>Ga0307986_10003860_pt1 | contig 10316 bp, 11 predicted proteins | sample EllFjometageno82_FD_203170 | JGI IMG/M metagenome (GOLD analysis project Ga0307986, IMG submission 203170) | Marine microbial communities from Ellis Fjord, Antarctic Ocean - #82 | ecosystem: Environmental > Aquatic > Marine > Unclassified | place: Southern Ocean | collected 2014-10-09
AGCAATTTTAAAAAAAAATTTCCCAAAGTTTTTCTTTCTATTGATACAAGAAAGTCTGACGTAATGTTAAAAGCGATTGAACATAAATCTGATTTAATCAATGATGTATCAGGATTTAATTATGACTCAAAAGCTATAGAAAGAATTAAAAACTACGATGTTTGGAAGGTTTTACATCACATGCGTGGGACACCTAACAACATGCAAATTAACCCTACTTATAAAAATGTATTATTAGACATTTATGATTTTTTTGAAAAAAAAATAGATACTGATTTTAAAAAGTTTAGATATAAAAAATTTATTATTGATCCAGGTATTGGATTCGGAAAAAATTTGAAACATAATTTGATTCTTATACACAATATTTCGTTATTCCACTCATTAGGATTTCCCTTGTTAATAGGAACTTCTAGAAAAAAGTTTATTAATCAAATATCAGGGCAGTTTGATAGCAAAGAAAGAATTGGCGGAACCTTGGCTTCTGTTTTATATACGTTACAACAAGGTGTACAAATATTTAGAGTACATAATGTTAATGAAGCAAAACAAGCTATATTAGTTTATAAAAAAATAATTTCAATAAAATGAAAAAAAAATATTTTGGCACTGATGGAATAAGAGGAACAGTAAATAAAGGAATCATCAATGGAGAAAAATTTTTCAAGTTTGGCCTTGCAGCCGGCACTCATTTTACCAATCAGAAAAAAACTAAACAAATCGCAGTTATCGCTAAAGACACAAGGCTTTCGGGCTATACACTTGAACCAGCATTAGTTTCTGGACTTGCGTCAGCTGGAATGCATGTTTTTACACTTGGCCCTTTGCCTACCAACGGACTTGCCATGTTAACTAAAAAGATGAAAGCTAATATGGGTATAATGATTACTGCGTCACACAATCCATATTACGACAATGGTTTAAAATTATTTGGTCCAGACGGACTTAAGTTATCTGATAAAATTGAAAAAAAAATAGAAGGATTAATCGATTCAAACACATCAAAACACCTTTTAAACCCAAAAATTCTAGGACGTGTTAAGCGTCTAGAGACAGCAAATGATGATTATATTAAAATTCTAAAGAGGAATTTTCCTAAAAGTTTTAGTTTAAAAAAAATGAAGATCGTAATTGATTGCGCAAATGGAGCAGGCTACAAAGCAGGTACAAAGCTTTTAACTTCCTTGGGTGCAAAAGTAATTAGCATAGGTGTGGAACCTAATGGTTTAAATATTAATAAAAAATGTGGCTCAACCTATACAAATAAAGTTCAAACAGCAGTCAAGAAACATAAAGCTCATTTAGGCATAGCACTTGATGGAGACGCAGATAGAATTATTTTGTGTGATGAAAAAAGTAAAATTATAGATGGCGATCAAATTTTAGCTATGCTAGCCGAAAGATGGAAATCAAAAAAACTTTTAAAAGGAGGCGTAGTCGGAACTCTCATGTCAAATTATGGTTTAGAAAAATTTTTTAAATCTAAAAAGATAAAGTTCATTAGAGCTAACGTTGGTGACCGTTACGTTAAAGAAAAAATGAAAAAATACAAATATAATTTAGGTGGAGAACAATCAGGACACATTATTTTAGGCAAATTTGCAACAACTGGTGATGGCCTATTAGTTGCTCTAGAAATATTATTCTCTTTAAGAAAAGGTAAAAAAGCAAGTAAGCTCTTAAATGTATTTAAACCTGTTCCTCAAATTTTAGAAAATATTACCGTAAAAGATAAAAATATTATAAATCAAAGTAAAACTAAAACAGCTATTAATATTGCGAACAAACTTATTAAAAACCAAGGAAGATTATTGGTGAGAAAATCAGGTACAGAGCCTAAAATTAGAATAATGGGTGAGTCATATAATAAAAACTTATTAAAAAAATGCATTCTAGTAATAAAAAAAACTATTCAATAAATTGAATCCTAGATCTAAAATATTAATAATTGCAGGATCAGACTCTTCTGGTGGAGCGGGCATACAAGCAGATATTAAAACTGTCACATCCTTAGGTTCTTATGCAATGACAGCTATAACAGCAGTAACCTCACAGAATACAACGGGTGTTAAATCAATAGTAGGTATTGAGCCGAGCGAGATATCAAAACAAATATTGTTTACCTGTAGAGATATAAAACCAGATGCAATTAAAATTGGCATGCTTCATTCTGAAAACGTTATTAAGTCAGTAATTAATTCATTAAAATTCATTAGAGTTTCTAAGATTATTTTAGACCCTGTAATGATTGCAAAAGGTGGGGCGCGACTAATCAACAACAAAGCAATAAATATTTTGAAAAAAGAACTAATAAGAAAAGTATCTATAATCACTCCTAACATTTTAGAAGCGGAGGTCTTAACTAATTTAAAAATTAAAAACACACAAGACATGGTCCAAGCAGCCCAAGTTTTATTGTTAATGGGGGCTAAAAATGTACTTATAAAAGGAGGGCATCTTAAGTCTCAATTCGTAAAAGATATTTTTGTAAACAAAAAGGAAATTAAGTTTTTTTCAAATAAAAAGCTCAAAACTAAGAATACCCATGGTACTGGTTGTACTTTATCTAGTGCTATCACTACATTTTTTTCATGTGGAAAACTATTAAACAAATCCTGTGAGCTTGGAATTAAATATGTTAACCAATCAATAAGATCTAACCCTAACTTCGGTAAAGGCCATGGTCCCATTAATCATTTAAATTCGATAACTATTAATAAAAAGTTTAGGTAATGAAAAACGTTGTTGTAGTAGGATCACAGTGGGGAGACGAAGGAAAAGGAAAAATTGTTGATTGGTTGTCTGACCAAGCAGATATCGTTGTAAGATTTCAGGGCGGACACAATGCTGGACATACTTTAGTCATAGACGGAAAAGTTTTCAAACTAAGATTGTTACCATCTGGGATAGTCAGAAAAGAAAAAATTTCTATTCTAGGTAATGGTGTTGTAATCGATCCTTGGGCTTTATTAGATGAAATAAAAAATATAAAAAAACAAGGAATAGAAGTTACACCAGATAATTTTATGATCTCAGAGTCTGCTTCCCTCATTTTACCCTTTCATAGAGAGATGGATGAAATCAGAGAAGACGCTGCTGGAAAAGGAAAAATTGGTACAACACGTAGAGGTATTGGACCGTGCTATGAAGATAAAGTTGGCAGGCGTTCAATACGCGTAATGGATCTAAGATCTGAAAGTAATCTAGACTCACGTTTAGAAAATGTCTTACTACACCACAATGCAATTAGAAAAGGACTAAAGAAAAAAGTTTATAAAAAAAATGATTTAAAAGAAGAATTATTAAAAATAGCGCCAAAAATACTGCAATTTGCTCAGCCTGTTTGGCTCAAATTAGATGAGTATAAAAAGAAAAATAAAAAAATATTATTTGAAGGCGCACAAGGTATCTTGCTAGACGTTGACCATGGAACCTATCCCTTTGTAACATCGTCTAACACTGTCCCTGCAATGGCAGCAACAGGTACAGGTTGCGGACCAGATACTATTAATTACGTCTTAGGAATTACTAAAGCATACACCACACGAGTTGGAAGCGGACCTTTTCCAACAGAATTGCAAGATAAAATTGGTGAAAGTTTAGGAAATAGGGGAAAAGAGTTTGGAACCGTTACAGCCAGGAAAAGAAGATGCGGTTGGTTTGATGGTGTTTTAGTTCGACAAACTATTAAAGTTGCAGGAATTACAGGAATAGCTTTAACAAAATTAGATGTACTAGATGAATTGGATGAAATTAAAATATGCGTTCAATATGATCTTAACGGAAAAAAAATGGACTATTTACCAGCTTCATCTGAGGACCAATTTAACGTTAAACCTATTTACAAAACTTTTCCAGGCTGGATGTCCTCAACCCAGGGCGTAAGAAATATGGAAGAGCTTCCTGAAAAAGCAAAAGTATATATTCATGCCTTAGAAGATTTTATAGGCTGCAAGATTTCAAGTGTGTCAACAAGCCCAGAGCGAGAAGACACTATTTTGATTGAAGATCCTTTCAGCGCCTAATTTACAGGCAATAAATTTTTAGATTTACTAGAATTAATCATATTCTTTTGAAGCTTTTCAAAAGCCTTAGTTTCAATTTGTCTTATTCTTTCCCTGCTAATTTTATATTTTTGACTTAACTCTTCTAAGGTTTTTGGGTTTTCCGTTAATCTTCTAGCTTCTAAAATCTCTTTTTCTCTGTCATTTAAAATAGTCATAGACGCATAAAGTAATTCTTTTTTGTCATCAAACTCTTGTTTTTGAGACACGATTAGTTCTTGGTCTAAACGATCATCGACCAGCCAATCTTGCCACTCATCTGTTTCTCCAGCTTTAATCGGATCATTAAGTGATTTTTCATGTCCCATAAGCCTTCGGTTCATATTAACTACCTCATACGACTCAACGTTTAATCTTTTTGATATTTCACTTACATGTTCATCTCTCAAATCACCTTCTTGATTAGGTGCAATTTGATTCTTAAGTTTTTTTAAATTAAAAAAGAGCTTTTTTTGAGCTGTAGTAGTTCCCATTTTAACTAAGCTCCAAGATTTTAAAACATATTCTTGTATAGCTGCTTTAATCCACCACATAGCATAAGTTGTCAGTCTAAAACCACGTTCAGGATCAAACTTTTTAACAGCTTGCATCAAGCCAATATTACCTTCAGATATTAATTCATTAACCGGTAGCCCATATCCCCTATAACCCATGGCGATTTTAGCAACTAATCTTAAATGACTTGTAACTAATTTGTGTGCTGCTTTCAAATTTCCTCTTTCTCTCCAACTTTTCGCAAGCAAGTATTCTTCTTCAGCATCCAGCATAGGAAATTTTTTGATTTGCGCTAAATAAAGCGACAAACCTCCAGTTGAAGGAGAGGGAAGATTAGTTATTTCAGTTTTATTATCCATTGATGTTACTTATAAGCTAAATTTGACTTTTCAGTGGCTTAATTTATTTAATAAATCCAATATTTTCTTAAAATCTTGTGGCAATTTAGATTCAAAATTGACAAATTTTTTTGTAGTAGGATGAATAAAACCTAAACTTTTTGCATGTAAAGCTTGTCTGTTCAAAATTTTTAATTTGTTTTCAAAATCTTCATTAATTTTTTTAAACTTAAGATTTTTTTTACCATACTGTTGATCTCCAAGCAATGAACATCCCTTGTAAGCCATATGTACTCTTATTTGGTGAGTTTTTCCAGTTTCGAGCGCACACTCTATAAAACTTATTCTTGGAATGTCTTTTATTTCAAAAACTTTTATAGTTGTGTAATTTGTTACAGCTTTTTTACCTGATATTTCTGTAACGGACATCAGTTGACGATTTTTTCTGCTCCTACCAATTAGAGTTTCAATTCTTCCACTCAAAGGTCTTAAAACACCCCAACACAATGCTTGGTAAGTTCTTTTGATAGTATGGTCACTAAATTGTTTTCCTAAATTTGAATGGGCGTTGTTATTTTTTGCAACTACCAGTAATCCACTTGTTTCCTTGTCAATTCTATGAACTATTCCAGGTCTGACACTGCCGTTAACATTTGATAGTTTGTTTTTATATTTATAGATCAAAGCATTGACTAAAGTATCGTTGTGGTTACCTGCTCCAGGATGAACAACCATTCCAGCTGGCTTATTTATAATTAAAATATCATTATCTTCAAAGACAATATTTAGTTTAATATTTGCTGGTAAAATTTTTATTTCATCTTTAGGAATTAAATCTATCTCGATGTTGTCATTTTCTTTTATTTTTTTAGACGAAGCTACAATAGTAAAGTTGTTAACTTTTACTTGTTTAAGCTCTATAATCTTTTTTATATTTGACCTTGATAAGCTGGGTAAAAACTTTACAAGAATGATATCTAGACGTTTGCCCGCGTCTTCGTCCGTGATTAAGAATTTAGTTGAGTTATTAAACATTTAAATTTAGATTATCATTATATGCGTTCGTAGCTCAACTGGATAGAGCGCCTGACTTCGGATCAGGAGGTTGAGGGTTCAAATCCTTCCGGGCGCACCAAAATCTATAATATCCAATCCTTAAATTTAGACCTATTATCTAAAATATATTCAGGAAATTCCCGATCTAGTTCAATTTTTTTATATTGATATGGCCTATCAAAAATATCAATTCCAGAATTTATTCTTTTCTTAATGTTTTCTAAGTTAGTTAAATCACTTTGATTAAACTCTTGGTGAGCAAAAGACTTAATTTTTTTTTGTATTAATTCATTTCTTTTTAGAAAACTAAAATGCCACCCACCATCAAATATAATCTGCGGTTCTTTATCTTTGTAAAAATACCAAATTTTTCTTTTTTTAGTCTTTATATCTCGCAACCATTGAGGAGATTTAAGAAATTTTTTTTGACAAATTTTAGTCCCAGGCCACTTTTCTTCAGTAACGTTTAAATTATTTATTTTTGCCTGAAAATTTTTTTGAATAAAACAAGCATATTTATTTTTAATCTTAAATTCTGATATTTTTTTTGGATTTGGGATTTCATCTATATCTGAAATCATTATTAAGTCATCGTCATTAAAATTTCTATAACCTCTCTCTAAAGAATTTCTTTGAAATTGATCTCTAGTGTGAGCGGGGTGCCAATTTTTTCTTAAAGACTTAACTTTTTTTGGGACATCTTCAATTACCAAATAATTAATTTTATCTTTAAATTTTATAAAATTTTTTATATCAAAATTTAATTTTTTTTCATTTCCTGCGTGATCAATTGTAGCTTCTACTATTATAAATTGATCTACGTATTTATTGAGAGTATTTAATCGAATATCTAGGACAAGATCTTCGTCAAAATACATAAAGCAATCTATTAATTTCATTTTATTACTTGCAAGTTAAAACTGTAAAACCAATTTTTTTATTTTTTAAATTACTAGATGAGCAATGTAATTGAGTTCTGTCCCAAACTAAAATTTCACCAATTTTCCATTTATAAACCATATCAATTTCTAAACCTTTTAAATTCTCAATATTTTCGTGTTTTAAGTATTTCTTATGTTTTCTATTATCAAAATCCCTACCCGTGAAAATCTTCAAATGTTCTGATGATCTTTTATTGTAACCTTTAGCTCTTAGTTCTCGAGGGTCTATTGAAAAAGTTGTTGAACACCCGTAAAATCTATTCTTAAACACTATAGTTTCTCCGTGTGAAGACAAAGGTAATAAAAATTGCTTAAAAAGAATTTTTTTATAATTAAAGCCAGTATCAACATGTAAATTTACTGGTTTATAACTTTCTTGAAACAAGCCAAAACTACTAAAACCATCTTTAGTTTTTGGATTATCTAACTTAAAATTACCAATTTTTTTTTTTATCTTCTTAATAATCAATTTTTGCATGTCTAAATAAAAACCAATGTTCCATTTTTTTTTAATTATTTTTTGCCTTTTGTTGTTTACTTCAATTGGAAGATTTTTATAAAGATCTCGAATTTTTCTTATTTGATTTTTTGTTAAAAAATTCTTTATGATTAGTGGCGATCTTTCATTTTTTTTTATTTGTTTTATTTTTTGATGCATGTTTATTCACCAATATTAATTAATGTACCTTTTTTTTTGGCTCCGTAATATGAAATATAAAAAATTATTACTCCTACAGTAAAATATATAATTGAAATAAATATGCTTTTTGCAATTTCAAATACATTAACAGTTTGGTTTATTAATATATTTCTCATTTCTTCAAATATATGAACTAAGGGTAGGGCTTTAGCTATTATTTGTAGCGAATTAGGCAATATCTCAATTGGGTAATAAATACATCCAAGTGGAGCTAAAAAAAATAAACTTGCCCAAGCAATATTTTCAAAAGATGGTCCAAATCTCAATAAACCTGCCGTAACAAGTAAACCTAAGGTTATACCAAATATATAAAGCGCAATAAGAAGAAAAATTAAAGGAATTCCTAGTTTAAAAATTGATACGCCAAACAAAGGAATAGCAACTAAAACTGCAGGTACTAAACCAATCAATGTTCTAAAGATTGCCGTCATAGTTAATGCCGCGATGATTTCACTAATCTTAATTGGTGCGATAAATAAATTTGTAAAATTTCTACTCCATATCTCTTCAAGAAACATCATATTATAACTAATGCTTGACCGAAACAAAAAGTCATAAAGGATTGCCGCTGTTAAAATAACACCTACTGTATTGTTATAATAAGAGGAACTTATAGTAAAAAATTCAGATATAAATCCCCACAAAAAAACTTGTACTGATGGCCAGTATATTAAATCTAATATTCTTGGAAAAGAATTTCTGATTAGATAGATGTGTCTGAGACTTAAACCATAAATTTTATGCCATCTCATTTTTTGCTCCTTGCTATTTTTAAAAAAGTATCTTCAAGGTTGTCCCTACCATGTTTGCTAATTAAGTTTTTACACGTACCACGATCTACAATTTGGCCTTCTTTCATCATAATTACAGTGTCACAAAGTCTTTCAACTTCTTTCATGTTGTGAGAAGCTAATAAAATAGTTATTTGGTTTTTAGACTTATATATTTCTATATATTCCCTGACAAAATCTCCTATATCAGGGTCTAGACTAGCAGTAGGTTCATCAAGAAACAAAATATCTGGCTTATTAATCAATGATTTAGCTAAAGATACTCTATTTTTTTGCCCTGAGGATAATTCACCTGTATTTTTATTTAAAAATTTATTTAAGTTAAGATCGTCAGAAATTTCAGCAATTCTACTTTTTAAATCTTTAACGCCATAAAGCCTGCCATAAACCTCTAAGTTTTGTCTAACCGTTAACTTTTTTGGTAATTCAATATAAGGGGAGGCAAAGTTCATTCTACTCAAAAGATCATTACGATTAGTATTGTCAACATTTTGATTATTTATTAGTACCTCTCCACCTGAAGGGGAAATTAAACCAAGCATCATTCCTATAGAAGTTGTTTTTCCACAGCCATTAGGACCAAGCAGCCCTAACGTTTTATTTTTTTCTAAAGTAAAACTTATATTATCTACTGCTAAATAATTTTTAAATTTTTTTGTTAAATTTTTTACTTTAATATCCATAAATTACTTCGAAGCTCTATTTAACCTGTCATTAATTGCTAAACCAATGCCAGTTTTTGGAATTAAACATACACAAATCATTTTATAATTCTTATTCTTAATTAACCTTAGTGTTTTATATAAATTTTTAGCAGCTTCGTTTAAGTTGGATTTATAACTTAAATTAAAAATATTTTTTCCTTTTTTATATTTTTTTCCAAAAACAATAAAGGCTTCATTGTTTTTTGCTTTTTTTTGATTAAGCTTTATTGGAATACCAGGTGAATAATGTCTTTTAAGCATACCCGGTGCTTTAATAATTTTTAACCTTTGACCGATACTGACCTTTTTATTTAATATTTTAGAAATACTGGTAGGGTCTATTAAACCAGGTCTTAATATTTTTGGATTAGAAGTCAGGTCCACAACAGTAGATTCAAGACCAATACTACACAGCCCACCATTTAAAATAATTTTTACGGAACTCTGAAATTCTTCAGCAACGTCTTCAGCTGACACAGGACTAATGTGAGATGATTTATTAGCACTTGGTATAGCTAAAGGAAAATTTAAAGATTTTAATATTTTTCTTAAAGTTTTATTTTTAGGAAATCTCACTGCAACAGTGTTTAATTTTGCGGTAGCTAAATTAGATAATATTGAATTTTTTTTTCTTTTTAAAATAAAAGTAATTGGTCCTGGAGAAAATTTTTTATATAGTTTAAAGAAATTATCATTTAGTATTACATCTTTTCTTAGCTCTTGAAGACTATGGTAATGAATAATAAGTGGATTTTTAAAAGGTCTTTTTTTTAAAAGATAGATTTTTTTAACTACTTTAGAAGAATAAGCATTACCAGCCAAACCATAGACTGTTTCAGTAGGCACGGCTACAAGCTCTTTTTTTTTAAGACAATTAATAGCTTTAGATAAGTTTTTGTTGTTAACTTTAAATATATTTAAATAGATATTTTTCATAATGTAATTATTATACCTTAATGAAAAATGAAAATATTCCAGAGAAAGTTAAAAGTAAATCCATAAAAGAGACCAAAGAAGAAATTAATCAAATTCTTGAAAAATTAGAAAGCCAAGAGACTGATTTGTCCGAATCAGTCAACGACTACGCACGTCTTATTGCTTTAAATAAGCGTATAGATTCTTTTTTCAAAAAAAAAAATAAAGAAATTTCTATTATAGGAAGAAAAATTAAAAAAGATTTATAATTTATGATTAGAACCTCTCTAACTAATAACGCAAAAAAAACAG
>Ga0307986_10003861_pt1 | contig 10315 bp, 12 predicted proteins | sample EllFjometageno82_FD_203170 | JGI IMG/M metagenome (GOLD analysis project Ga0307986, IMG submission 203170) | Marine microbial communities from Ellis Fjord, Antarctic Ocean - #82 | ecosystem: Environmental > Aquatic > Marine > Unclassified | place: Southern Ocean | collected 2014-10-09
ATTGAATGAAGATAGAAGGTTTTTTTCATATTTTCATCCAGCCCTTGAAGATGAACCAATTATTTTTGTTCAAGTAGCGCTCACAAAAGGTTTAGGTAAATCAATACAAGAATTAATGAAGCCATCTAGTGGTGATTCAAAAAAATATGATACTGCAACATTTTATTCAATTAGTAACTGTCAAGAAGGTTTATCCAAGGTTACATTGGGAAATTTTTTGATTAAAAGAGTGGTATATGAAATACAAGAAGAGCTACCTCACATTAAAAATTTTGGAACTTTGTCACCAATACCAGGCTTTGTTGAATGGTTTTCATATTTGGAAGAAAATAAAATAAAAAATATTTTACGAAATTTAACAGATCATAATGTGTCTTTCTTGAAATCGCAGGATTTAAAAATAGGTGATAATAGAATTATTACAAATAAAGAAGCAATAATAAAGTTAGTCACTCATTACATTATTAATGAAAAAAATGATAAAGGACTTCCCGTTAATGATGTTAGTAGATTTCACTTAGGAAATGGAGCAATAGTTGACGACATAATTATTAATGCCAATGTTTCTGAAAATGGATTTAAAAGCTCTTACGGTATTATGGTTAATTATCTTTACGAACTTAAGAATATCGAAAAAAACCATGAAGATTATGTAAATAATAAAAAAGTAATTTTTTCAAAAAGATTAAAAAAATATATATAAATTATATTAAATGATAAATTTTAAAGTGTTTTGTTTAGAAGCATATAATCAGCAATTTGTTGTTGGGTTATTTTGTTAGGATTAATTTTTTCTTGCTCAACATATAAATACCAATCACTAGTTACTTTTACTCCTTTAGTAATGTTATAAGTCGGATTCCAACCTAATTTATTTTTAGCTTTACTGCTATTTATTTGTAATATTTTTTGTTCATAAAATTTATTACTTATAGTTTTAATTTTTCCAATTTTCCAAAAATTAATTATCAACTCAGCGATTTTTTTTACTGAAACAATTGATTTTGAGTTTGACCCAAAATTCCAAGCACCAGAATATTTTTTTGGATATTCAAATTGTCTCATTGCAAGTATTAAGTAACCTTTTAATGGTTCTAAAACATGCTGCCAAGGTCTTGTGTAGTTAGGGTTTCTTAATATGATATTTTCTTTTTTAATTAAATGCTTGATACAATCAGGTATTAGTCGGTTCTTAGACCAGTCACCACCACCAATGACATTGCCTGCCCGCACACTCGAAACCCCACATTTATTTTTTTCTTTAAAAAAACTTTTATAATATGAATTTACAACCAATTCTGATGCGGCTTTTGAGGCACTATAAGGGTCTACACCACCCAGTTTATCCTCTTCTTTATATCCTTTAGTTTTACCAATATTTTCATAACATTTATCAGATGTTACAGCGATAATAGATTTTACAAAATTACAAGATTTAGCAATATCTAAAATATTTAAAGTACCATTAAAGTTTATATTAAAAGTATCCATGGGATTTAAGTAAGATTCATAAACAAGTGGTTGAGCAGCTAAATGAAAAATAATTTCAGGTTTTGTATTTTTAATAAATCTTTTTAATTTATTGTAATCACGTATATCTATAATTTTTAAAGTTATTCGTTTATCTAATTTTAAATCATAGAAAAGGTTTTTATTTTGATTTGGGGAGAAGCCCGTACCATAAACTTTTGATCCAAGTTCTAGTAGCCAACTACATAGCCAGGAACCCTTAAAGCCAGTTGCACCAGTTACTAATATTTTTTTGTTTTTATAAAAATTTTTTATTTTACCCATGGAACCTTCTTATTTTCTTTACATATTTTATCTAAAAATTTTTTATCCCCCAGATTATCCATGCACTTCCAAAAACCTATATGTTTAAAAGACATAAGTTCACCATTTTGTGAAAGTATTTCTAGTGGTTTTTTTTCAAAAGAAGTTTTATCATTTTTTATATGGTTAAAAATTTTATAATTGAGAACAAAAAAACCACCATTAATCCAAGTTGATTTTGATTCTGGCTTTTCATCAAATTTTATGATTTTATTATTTTTAATTTTTAACTCACCAAATCTAACAGGCGGATGTACTGCTGTTAAGGAAGCTATTTTTTTATGTTGGTTATGAAATTTTACCAATTTATTTAAGTTCAAATCACACAAACCATCACCATAAGTCATAAAAAAATTTTCATTTTTTATCAAGTAGGGCTTAAGTCGTAAAAGTCTACCACCTGTCATTGTTGACTTTCCTGTGTTTATTATTTTCAAGTTTTTAAATTCCAATGAATTTTTGTAATAGGTCTCTATAATTTTTTTTTTATAACCAGCGGCAATTAAGAAATCATTATGACCATAAGATTTAAAGATTCTCATAATATGCGTAAGCATAGGAACTTTACCTACTTTAATCATGGGTTTAGGGACTCTTTCTGTATATTCAGGAAACCTTGTTCCATAACCACCTGCTAAAATTATTGTTTTCATAATCTATTTAACTAAAATTAACAATTTATATTCAATAGATTGTATATTATTTAATAGAATTAACTAATAAATTTTATTATTTCTAGGTATGAAAAAAATAAGAAAAAAATTACAAAAAATTTTTAAAATTTTTTTCCAATATTGTTTTAAATTAATTTATGGAAAAATAATTTATGTCCCAGATAATTTAATATCTAAGGAAATTCTTATTAAAGAAGTTAAAAATGAAAATATTGTAAATTTTTTTAAAGAAAAATACCAAGTATTCAAGGTAATAAATGGTAGAATTTATACAGATAATACCGAAAATGTTGCTGTAATAAATAAAAATAAAATTATTGATCGTATTTCATTTCAGCAAATACTAGGTAACCTGGTAGGTGCTAACAAAAATATCTGTATAGAAAGAGGAACGCCACGAATAAAAAAAAAATTTAAAGGAAAAGTTTTATCATTTGCACAGGGTGCTAGTGGCAATTCTAATTATTTTCACTGGCTTTTTGATTTGCTTCCCAAAATTAAAATTTATTCTGAAATTTATGACCTCAGAGATTTGGATTATTTATACACAAGTAAATTAAAAAATTGGCAAATGCAATCACTTGCTCCTCTTGGTTTAAATAAAATAGATATAATAGACAGTGAAAAGTATCGGCACATAGAAGCAGATGAAATATTTTGTACAGAACATCCTTCTTATTTTAATGGCTATGTTGAGCATCAATCAAAAAATATCCCTGTTTGGATTGTTAAATGGCTAAGAGAAACTTATTTAAATTGTGCAAAAAAATTTCCATGTAATGATAAAATTTTTATAGACAGGTCAGCTGCACCACTTACCCATGGTCAATTTATAAATGATAAAGAAATTTCTGAATTTTTAATCAAAAAAGGTTTTGTAAAATATAAAATTGAAAAATTAAATTTCTTAGAAGAAATTTATTTATTTAAGAATTCAAATTATGTAGTTGGGGCCCATGGAGCTGGTTTAGCCAATTTAACTTTTTGCAAGCAAGGTACCAAAGTTATAGAAATTAGAGCAAAAAATCATAGTAATTCACTTTATAGTAAATTAAGTGAAATTAATAATTTAGACTACAACCTTATAAGCACAAACATTGTTAAAAAAACAAATCAAACAATAGGTGACATACATCTTGATATAAATGATCTAGAAAAGTTTTTTAAATAACATTATGAAAAAGATAAATAAAAACTTTTTAAATAACTCTCATTATATTTGTGAACTAAAACTTTGCACTGTTAGACTGATTGATAATTATAAGTTTCCTTGGGTAATATTGATTCCTAATAGAAAAAAAGTGACTGATATCACAGATCTTAACTCAAAAGATCAAGCCCTTCTCATGAAGGAAATTGTTTACTGTAGCAAACTGATGAAAAAAATATTTAAAACATCAAAACTTAATATTGAGAAAATTGGAAATATAGTTCCACAATTACATATCCATGTAATTGCTAGATTTAAAAAAGATAGTACATGGCCTTTGTCAGTTTGGGTAGTTAAAGGAAAACCTTATTCAAAAAAACCATTGTCAAATATTATTCAAAAATTAAAAAATTCATTTTAATGTTTTTTTGACAGTTTTTAAGAAAGTGTTGTATGCCTTTAGACTATTTTTTGAATTTGTTGAAGGTTCTGTATTTTTATTTATTTTGTTTAATGAGAGAGTTAATTTACTTTTGTGAGAATCTTGTTCAAGAAAAGTACTTATATATTCTGTTGGGCTATAATTAAATTGTTTTTTAATAATTTTACTTGATGTGTAAGATATTGCTCCCTGGTAAATACTTCCTGACTTAGCGACTGTTACCGCTGGGCCAAATAAAGATGTTGATGCACCAATGCAGCTACTCAGCATTATTAAAATTAATACACTTCCGGTAATATGAAAATGTCTTTTGCTTTTTAAGTGCATAATATAAAATATTCTATATGAAATAAGTAGAGGTAGTTTTAGTCTCCCTCCACTACCTCATGAAGATTATATATCTGATTCTCTTTAATTTAGTTAACACGTAATAATTGAAACTAGACTTTATCAACCGCTTGCTCTACTAAACTAATTATGTATTCGAATCACAAATAATTAAATTTTTAAGGAACCATTGATCAAAACAACTCTTGCTTCTTTTGCTAAATCTATTGGATTTAATAGTCAAAATTATATACCTAAAGAAGGAGCTTCATTTTCACTATTAAGAATTGAATTTTTATCAGGGTTAACTGTTGCTTTAGCGTTAGTTCCTGAGGCAATTGCCTTTGCTTTTGTTGCTGGTGTTGCACCTTTATCTGGCCTTTATGCTGCTTTTATTGTTGGTTTGATTACTGCTATATTTGGTGGACGACCTGGAATGATTTCTGGAGCAACAGGTGCATTAGCCGTTGTAATGGTTGCACTCGTTATGGATCATGGGGCTGAATATTTATTTGCAACTGTAGTTTTAATGGGAATTTTACAATTATTAGCAGGTGTTTTTAAACTAGGAAAATTCATAAGAATGGTTCCTCAACCAGTAATGCTAGGTTTCGTTAATGGTCTTGCAATTGTAATTGGCATCTCACAACTTAGTCAATTTAAAATGATCAATACAATGGGCCAATCTGTGTGGATTTCAGGAAATACTTTATATTATTCAATAGGATTTGTAGCTCTTACAATGCTAATTATTTGGTTGTTGCCAAAAATTACCAAAGCATTTCCAGCAACCTTAGCTGCAATTTTAGCAACATCAGTATTAGTTTTAGTATTAAAAATAGATATTCCAAGTGTTGGAGACCTCGCAAGTGTTAAAGGAGGACTTCCTGAATTTTCGATACCAAGTGTTCCGTTAAATTTTGAAACACTAAAAACTATTTTCCCCTATGCATTTATATTGGCTTCCATCGGTTTAATTGAAAGCTTATTAACTTTAAACTTGGTGGGTGAAATTACCAATAAAAGAGGAGGAGCAAGCCAAGAATGTTTAGCGCAAGGTCTAGCAAATACTGTAACAGGTTTTTTTGGTGGAATGGGAGGTTGTGCGATGATTGGACAATCTATGATTAATGTAAAGTCAGGCGGTAGAACTCGAATTGCAGGAATTGTTGCTGCATTATTTTTATTAATTTTTATTTTATACGCTTCATCTTACATTGAGATGATCCCAATAGCAGCACTTGTTGGAGTTATGTTTATGGTGGTGATTGGAACATTTGCTTGGAACTCATTAAAGATATTGTTTTTTGTACCAAAGAGTGATGCGTTAGTAATTGTCCTTGTAACTGTTGTTACAGTTTTAGAAGATTTAGCAGTTGCTGTAATTGTAGGAGTAATAGTATCAGCTTTAGTATTTGCTTGGAAATCTGCATCAAGAATTAGAGCTGTTGAAAGACCTTCTATTAGAGAAAAAGGAGCTAAGGTTTATGAAATAGAAGGGCCACTTTTTTTTAGTTCTACGGATAGCTTTTTAGAATTGTTTAAACCAGAAGAAGACCCCGAAGTAATTATTATTGATTTTGCCGGATCAAAAGTAATCGATCAATCTGCCTTAAAAGTAATTGAAGACATTGCTGATAAATATAATAGTTTGGGGAAAAAAGTTAAATTAAGACATCTAACCCGTGATTGTCATAGATTATTAAGTAGAGCAGGTCAGCTTGTTGTTGATAGCGATGACGATCCTGATTACGGAATCGCAGTTGATTATGATGTTAAATTAGGTATTTTTGGCAGATAAGATGAGCAAAGAGATAAAAGCTGATGATGTTATTTTCAATTTCTTTAAACAAATTTGTGATGAGAAAGATGATGTTAAATGTGTAGAGCTTGGCAATAGTTGGATTAATGCAATGAAGAATAATCTTATAAACATGGAGAAAAACCTAGAAGAAGCTGACAAAGCCAAACATCAAGAAAATATAGATAGCAATATGAACCACCTTAATAACCTTAAAGATAAACCAGCTGAAGAATGGCGTGAATATGCAACGCAGTGCATGATAGAGATTTTAGACCATAAAACAAAATAGTGAATTTCTTTAAAAGATTATTTTCTAGTAGCAATCTAGAATTACAAATCAACGACGGGGGACGAGCTGCTGCTGGTTATAAAGGTAAAGCTGGTGATTGCGTGGTTAGATCAATTGCAATTGTATCAGGCCTCCCTTATCAAAAAATTTACGATGATCTTTATAAAGCAAATGAAGTATTTAGAACTACATCAAGGACTAGACTTGCTAAAAGTTTAAAAGAAAAAAATGATAGCCCGAGGTCTGGCACTCATAGAGTTGTTGTCAAAAAATATCTTGAAAAACTAGGATGGCAATGGACACCAACTATGTTTATAGGTCAAGGCTGCAAAGTTCACTTAAAAAAAAATGAACTTCCAAGCGGGACTTTAATTGTATCTTGCTCAAAACACATAACTGTTGTTAAAGAGGGTGTTCTGCATGACACTTATGATTGTTCAAGACGTGGTACACGTTGTGTTTATGGGTATTGGACAAAACCTAATTAAATTAACTCAAGACATCTAAACAAAGATTTGCTAGCCTTTGGCTGTGAAAAAAATATTGGGGAATAGCTTTATTAGTAAGCTTTTGACCATTTTAGCCTTAAGCTTATTGTTAACTAGTGGTGCAAAAGCCGGTTGTGATGATGCTCCAGTTGATGGGGTGGATTATTCTAACTGTCAATTCTCAGAAGGCCAAGATTTAAGTAGAGCCTATATACCAAATTCTAATCTATCTTTTATTAGCTTTATTAAAGTCAGCTTTGATAAAGGAGTAATGATGAATGCAACATTATCTAATGGTAATTTTGTAGAATCTTCTTTTATTAAAACTAATTTGTATGAAGCAAATCTTGAAGGGGGTATTTTCGAAAAATCTAACTTTTCTAGTGCCAACTTAACAAGAGTAAACTTCAAAGGCTCATCATTAATTGAGACAAACTTTACTAATAGCAACCTTTTTGAAGCTGATTTAACTGGCGCTAATATTTTAAATGCCAATTTTGAAGGTGCCAATTTAAATAATGCAGTTTGGATTGATGGAACCAAATGTTCTTTAGGCTCTATTGGTAAATGTAATAAATAAAAAAATTCTCAGGAATTATTAATTTATTTTACAGGTTTAATTTTCTGATTAACAACAAGTACAGCACCAATTATTAAAATAGGTAAGCCTATTATTAAATCTCGCTGCCATTCTAAGTTTTCAAATACTGTTGAAATTAATAGAGCAAGTACAGGCATTACCACTCCCACATAACCGGCTCGTCCAGCTCCTACTTTCTCTAATAATTTTAGATAGAAGATAAAAGCAAATATTGAGCCAACTATTGACAAATAAGCAAGGGATGTAATATAGCTTAAGCTGTATTCAAATAATAATTCAGTACCTTTTATCTGAGTGATTAACAAAGTAACTAATGATCCATAAAGCATTGCATACGCAAGTGTTGGTATTAATGAAAAGTTATTATTTAAGTTTCTTTGGTGAACCATGTTGCCTGTAGATGCACTAAATGTACCAAATAATGCTAAAAATAATCCAACATGAGTACCATTTGCTAAGCTGAAATTAAAAATTTCATCACTGAAAATGATTATAATTCCAATCATCCCAATGGTCGCACCAAGTAAAGTTTTTAAAGAAGGTCTCTTTTTAAAATAAATTCCTTCTCCTAAAATATTCATAATAACTACCGTTGAAAAGACAACCGCTGGAAATGCACTTATTAAATAAGTATTTGATAAATAAAAGAAAACATAATTTAGAGAATAAAGGCAAATACCAAAAAGTAAAAACCACAAATGTTGATTTAAAGAAAACTTAAGATTTTTCTTTTTAAAAATTAAATAAACAAAAATAATTATTGCAGCTATTAAAAACCTATAGAATACAGACACTAATGGATCAACGTAGCCTAACTGAAATTTGATGACATACCAGGTGGGTGACCAGCAAAAAATAGTGACTATAAATAGGATATAATTGTTCATTATTTAAGACTATAGTCAACCAAGCTTAAAAAAATATAAAATTAAAATAACTTTAAATATTAAAATGGTCACAGCTTTTGAAATTATATTAGCAATTATTATTGTTGCCCTATCTATTGTTATGCCTATTTATTATTCTTACCAAAGAAAGAAGAACCCAAAGCAAGACAATAAACTTGCAGATGGAAATGAGATAAAGAATTATATTGATAAGATTAATGAAATTACCCGTAAAAAACATAAATGAAAAAAAGTTTATCAGACTGCAGTGAGTGTGGAGATGAAACGGCTATCTTAACACAAGTGAGCTCAGGACCAGAGGTTATCTTACTTTGCACGGATTGTTATAATCTCAAGTACTCAAATGAAACACAAAACCATATTGGATATGAAGAAGAAAAAAGTTAAGAAAGCAAAAACTAAAAAACCTGCAACTAATTTCTATGGACTTGGGAGATTTAATTATTTAATCTTTAAGTTTCTTTGCTCTAGGTTTAAGCTTAAATAGTAAAAACTCGAAATTCAACTAAAGTAACAAAATGGCAGATCAGTTATTACTTTTTGTTTATATGACAGGGGTACTCTTATTAATACTCCCTGCTTTTCTGCAATCAAATTCTAAATTAAAACAATTCTTAACTAATCTTGCTATTTGGGTTTTTGCAATCCTTATAATTTTAACGATTATTTATATTTTTTGATCATATTCACCAACTTTGCCAGTTTTTTGAAGAAGGTCATCAATAAAATCAAAGATCTTTTTCTTTCTCTCATTTGATGTTGGGCTTTCAGTTACAATAACCAATGAAGGTTTATTAGATGATGCTCTAATTAAACCCCATGACCCATCTTTAAAAGAAAATCTTATACCATTAACAGTTAATACCTCACTAATCTCCTGGTCATCAATTTTAGTTTTATTATCTTTAATTATATTTACTTGTTTGACTAACTCTTCAACAACTTGATATTTTTCCTCATCTTTACAAAAAGGAGCCATTGTTGGTGTTTGAAAAGTATTGGGTAATTCTTTTATAATTTCATGCATACTTTTATTTTCACTACTTAATAGGTGGCACACTTGAATGGCTGAATTAATACCATCATCGTAACCAAAACCTAAAGGTTGATTAAAGAAAAAGTGCCCACTTTTTTCAAACCCAGCTAAAGCTTTTTCAGTATTAACTTTTCTCTTAATATGAGAGTGACCTGTTTTCCAATAAATGGTTTCACAGTTATTATCATTTAATACTTTATCAGTTGCGTATAACCCTGTTGATTTTACATCAACAATAAACTTAGAACCTTTATGAGTTTTAGATAAATTCCGTGCAATCAATAATCCAATTTTATCTGAAAATATTTCATCACCTGTATTATCAATTACTCCAACTCTATCACCATCGCCATCAAAACCGAAACCAATGTCAGCATTATTATCTTTAACTGCTTTTGCAATTGCATGTAACATTTTTAAATCCTCTGGATTTGGATTATATTTTGGAAACGTCCAATCAAGATTGCAATCTAATTCAATCACCTTACAACCTATACCTCTTAAAATTTCAGGTGCAAATATTCCAGCTGTACCATTTCCACATGCAACAACTGCTTTAATTTTCTTTTTGATTTTATTTTTGTTTATTAAGTCATTTTTATAAATTTGTTGAAAACCTTCTATTTGTTTTTCACTGCCTTCGCCTTTTATGAAATTTTTATTTAAAGTAATCTCTTTTAATTCTTTCATTTCTTCTGGTGCATGAGTTAAACCTTTTTTGATACCCATTTTAACTCCAGTCCAACCATTTTCATTGTGACTT
>Ga0307986_10003862_pt1 | contig 10313 bp, 12 predicted proteins | sample EllFjometageno82_FD_203170 | JGI IMG/M metagenome (GOLD analysis project Ga0307986, IMG submission 203170) | Marine microbial communities from Ellis Fjord, Antarctic Ocean - #82 | ecosystem: Environmental > Aquatic > Marine > Unclassified | place: Southern Ocean | collected 2014-10-09
CAGGGTTAAGTAATGAATTTGGATCGAGTGCTACTTTAATATCAATTTGCTGTTTAATGTCTGTATTGTTAAAAGCTTCGCACATTAATTCTCTTTTTTCTATACCTACCCCATGTTCACCCGTTAACGCTCCTCCGACTCTAACACAATACTTTAATATTTCTGAACCAAACTCTTCAGTTTTTCTTAGTTGTTCTGGATCGTTAGCATTAAACATAATTAATGGATGAAGATTTCCATCACCAGCATGGAATGCATTTGCTACTGGTAATTCATATTTTTTTGAAAGTCTTTGAATTTCTTTTAAAACTTCCGCAAGTTTTCCTCTTGGTATTGATCCGTCCATACACATATAGTCTGGAGCTAAATCTCCACAAGCAGGGAAGGCAGCTTTTCGGCCGGCCCAAAACTTTAGTCTTTCTTCTTCTGATTTATTAATTTTTATACTTGAACATTTATTTTCTTTTGCAATGTCTTCAACTCTTTTAATAAGTTCTGAAACTTCGGTCTCTGTACCATCGAGTTCAACTATCATCATAGCTTCTGCATCGACAGGATAACCTGCTTTTGAATAGTCATTTGTTGCTTTAGTTAAAGCTTTATCCATAATTTCCATACCCGCTGGTATTATTCCTTTTGCAATTATTTCTGACACGCACTTTCCAGCATCCTCTATACTTGAAAAACCTATAAGAGCTGCTTTTACTACTTCTGGTTTTTTTAAAATTTTGACTGTCACCTCAGTAATTACTCCGAGCAATCCTTCAGATCCTGTCATTAATCCAAGTAAATCATACCCTTCAGAGTCTAAAGTTTTTCCTCCAAATCTTGTTATCGTTCCGTCCATTAAAACAACTTGAATACCTAATAAATTGTTTGTAGTTGCTCCATATTTTAAAGAATGCACACCACCAGAATTTTCAGCAACATTTCCTCCAATTGAACATGCTATTTGACTTGATGGATCTGGAGCGTAATAAAATTTTTTATCTTGTACAGCATTTGTAATTGCTAAATTAGTAACACACGGTTGCAGAACAACACATTTATTTTGATAATCTATTTCTAATATTTTATTAAATTTTCCCATACCTAATAAAACACAATCTGCTAGAGGAAGTGCTCCTCCTGACAAACCAGTGCCAGCACCTCTTGGAACAACTTTAATTTTATTTTTGTTACAGTACTTAAGAATTTTACTCACTTGTTCAACTGTTTCTGGTAAAACGACTAGAAGTGGTTTTTGTTTATAGGCTGCAAGAGCGTCGGTCTCGTACGGCCTAGTTTCATCCTCATGTGAAAGAATATTCTCACTTTGCAAAATTTGACTCAGGTCTATGGTAATTTTGTCTTTATTAGACAAAATTGATTGATCGACTTTAGGCATTTGAAGACTTGTCATTTTATAATTGTATAATTTTTAAAGCGTTAGGTCAAAAAACAACGCTACTTATCCAAGCATTTTTTTGATCTTTTCAAGGGCTTTTTCAATATTTTCCATCGAAGCTGCAAAACTAAATCTTACATAATCAATTGAAGTTTTACCAAAAGCAGTACCTGGCACGATTGCTACTCCAGCTTCGTGCATACACTTTTTTGAAAATTCTGAGCCATTCATTCCTGTCCCCATTACTTTAGGAAAGACATAAAAAGCTCCTCCTGGCAGGCTGCATTCGATACCTGGTAGATTATTTAGTCCTGAGTGAATAAATTTACGCCTCTTATCAAATTCCTTCATCATATTTTTAATAGGCTCGTCCGAGCCATCCAAGGCAGCTATACCAGCAAACTGTGAAGGTGCGTTTACACAGGATACACTATTAATAATTAATTTATTTACGTGCGGAATTAATTTTTCTGGCCATACACTCCAGCCCATTCTCCAGCCAGTCATAGCGTAAGCTTTACTCCATCCATCTAAAACGATCAGTCTGTCTTGCAGGTCAGGATAGTTAAAAAATGTTGGCATTTCCTTACCATCGTAAATTTGACGGCTATAGATTTCGTCACTTAAAATTGCAACATGTGGATGTTTCTTAAGGCCTTCTGCTAAAAAATCTAATGCTGGCTTTTCAACAAAACTTCCTGTTGGATTATTAGGGTTAATTAATATTAATAATCTAGTTTTTTCTGTGATTAAAGATAATATTTTTTCTGGATCAAACTTTAAATCTTTATCTTCTGTTAAATCATAAGGTATTGCTTTTGAGCCTGAATAGTTAATCATAGACTCATAAATTGGAAATCCAGGTGTTGGGTGAATTATCTCAGCACCTTCTTCACCAAATATTGAAATTGCGTAAAACATAGTGGGTTTTCCACCTGGCATTATTAAAACTCTCTCTGGATCTATATCCCTATTATAAAGTTTTTTAATTTTTCTTGTTACAGCCTGCCTACACTCTAAAATACCGTTAGATAGAACATATCCATGATGACCATCGTCTAATGCCTTTTTTGCTGCGTCAACGACATGTTGTGGAGTCTTAAAATCAGGTTGGCCTACGCCAAGATGAATTATTTCTTTTCCTTGAGCTTCAAGCTTTTTAGCTTCAGCTAATATACTAAAGGCAGACTCTGTACCTAATCTTTCTAAATTTTTAGCTAATTTCATATTTAAATCTTAATTACCAATTAAATGAATCTATTTTTTTTAAAACAGGAAACATTGCCACAACTATTTATCGATAAACAATTTTACTTGGGTTTAAATCTTTTATACTTTTACAGCCCATCAAAATCATGTCTCTTCTGATTTCATCTCTCATTCTTTGTAGAACCATTTCTACGCCTTGCTGTCCACCAGCACTTAAGGCAAATAAGAAACCTTTGCCAAAACTACAAGCTGTTGCACCTAAAGCCAAAGCTTTTAAAACGTGTGTGCCTCTTCTAATTCCTCCATCTACAATAATTTCAATTTTTCCTCCAACTGCATCAACAATTGCAGGTAGTTGATCAAAAGGAGAACGAGAACCATCTAGCTGTCTACCGCCGTGATTTGATAACATTATCGCAGAAGCTCCAATATCAACTGCTTTTTTTGCATCTTCAACTGACATTAGACCTTTTAAAGCAAATGGACCTTTCCAACGTTTAACGCAGTATTCCGCGTCTTTCCAACTCATTGCTGGATCATATTGTTCGTTAATATATTCCATTACTCCCTTTGCTATACTTGAACCATTTTTAGTAAAGTGGGCAACATTTGATAATTTAAATTTTTCATGAGTTAAATAGTTCAGGGTCCACGTTGGGTGCGCTGCAAAACTCATTAAGCTTTTTAAAGTAAGTTTCGGGGGAGTTGTAAAACCAGTTCTGTGATCTCTTTCTCTATTTCCCGCAACAACTGTATCAACTGTCAAACATAAGCCTTTGAACCCGGAACTTTTACATCTGTCTATTAAATTATCAGTAAGTGCTTGGTCTTTATGAATATAAAGTTGAAATAGTTTTGGTCCTTCTGAAATACTTGAAATTTCTTCAATAGATGAGGTTGCCATAGTTGACATACTATAAAAGGTTCCAAACTTTTCAGCTGCTCTTGCTGATGCTTTATCACCATCATGATGATACAGGCGCTGCATGGCAGTTGGGGACAAAAATAAAGGCATGTCAATCTTTTGTCCAAAAACTTCAACTGATAGATCGGGTTCACCTACACTAGCTAAAATATTGGGAATTAAATCACATTTAGCAAATGATGATGTGTTTCTTTTAAGTGTCGTTTCATCATCGGCCCCACCATCAATATAATGAAAAATTGGTGAAGGTAAATTTTTTTTTGCTAATTTCCTAAAATCTTCGATGTTATAACAATCATTAATAGACATTTAATTAAAACTTTTTAGAAAAAGTTATTGATTGATTGTCAGTACCAGGATTAACATCCCCCCAATCATTATTAGAAATATGACTATAGCTATAGCCAAGTTTTGAATCTTTAAATAAATCAACACCTATTTTTATTTCAGATTTAAATTCAAGTGCGCTTCCTAAGTTTTTTCCATCTCCCGCTTCGTAATAACCAGGAGCAAAACTAGGTGAAATACTTACAGGACCTAAATTATAATCTGCTTCGACACCAGTGTATAAATATACTGATTTTTTACCAGTAAGAAAACCTCCGCTTGTAGGTGAAAATTTTCCAATCCAAGTGTCTCGAAATAAATCTTTATTTTTATGTTCTAGTCCTATTAATGTAGTTTTATCATCACCTTCTTTGTCAATAATATCAAAGGTTCCTGTATAAACAGAAATATTTTGACTGTCTTCATTGGCGAGTAAATAATTACCAAAAAAAAGACTTATTAATAAAATTGCTAAAACTTTAAATTTCATTTTATAGAAATTACTACCTTAACAATAAAAAGTACAGATTCAATTAGTCTTATTCTGCTTGTTTTTTCGAGATATAAAAAAAATTAAAAGACCCCCCAAAAAAAATACTACATAAGGTAATATCCATAATAAAAAATTGTTTTTGCTTAAAGTAGGTTGATAAACTATCCATTCTCCATATTTACTTATTAAAAAACTATAGATTTCATCTTTTGTTTTACCTTCTTGAACCTGATCCTGCACCACAAGTTTTATTGTTGCTGCAAAATCGGAGTTTGAGTCAGCAATTGATTGGCCTTGGCAAACTAAACATCTTAGATTTTTATAGATTTCTAGTAGCTTAGTTTGACTATCATCAGAGAACAAATGCCCAGAAAAAGAAAAAGAAATTATAAAAAAGAAAATTTTTACTTTCATTTTATTATTTTTAAAATATCCTCGAATTGAATCTGATTAATTGGCCCGACAATTTTTTTTATCACAGTTAACTCGTCGTTAATTAAAATAGACTCGGGTATCCCGTAAATACCAAATAAAATTGAAATTTTTCCATCAGCGTCCTTTCCAATAAAATCATAAGGATTGCCCAGTTCTTTTAGAAAGCTATTGGCATTATTTTTTTTATCTTTAAAATTGATACCTATAATTTTAATTTGTTGATATTTATTTGAAAGGTTTAATAAGTACTCATGTTCGACTCTACATGGAGCACACCAAGAAGCAAAAAAATTAATTAGTGTATATCTATTTTTTTTTAAATCTTCTTCAGAAATGTATTGATCAACATTATTTATTTCCATTAAGTTGAAATTACTAATTTTACTTCCAATAAGGCTTTTAGTATCATAATTCTTATCTTTTTTTAGCCCTTGCCAAAAAATAATAAGGACAAAAATTACAGAACTAAAAATAATAATTTTTGTGATACTAATTTTCATTTTTTTTAAAACTTAATTGTATAAAACCACCTAGTGCAATCATTAAAGCTGATATCCAGATCCAGACCATGAACGGTTTATTTTGAAATTTAATATTATAGTAATCAGATCTTGATACGTTGCTCATCGTCAAATAAAGATCTGAGGTAATTTTTGTTTTTATGGCAGCTTCATAGGTAAGGGTTTCTGGATTAGAATAAATTCTTATTTCAGGATTTAAATATTGAACTAAATTGTTATTAAGATTTGTTAATTTAAAATTACCAATTACTGCCTTATAATTTTTATTTTCTTTTATTTTTATATTATTAAAATTAATTTTATAGTTATGTGTTTTTTTGATTTCCCCAACTTTTAAATTAAAATCTTCTTCAAGAGAAAATTGATGATTAATACCAATAAAGAATACAAGAAGGCCAAAACCTAAATGAGAAATAATTCTTGCTAATTCAGTGTTTCTTTTATTCTTAATAAATTTTTTAATGTCTAAAAAAGAATGTAAAATTAAAAATATGGCTGCTATAAAAATTAGATTAGATAAGAGACTATAAGTTCCAAAAAAATAAATAATAAATAAATTTATTACTATGGCACCTAAAATGAGAAATAAAACTTTGTAAAAGATTTTATCTTTTGATTTAACCCAACCAAATTTTGGTCCTATGGCCATTAAAACCATAAATGGTACAACTAATGGAATAATAACGATGTTAAAAAATGGGGGTCCAACTGAGATCTTTACGTTAGTTAATACGTCAAGAAAAATTGGATAGAGCATACCTATTAATACTGTTACCAGAAAAAAAACCATAAACCAGTTATTTACTAGAATAAATGTTTCTCTACTTTTTAGAGTAAAATTATAATTTTCTTTTTTATATTTAAAAAAAAAAATTGTTAATGATGAGAGAATCATAAGGGATAAAAAAAAAAGTATGTATATACCTCTAGAAGGGTCACTTGCAAAAGTATGAACTGAGTTTAGAATTCCAGATCTTACTAAAAATGTACCTGTTACACTTAGAATAAAAGTTGAAAGGCAGAGTATAATAACCCAGAAGTATAAGGTGTTTCTTTTTTCGAGAACAAGCAAGGAATGCATTAAAGCCGTGATAGCAAACCATGGAAGTAACGAAGCATTTTCTACAGGATCCCAGAACCAAAAACCACCCCAACCTAGTTCGTAATATGCCCAGATCGATCCCACAATAATCCCAAGCGTTTGAAAACACCAAGAAATTTTTACCCAAGTTTTTATTGATCGTGCAAATAATTTTCCATCATAACCAGAAAGCAATGAAGCCATCGCTGCAGAAAAATAAATTGAACAACCAACAAATCCAACATAAAGGAGCGGCGGGTGAATAGCTAATGCTGGATCTTGAAGTATAGGATTTAATCCCAAACCCTCAACTGGAATAGGATAGATAGAATTAAAAGGGTTTGAATTTATTAATAAAAAAATCAAAAAACCTAAAATTAAAATGTTTTGAAAAATTAAAGTATAAAGCCTAAATTTTTTATCGTGGGTATAGTTAAAGACTAAAAATAGATATGAAAATATAACTAGAATATTAACCCACAAAAGTAAGCTTCCTTCATGATTGCCCCAGGTGCCTGCTATTTTGTAAAAAAGAGGTTTAGTAGTATGTGAATTTTCATAAACATTGATAAGTGAAAAGTCAGAATTGATAAAACCAATTATTAGAGTAAAAAAACTCAAAATTGTGAAAGTGATTTGATATAAACTCAATTTATAAATTTTTCTTTTTATATTTTGTCCAGAGATTTTTAGATCAACACTTGCAGTATAAATAATTAAAAAACTTAAAATTAAAACTAAAACAACTAAACTGATTCCAATATTACTTAACATTTTTTTCTATTATTTCTTTGATTTCTGGGGGCATATAATTTTCATCATGTTTGGCTAATATTCTATCAGCTACAAAAAAGTTTTTATCTCTTAGTCTGCCTTCTGCAACTACACCTTTTCCCTCTGCAAATAAATTTGGAACGGTTCCTGAGTAGCTTATTAGAATTTCATTTTCAAAATCGGTTACTATAAATTGAATATTTTTTTGATTTACGATTATTGAACCTTTTTTAACCATTCCTCCAACCCTCATCACTTTTCCAATTGGAATGTCTTCTCTTTTTTTTATTTCACTTGGTGATGAAAAATACAAAATATTCTTATTTAAAGACTTGATAATAAAAAAAAAACTGGCAATTGATAGTAAAAAAATAAAAGATAAAAATAATATTCTATTTTTAACTTTTTTTGTAAGCATTAAAATGCTTCTAGTTTGCTTCGGAACTTGCCGCTAGTATCTGTTGTGCAACTTTAGAATTTTCCAAAGTTTTATTTTTTTCTTCTAATGTTAAAGCTTGAAGTTCTATCAAGAAATCTTGCTCATATTTTTTTAGAGTTTTTTTTGTTTTAACATAAACAACTGCGCAAGAAATAAAGACAACACTGAAGGACAGCCAAACATAAAGCCCGTATCCATTCATTGTTATAAAATTTGAGATCATATTTGTTTAACTTCTTTTAATGTTTTTTTTCTTTATTCTAATGATTTCTGTTTTATATTTCATCAGAAAAATTAGCGCAGCATACAATAAAAAAACCAATAACATTACCATTAATGGTAACATCATCTCAGAATGTATACTGTTTGAACCAGTAATTTTTATACTCGCAGGCTGATGTAGTGTAGTCCACCACTCAACTGAATATTTTATAATCGGTAAATTAATCGAACCTATAATAGCGATAATTGAAGATACTTTTATTATTAATTCTTCTTTGTTCAAAAACTTGAATGACAAAATATAAAAAATATAAAACAACATCAAAGCTAACATTGAAGTTAGTCTTGCGTCCCACGCCCACCAGGTTCCCCAGGTTGGTTGTCCCCATAAGGAACCTGTGACAATTGCCAGGCAAGTAAATAATAACCCTATAGGAGCTATACTTTTATTAATAAAATAAAAATTTTTAATTTTAAAAATATAATTAAAAATTGAAAGGAAAGTAATTACAGAGAAGCAGGCTAGTCCTATCCAAGCAGAAGGAACGTGAACATACATTATTCTAACCGCATCACCTTGTAGATAATCAGGCGGCGATAAAACTAAGGCAAAAGTTAAACCAATCAATAAAATTAAAAAAAATATTGAATTAATAAATTTTATTAATTTTTGAATAAAGAAATAAATATTGCTAGATGAAAAAATTTTTAGCATCTTGATATAAATTGATTATATTAATTCTTGTTTTAAGGAAAGATGCTTGTTTAGCCTAATTGAGAATTCAAAGGGAGTTAAAATATAAATTCTTCTCAACTAGGCTTAAACAAAGTAAGTATATGGAAATAGTTTGTTTAAGATTTGATCTAATAATGTTCTGTTTGTGGCAATTAGCGTATTAGCTAATTAGAAATCTTTAAGTAGCCTGATCCTTTTTTACCAACAAAGATTTCGTTGATAAGAGGATGTTTAACTGGTTGCTTAGAGTTATCAATTAAAAGATTTTGCTCAGAAACATATGCCTCATAGGTCACATCATTACTCTCGGCGAGTAAATGATAGAAAGGCTGATCCTTCCTTGGTCTAACTTCTTTGGGAATTGATTGGTACCATTCTTCAGAATTATTGAATTCAAAATCAACATCATGAATAACTCCACGGAAATCAAAATGTTTATGTTTGACAATAGATCCGATTGAGAATTTTGCAGCGTTATCAGCCATTAAGATTAAGATAATAACTTTTAATTAAAAATCAATATATAAATTTAATAAAAAATAGATTTATGTTAGAATCATATTGTGAATAAGTCTTTATTAAAGTTTATTACTGACTTTGGTCCGTTACTGATCTTCTTTGTAGTTTATTCTAAAAGTGGAAAAAACTTAAATGCCGCTATACCTCCTCTTGTCATTGCGACAATAATTGCTGTTCTTATCAGCTACATAGTTGAAAAAAAAATTCCTTATATTCCTTTAATTGGTGGAATAATCATATCTGTTTTTGGTGGACTTACTTTGTACTTCAATAATCCAGTATTTCTCTACATGAAACCAACAATAATTAATATTTTGTTTGGTTTGGCTCTAGCCTTTGAAAAATTTTTTACTAAAGAACATATCTTAAAAAAAATGCTTGGTAAGTCTATCTCTTTATCTGATGAAGGCTGGCAGACACTAACAACAAGATGGATGTTTTTTTTCTTCGCATTAGCTTTGTTAAATGAATACGTTTGGAGAACGCAGCCAGAAGAATTTTGGGTAAATTTCAAAGTTTGGGGTATTCTTCCAATTACTTTTATTTTTACTGCTTTTCAAATGTTTTTAATTAATAAACATAAAATATGAGAAATTTAAAATTAGTTATAAACAATGTTTCTAATAACAGTAAAGATAGAGAAATTTTTTTTATAAAAAAAGAACTTCAGACTATTTTGAACCTTTATGGAAAAATGGTTTCAAATGGTACCTGGAAAGACTATGGGGTCTCTATTGGACCTAGAGAGATTTCTTTTGATATTTATCAACGTGCATCTGAAAAACCAATTTATAAAATTTTAAAAAACCTAAAACCGAAAAATTCTAATGAAAAGTTTTGTATTAAAGATAAGCATGGAAGTATATTAGAAAAATCCAACAATCTTTTAAGCCTTATAGAAAAAACTAGATGGAATAATTTGAGAGCGGTAAAATAATTATCTTCTTTGACCGAAGAGTCTTAATAACATTATAAATAAATTTATAAAGTCTAAGTAAAGAGTTAAAGCACCCATAACTGCTTTTTTCCCCATTAGCTCTCCACTATCACTTGCAAGATACCTATTCTTAATTTTTTGAGTATCGTAAGCAGTCAAGCCAACAAAAATTAAAACTCCTAAAATTGATATTACAAAGTACATCATTGTAGATTTCATAAATATATTTACTACTGATGCAATAATAATTCCAAAAAGACCCATCATTAAAAATGAGCCAAGTTTTGTTAGGTCTCTATTAGTAGTAT
>Ga0307986_10003863_pt1 | contig 10313 bp, 8 predicted proteins | sample EllFjometageno82_FD_203170 | JGI IMG/M metagenome (GOLD analysis project Ga0307986, IMG submission 203170) | Marine microbial communities from Ellis Fjord, Antarctic Ocean - #82 | ecosystem: Environmental > Aquatic > Marine > Unclassified | place: Southern Ocean | collected 2014-10-09
ATTCCCATATATTGCATTGTTTTTGTTGCAAGAGTACTTTGACCACCAAGTCCACAAAATACCACATATTCTTTATCTGGATTATTTTTAAAAAAATCATTTTCCAAGGGGCTTCCATCTGCTAGATAAAATTCCAACAATCCTCTTTCCAAATTTATAGCATTACCTATCGTTTCTGAACAAAAACTACTTTTATCTCTGACATCTATAAATTGAACGTTTGGATCATTTAATTTCTCTTTGGCTTCATCTACAGAAATATTTGTTATTTCATTGGAAACATTCATTAATTCATCAAATTTTTTCATTTTTAATTCTTTTTTTATTTATTAGCAAGATTAACCAGAATTAGCTAACTTGTATATGTGCGAAATACACCAATTGAAAAAATAATTATAACTACTATTTTACTGACATGAATGATTTTTTTAGTAAAACAGATTTATCTAGAAAAGATGCTGAAAGCATTATTTCTGAGACATTAAATAAGTGTGATGATGGTGAACTCTATTTAGAGAATTCAAAGAGTGAGTCAATTGTGTTGGATGATGATAAAATCAAAAGCTCTACTTACAGTTCTGATTTAGGTTATGGCTTGAGGGCTGTAACTGGGGAGGTTGTTGCATATTCTCATTCAAATGAAATTTCAAAAGTTTCTTTAAAGCAATCAGCTAATAATTTAAGCTCAACTTTGAAATCACAAAAAGGTGTTTATAATCATGAGATACCCAAGATAAATGAAAAATTTTATAAAGATATTAACCCGATAGAAGAAAAATCACTTCAATCAAAATTAGAACTTTTAAAAGAAGTTAATAATTATACCAGAGCAAAAGGTGGCATTGTTCAACAGGTAACAGCAAGTTTTTCTGGAGAGCATAAGTCTATAGAAATAATTAGATCAGGAGGAGAAGTTTTAACTGATGTTAGACCTTTAATTCGCTTCAATGTGTCAGTGATGCTTGAAAAAAATGGCAAAAAAGAAACAGGTGTGTATGGAATTGGTGGAAGACAATCTTACGATGAATATCTTAAAGATGATAATTGGAAAAAAGTATGTGATGAAGCGTTTAGAATTGCTTCAGTAAACCTAGAAAGCAAACCTGCTCCAGCGGGAGAAATGAAAGTGGTTTTAGGTCCAGGATGGCCTGCAATACTTATTCATGAAGCGATAGGTCATGGTTTGGAAGGAGATTTTAATAGAAAAAAAACCTCTGCGTTCCATAATTTAATGGGTCAGAAAGTTGCAAGTGAAGGAGTTACAATTGTTGATGATGGAACTTTGCATAATAGAAGAGGGAGCTTAACAATTGATGACGAGGGAACGCCTACAGAGAAAACTGTCCTAATTGAAAATGGTATATTGAAAAACTTTATGCAAGATCGTTTAAATGCAAGATTAATGAATACTAGATCTACTGGAAGTGGAAGAAGAGAAAGCTATAAACATGTGGTACTTCCAAGAATGAGAAATACCATGATGTTAAATGGAAAATATACTCAAGAAGAAATGATTAAATCAGTTGATAAAGGGATATTTGCAGTAAGCTTTGGTGGTGGTCAGGTTGACATTACCTCTGGAAAATTTGTATTTAACTGCACTGAAGCATATGAAATTATAAATGGTAAAATAGGTGCTCCTATCAAAGGAGCAACATTAATAGGTGATGGCCCATCAATTTTAAAAGAAGTTTCATTAGTTGGAAATAATATGATGCTTGATCCAGGCATTGGAACTTGTGGAAAAGCAGGACAGGGAGTACCAGTTGGAGTAGCTCAACCCTCAATTTTGATTGATAAAATGACTGTAGGTGGAACTCAATTATAAATGATATGGTTAAAGATCAAGGTTATTTAGAGAAAACAGCATCTTTTTGTATAGACTTAGCGAAAAAACTAGGTGCAACAGATGCAACAGCAGTAGTAGGGCATTCAATTTCTGAAACAGTTAATTTTAGGAATAAAAAATTAGATGAGTCTGATAGATCGGATAGTTTAGGAGTTGGTTTAGAAATTTATATTGGTAAAAAGAAATCTGGTATTACATCATCAAATCTTAATGAAGATAATATTAAAAATTTAATAGAGAGGTGTATTGAAACAACAAAAATTACACCAGAGGATGAATTTAATTCCTTACCAGATAAGGATTTGCTAGCAACAAAAATTAATGATTTAAACCTATATGATGATGACCATATAGAGAACAATGAAAAAATTGAATATTTAAAAGAAGCTGAAGAAGCTGCACTTGAAAAGAAAGAGATTATTAATACAGAAACTAGTTTTTCAGAGTCTAAATCTAACTTTATATTAGCAAGCAGTGATGGTTTTTTAAATGGTTATAAGTCTTCATCTTTCTCAGCATCTTGTGTTGCTGTTGCAAAAAATGCCAATAATAATATGGAAAGAGATTATGAATTTACAAGCACCTGCCACTTACATGATATGCTTAGACCAAATCAAATTGGATCATTGGCAGCTAAAAGAACAATTCAAAAATTAAATCCTCAAAAAATAGAAAGTGAAAAAATAAGCGTTATCTTTGATAGAAGAATTTCAAAAGGAATGTTAAGTGTCTTAGCAAGCGCAATAACAGCTTCTTCTATAGCAAGAGGAACTTCATTTTTAAAAGATAAAATAAATGAAGAAATATTTTCAACTTCAATAAATATTTATGACAAGCCTGATATAGTTAAAGGATTAGGCTCTCAGTATTTTGATAGTGAGGGAGTTAAAACTAAGGAATTAAAATTAGTGGATCAGGGTGTTTTAAAACATTATCTTGTTGATACTTATTATGGAAAAAAATTGAATTTAAAATCAAATGGCAGAAGTGGAGGAACAAGTAATTTATATTTTGAAAAAGGATCTATCTCATACAAAAATATTTTAAAACTAAATCAAAAAACATTGTATGTTACAGAAACAATCGGCCATGGAAGCAATTTAGTTACTGGAGACTATTCAGTAGGTGCAACAGGGTTTATGGTAGAAAATGGAGTATTTAAATACCCCGTTAGTGAAATCACTATAGCTGGAAATTTTAATGATATGTTTAAAAATATAACTTTAGCAGATGATCTTGAGTTTAAATATTCAACGAATGCTCCAACAATGTTAATAGAAGGTATGGTTGTTGCAGGAAAATGAAGGATTTCTGCATTATTGGGTCGGGCATTTCAGGCGCTACAATCGCACACACTCTTAGTAAAAAATATTCATTAGATGTCTATGATAAGGCAAAAGGTGCTGGAGGAAGATCATCTAATAAGAAGTTTAATAAGAATGAAAGTTTTGATCATGGTGTTCAATATATTTCCCCAAAAAGTAGCCAGTTTAAAAGATTTATAAATAATCTTATTACTAAAAAGATACTTAAAAAGTGGCCAGGGAAACATATATTTTTAAATAAAGATAAGAAGGAAGATAAAAAACATATTAAAATAATTGGAAAAAAAGGAAATAATTCGATTAGCAAATATTTATTAAAAAATATTAACTGCATTTTTAGTGCTGAGCTTATAAAGATTACCAATAAGGATAAGATCTGGGAACTAGATTTTTCTGACGGTAATAAAAAGTTTTATAAATCTTTGATATTAACTTGCCCATTTCCTCAATTAAAAAGACTTTCAAAAAAATATATTAAACATTCGTTTATTAATAAAAAAGTTAAGATGGATGCCAATATCACAGTTATGATGATAACTAAAAAAGTAAGACCAAATATTAGCAGTTATTTTTTCTCTGATAAAATTTTGGGGTGGGCGGCATATGAGAATAGTAAAAAAAGATTTAAAAGTGATTATGATTTATGGACGTTACAAAGCACTTATAAATGGGCAAATAAGGTAATAAATAAAAATAGAATCAATAAACTAGATAATACTAAAATATTAATTAACAAATTTTTTGAGCTTACAAATTTTAAAAAAAATAAAATTTTTCATATCCAGAATCATGGATGGAAATATTCATCAAATTCTAAACCACTAAATATTAAAAGTTACTGGAATAGTTCCATTAGGCTTGGAGCTTGTGCTGATTGGTTCGTAGGTTCAAGACTTGAGTCTGGTTGGTTGAGTGCTAAAGATCTATCTTCAAAAATTAAAAAGTAAATTTTTATTCAAAACTTTTTAATCTGTATTCCCATTCACCCATTCTTGAGTATTTTACTTTAACAATTAGACCTGTACTCTTATCGAACCATATATCAAAATTTAACTTCTTATCATCAGGAAGGTTTTGATTTTTGGATTTAAGTTTGAAGTGCTCAGTTTCATAACTTTTTCCATAAAGCTCAATTTTTTCTTTTGCAATAAATGTTATAATTTGTTCTTTAATACTGCCAGAGACAGGACTAATTTGACTTTCTGCCTGGAGTAATTTGTGATTCCACCAGTTTCCTATAATATTATCTTTACTTGCTTCACCTGAATATGAAGAACCTTTGATTGTAAATTTATTATTTTCTACATTTATTTCAAGATTTACAAATTTTTCTTTTTTATTCTGTTTTGTTTTAGAACGAAAAGAAATTAGTTTATTATTTTTATATTTTTCTTCCCCGTAGCCCTCAATATCAAATATAGTGGCACCTAATAATTTTACGGTAATTTTGGTTTGATTAGTTACTTGAACTTCATCATTTTTAGTTTTAAAAAAATAATAATTATATCCAATCAATTCATTGTTTCTAAAAATTTCCATTTCAATTTTTTTAAATTTTTTATAATGAGAAATATGAGCATTTAAATTTGTGGAAATAAAAAGAAATAAGATAATATTTATAAAAATTTTTTTCATAATAAAATAAGAATAATAGACTTTCTTTTCTTGTTAAAGTGTATAATTATTTAAGATATGTTTTTGTCCATAAAAAATGTTCCTAAAGCTTCATGGAGCTCAGATAAACCTTTTAATTTGAAACCAAAAATTTCAACATCCTTTTTTTTGTGTTTTGGTTTAATTCTATTTGGATTAGGTGAGGGACTGTTAATTGTTTCAACAGCAGGAGCTTCACCATGGAGTGTTCTTGCACAAGGTATTCATTTAAATGTTAATCTTTCTGTTGGAATAATAACTATACTGATAAGTATAATTGTCTTAGTTTTTTGGTTTCCATTAAATCAAAAACCTGGCGTTGGAACAGTTCTAAACGCTTTAATTATTGGCTTGATGATAGATCTCTGCATTAAGTTTGTACCAACACCAGAAAGTTATATTTCTCAATTATTATTAGCCATAGCAGCTGTACTTACGGTTGGGTTAGGTGGGGGGATCTATTTAGTTGCAAATTTAGGGCCCGGACCAAGAGATGGATTAATGATAGGATTGCAGAAAAAAACAAACCTACCTATAGCAGTTGTTAGAGCTTTTTTAGAAATCACAGTAATGTCGATTGGGTGGTATTTAGGTGGTACAGTTGGAATAGGAACTTTATTGTTTGCTTTTGGAATTGGTCCAGCAGTTGCTTTAGGACTGTATGTTGTTGGAAAAACCTTTAATTAAAGTGGTGTTCCAGACTTCTCGTTTTTTTTTCTATCAGTAGGGTTAAGAATAGCTTTTCTCAATCTTAGAGATTTAGGGGTAATTTCTAAAGCTTCATCAGTATTTAGCATACTTAATTGTTCTGCTATTGACATTTGTCTAACTGGAGTAAGTACTACGTTTTCATCGGTACCTTGTGTTCTCATATTTGTTAACTGTTTACCTTTCATAACATTAATAATCATATCTCCAGCTTTTGGAGCCAATCCAACTATCATTCCTTCATAAACGGGATCATTATGAGTTACAAACATTTCACCTCTTGCCTGCAAATTAAATATTGCAAAAGCCACAGCTTTTCCATTAGCCATTGAAATTAAAGCACCATTTTTTCTTCCATCCATTTCACCTTCAAATTTTCCATAACCGTGAAATATTCGGTTAATTACACCAGTACCTTTTGTTAAAGTTAAAAATCTACTTGTGTAACCCATTAGACCTCTTGTTGGTGCGTGAAAGATTAATCTTTTTTTATCTTTCCCAGTATCTTTAAGGTCAAGTAGTTTGCCTTTTCTTCTATTCATAGAGTCAATTATTTTTGATGAAAACTCCTCATCTAAATCAACAGTAATTTCCTCAATAGGTTCCATCCTGTTTCCGCTTTCATCTTTTTGGTATAAAACTTTTGGAGGGCTTACCGTCATTTCAAAACCTTCACGTCTCATTTGTGTAAGTAATATTTCAAGCATCAATTCACCACGCCCACTAATTACAAAAGCATCTACATTATTATTCTGAGAAAAATTAATTCCAACATTATTCTGTGCCTCTGTAACCAATCTATCTCTAATTTGCGTACTTGTTAATTTTTTACCTTCGGTTCCTGCAAGAGGAGAACTATTAACACTTATTGTAATAGACATCGTAGGTGGATCTATTGGAGTTGCATGGATTGGCTCAGTTACCTCTAGATCACAAATAGTATCTGCCACATTAGCCTTTTCTAGTCCAGCTATTATAACAATATCACCTGCCTCACCAACTTCAATTGGAACTTTTTTTGTTCCTTCGTATCTAAAAATTTTAGTTAATCTACCTTCATCTACTTTTTCTCCTTTGAGATTTATAGCTTTAATTGCTTGGTTGGCTTTTGCTGTTCCTTGAGATATTTTTCCAACTAAGCTTCTACCTAAAAAACTATCTGCGTATAAAAGAGTAGATAACATTGCAAAAGGTTTAGTTTTATCAAGTTCAGCAGGTTTAACATGCTCTATAATTAAATCTAATAATGGATGAAGGTTTTCTCTTGGTCCATCAACTTCTTTACTTGCCCATCCAGATCTTCCACTAGCATATAAAACTGGAAAATCTAATTGTTCTTCATTAGCATCTAAGCTTACAAATAAATCAAATGTTTCATCTAAAACTTCATTGGCTCTTTGATCTGCTTTATCCAATTTATTAATTACAACGATTGGCTTTAAACCTTGTTTAAGAGCTTTAGCTAATACAAATTTTGTTTGAGGCATTACACCTTCTGCAGAATCAATAAGCAATAATGCACCATCAGCCATACTTAAAACACGCTCTACTTCTGCTGCAAAATCTCTGTGACCAGGTGTATCTATAATATTAACTCTTGTGCCTTGCCAATCAATTGAAGCTGGTTTAGCCAAAATAGTAATTCCTCTTTCTTTTTCTAACTCACCAGAATCCATTAATCTTTCATCTACAACTTCATTTTCTCTGAATGAACCACTTTGTTTCATTAGATTGTCAATCATGGTTGTCTTACCATGGTCAACGTGAGCGATAATAGTGATGTTTCTAATATTATTAGCCATAATTTGAGGTTCTTATACATTAAATGTCTTATTTGAAAACTTAAAAAAGCAATTGTTCAAAAAAAAATCAGCTATTGTGATTAGTTCAAAAACCTATAGATATCCCTGTATAAATTATAGATATTAAAGGATTAAGAGCACATCTCCTTAAATTTTAAAAAATCTAAAGACCCAAAATGGAAAACTTTAAATTATTAAAAATAGAAGATTCGTTAAAAAATTCATTGGAAAAAATGAAATTTACGAAGCCAACACCAATTCAAGCTATGGCAATACCAGTTGCTTTAGCAGGAAAAGATGTCTTGGGAACAGCACAAACTGGAACTGGAAAGACATTGGCATTCAGTATTCCTCTAATTAATAAATTAATATTAGATAAAAATGCATTTGCATTAGTTATGTGCCCAACTAGGGAGCTAGCAACTCAAGTAATGGCAGCTATTAAAAGTATTATTAGTGAGAAAATTAATATTAAAGCTGCACTGCTTATTGGTGGAGAAGCCATGCAAAAACAGCTTAGACAATTAAGTAATAGATCTAGAATAATTGTTGGAACTCCTGGAAGAATTAATGATCACTTAAAAAGAAAAAGTTTAAACTTATCAGCAACAAAATATTTGGTATTAGATGAAACTGATAGAATGTTGGATATGGGTTTTACTCCACAAATAGAGATGATTTTAAAGTTTGTTCCAAAAGATCACCAAACTTTATTATTTTCAGCAACATTACCTCAAAATATTGTTAGAATTTCTGAAAGATATTTAAATAAACCAGAAAGAATTTCTACAGGTTCAACATCAACTCCTATTGCAAAAATTAAACAAGAAACTCTTCAAGTTTTTAAAGAAAATAAATATGATGAGCTAATAGATCAATTTCTAGCAAGAAAAGGATCAATCTTAGTTTTTGTAAAAACTAAGAGAGGTGCTGATAAAATGGTTAAGCGTCTTAAGGAAGAAGGACATTCTGCTGATGCTATTCATGGAGATCTTCGTCAGAGTAAAAGAGATCGTGTAATTAGTTCATTTAGAAAAGGTCTTAAAAGAATATTAATTGCAACAGATGTTGCTGCAAGAGGATTAGATATTCCTTTAATTCAACACGTAATAAATTATGATTTACCACAAGTTCCAGAAGATTATGTTCACAGAATTGGAAGAACTGCCAGGGCAGGGACAGAAGGTTCTGCTTTAACTTTTCTTACACCAGATGATAGATCAATGTGGAATTCCATTAGTAAATTAATTGATCCAAATTTTAAACCTGCGCCAAGCGGATCAAGAGGAAATTTCAAAGGAAATAAAAGAGGAAAAGCACCGTATAATAAAAAAAGAAAATTTAGGGACGAAAAAAAATCTAGTTATGGAAGATCAAGTTCATCATCAAGAGATGGAGAGAAAAAAAGTTTTGGTTACAAAGGAAAATCTAGTTTTGGTGATAAATCAAAACCATCTAGTTATGGAAGATCAAGTTCATCATCAAGAGATGGAGAGAAAAAAAGTTTTGGTTACAAAGGAAAATCTAGTTTTACTAAAAAAAATGATTCAAAACCAACAGGCTTCACAAACAATCCAAAATACTTTGGCAAGAAACCATCTGAAAACTCTTCAACTGAAGGTGAGAAAAAAAAATTTAGTTCCAATGGAAAGAAAAAATTTAAAAGTAGAAATGATAGACCTAAAAATTTTACCTTTAAAAAACATAGCCAAAAAAGAGCTAAAGTCTAAGATTTTTTAGGTTTTTCTTTTTTAAGCTTTCTTTTTTCTTTTAGACTCAATTTAGCCTTTTTACTTGTGCTTGAGTCTTTAAATGATTTTCCACTATATCTTTTTGACATATCTTTATTTTATACAGAATAACAAACAAAGTCATTAAAAATAACGTAAAGCATGCTTTAAGCCTTTTTAATTTTTTTAATTAAATATATATATTTATAAGTTAAATAAAAAATTATATGAAAAAAATAGTAATATTTGGTTCAGGAGGTCATGCTAGAGTAGCTTTCTCTGAAATCATAAGAAAAAAAACATATAAATTTTTAGGTTTTGTAGATGAGGCCAAAAAAAAGAATGAGCTAGTCTTAAAATACCTGGGTAAAAATTATTATAATCTTGGAAGTATTTCAAAAGTTATAAAAAATAAAAATAATTTTAAAGGAATAATAGGAGTAGGTTTAAATTTTTCTAGAAAGAAAGTTTATGAAGAAATATTAAAAATAGATAAAAATTTTAAATTTGAGAAAATTATTTCTAAAAATGCCGTGATTGATTCTAGCGTAAAAATAGGAGACGGAACTTTAATTGTATCTGGTTCTATTATTAATATTGGCACCAAAATTGGTAAACACTGCTATATAAACACAGCTTGTGTGATTGAACATGATAATATTTTTAAAGATTTTTCTAGTGCGGGACCGAGAGTTGTTACGGGAGGCAACGTGATTATTGGAGAACACTCCTACATAGGCATAGGTGCGATTATTAAAGAGAAGATTGAGATACAAGAAGATACAATTATAGGTGCTAATTCGTACGTTAACAAAAATTGTGCTAAAAATTTAATTTTTTATGGTTCGCCCGCACGAAAGATTAAAAAAAGACTGTTTAATGAAAATTACTTCAAATAAATATATTTTAATTCACCTTATTATAAAATTGTTATCTAAGTTCATCTTTTTTGATACTCAATCTCGAAGGAATATGGAAGATGACGTGAATATTTGTTCATCTAAATTAAGATTAAAATAAAAAGATGATTTCGTTTTAGAGTTGGGTTAAACTTACTTAAACAAAAAAACCCCCGAAACTTTCGTTCCGAGGGTTCTAATTTTGTTTAGTGTATGTTTATAGAGTGTTCTCTGTTTGGAAACGAATTACATGCCCATCGGATAATTTAAAAGTATTGATTTACTTATACTTTCTTAAATTGTTCATCACTGTTCATCACTTTTTGATGATTTTAACAAAGGAACTT
>Ga0307986_10003866_pt1 | contig 10309 bp, 10 predicted proteins | sample EllFjometageno82_FD_203170 | JGI IMG/M metagenome (GOLD analysis project Ga0307986, IMG submission 203170) | Marine microbial communities from Ellis Fjord, Antarctic Ocean - #82 | ecosystem: Environmental > Aquatic > Marine > Unclassified | place: Southern Ocean | collected 2014-10-09
CCATGCTGCATTGAGCAAGCAGAATGATAAGCAATTTTATATTTCTTATCTTTTATTTTGAAATCTAATTTCAAATTTTCATTCAAATATTCAGACACATCTCTTGTTAACTCAGAAATTACTTTGGCTTTTTTTTTCATTTTTTCATCATTTTTAAAAATAAAACCATAATCTTTCATTGTAGTTCCACATCCTGAGGTATTTGATAAAATTGCATCTAAGTTTCCTTTTTGATGTTCTTCATACCAAGTATCTATATTATTTCTAAAATCCTGGTGTGCATCGTCTTCTTTACCTAAGTGGTGATTTAAAGAACCACAACATCTTATTTTTTTTGGTACAACCACTTCAACACCGTGCCTGTTTAAAATTCTAATAGTAGCTTCATTAATTTGAGGCGAAATTTCTTTTTGAACGCATCCAGTTAAGAGAGCAACTCTTGAAATTTTTTTTTTTCCAGTTGCTAAATAAATTTCTTTTTCTTTTATTGTTTTTTTAGGAAAGTTTGTTGGCATTAAATTCATCATATCTTTTATTTTTAAGGGCATTAAAAACTTAAAAGGCTTTACTAGTTTAACCATATAGCTTGCTAATCTAAAATATCCAGTATTCGGCAATACTACAGATAAAAAAGTTCTGATCGTTCTATCAAAAAAAGGTCTCTCATAGTTTTTCTCTATATACTTTTTACCATGATCGATAATGTGCATGTAATTTACTCCAGCAGGACAAGTGGTCATACAACTGTAGCAAGAGAGACATCTGTCTATATGTTTTACTGTTTTTGCTGTTGGTTTTTTTTGATTTTCCAACATATCTTTAATTAAATAAATTCTACCTCTTGGCCCATCTAGCTCATCTCCAAAGATTTGATGTGTAGGACAAGTAGCGTTACAAAAACCACAATGTACACATTTTTTAAAAATTTTTTCTGAAGCAGCGTTATCACTATCTTTTAATTGTTTTTCTGTAAAATTAGTTTGCATTAAATTCCTCTATACATTTTTCCAGGATTAAAAATTCTTTTAGGATCAAAACTTTTTTTAATCTTTTCTGATATTAAAAGTCTTGTACTATCTACAGTAAATATCGTTTCTTCATAATCATATTCATCCGATGTTTTTATGATAGTTAAGTAACCCTCAAGTTCTTTGATTATATTTTTAATCTCTCTCACTTTAGTGTTTTTTTTAGATTGAATTTCTATCCAGTATAGTGACCCACACCAATCAACATAGTATTTATATTTGTTACTTAAGTACTGCATTAATTTATTACCTTTTGATGGAGGTATAACCACCCTCAATAAATTATTTTTAGTTGCTTTAAATAACTCAAGATTATTAATTTTTTTCCAAAAAGGTACTGATTGATAAAAATCTAATATAGTTGAATTTAGTTTATCTAAACTTAATTCATCAGTTAAAGCTTTAATTTTCTCATCAATTGAAATCTTGTCCCCCTCTATTCTTAATGCCAAAAAAGATCCTTTAGATGTTAAGTCATTAAATTTAAAAACCATTTCTTTATTATGATCATAGCTTTTATCTTCTGGTTCTTCTGGAATGAATACAGCCCCTGATATTTCTTGGCTTGAGCCAGATATCTTTTCAAATAATTCATTGACTAATTTTGTATTTTCTGTGTGAATTGTAATTGTATTAGATAATTTTTTTTTAGGTAATACTTTTAAGGTAATTTCTGTCAATGCAACTAAAGTTCCAAATGAGCCTGCAACAAGTTTTGATAGATCGTATCCAGTAACATTTTTTACAACAGTTCCACCTGATTTAATTATATCACCCTTTCCATTTACTCCTCTAAAACCTAGAACATGATCTCTTACACTACCAACTTTAAATCTTCTTGAACCTGCATAGTTGCATGCTAAATAACCAGCTATAGTTCCTTTGTTAGATTTACCACTTTTAATGAAACCAAAATCAATTGGTTCAAAAGCAAATTCTTGATTATTTTTTTCTAATTCTTTTTCTACTAATTCTAATGAAGTGTTAGCTTTTACTTTAATGTAAAGTTCATGAGGCAAATACTCAACTATTCCTGCTAGTTTAGAGAGAGATAATTTGTTTGCAGACTGTATTTTATTACCAATAAAATTTTTTGTTCCAGTGCCAAATAATTCTGTTGATTGGTTTTTTTTATATAACTCTTTAACTATATCTGAAACTTGTAACTCATCCTCTGGATAATAAGTACTATTAGAATCTTGGAAGATCTGGGAATTTTTCTTCATTTCTGTGGACATGTACCCTTCCTTCCTCTGCGCATTTTCTTAATATTGGATAAACTTTTCCAGGATTTAATAAATTTTTTTCATCTAAAGATTTCTTAATATCTAGCTGCTGTTGAATGTCTTTATCATTAAACATTTCACACATTAATTCTCTTTTTTCAACTCCTACACCATGTTCTCCAGTGATAACACCTCCCAATCTTACACAGGCTTTTAATATCTCGGCTCCAAATTCTTCTGTTTTTCTTAGTTCTTCTTTATCACTTCCATCAAACATTATTAATGGATGTAAATTTCCATCACCTGCATGAAAACAATTAGCTACTGGTAATTTATATTTTTCAGACAATTTTTTTATTATTAATAAAGCTTCAGCAAGTTTTCCTCTTGGTATCGATCCATCCATACAATAGTAATCTGGTGCCAAAGCTCCACAGGCTGGGAATGCTGCTTTTCTACCCGCCCAAAATGATAATCTTTCTTTTTCATCTTTACTTAATTTCAAGCTTGAACAATTATTTTTTTCACAAATACTTTTTACTTGTTTTAGCAATTCATCCACTTCAGATTCTGTTCCATCTAATTCAACAATTAATAAAAGTTCAGCATCTCTTGGATAGCCTGCTTTACTAAAATTATCTGTAGCTTCTATTAATGCTTTATCCATTATTTCCATACCTGCAGGAACAATTCCGCTTGAAATAATTTCAGTTGCTGCATTTCCACCATCTTCAATTGTAGGAAACCCTATCAATGCTGCTTTAACTACTTGTGGGTTTTTTAAAATTTTAACTGTTACCTCTGTAATTACTCCTAGTAATCCCTCAGAACCACATATCAATCCCATTAAATCGTATCCCTCTTGATCTAAAGTTTTTCCACCAATTTTACAAATTGTTCCATCCATCATAACAATCTCAACACCTAAAATATTATTGGTTGTTGTCCCATATTTTAAAGAATGAACCCCACCAGAATTTTCTGCAACATTACCACCTATTGAACATGCAAGTTGACTAGATGGGTCTGGTGCATAATAAAAATTTTTATGCTGTACTGCATGCGTTATTCCTAAATTTGTTACACCAGGTTGTGTAATAATACATTTATTTTCAAAATCTATTTCGATAATTTTGTTAAATTTTCCGAGACTTAGTAAGATTGCATCATTCAAGGGTAATGCCCCACCAGAAAGTCCTGTTCCTGCTCCTCTTGGTACGACCTTTATATCTTCTGAATAGCAAAATTTTAAAATATTGCTTACTTCTTGTGTATTCTCTGGCATCACAACTGCTAATGGCGTTTGTGTATAAGCTGCCAATGCATCGGTTTCATATGGTTTAATTTCATCCGCATGACTTAAAATATTTTCTGGATTTATTATTTTTGCAAGATTCTTAAATATATATTCTTTTTTAGAAATCGTTTCTTTGTTAATCTTAGGAAGAACTAATTCACTCATTAACATTAACCTAGCATTTTTTTAATATTTTCCAATGCGTTAGATATGTTGTCTTGTGAAGCTGCAAAGCTAAATCTCACGTAATTTTGGCAATTTTTTCCAAAAGCTGTTCCAGGTACTATTGCAACCCCTGCTTCATACATGCATTTTTTTGCGAATTCAGCTCCATTCATCCCAGTTCCTATTACTTTTGGAAATGCATAAAAAGCACCACCTGGTAAACTACATTCCACACCTGGTAAGTTATTCAAGCCTTCATGAATCAGTTTTCTTCTTTGGTCAAATTTTACCATCATTTCATGGATTGCATCATCTGGTCCATCTAAAGCCGCAATCCCTGCAAACTGTGCTGGTGCATTCACACATGAAACACTATTAATAATTAATTTATTTACATGTGGTATTAGTTCTTCTGGCCATACACTCCATCCCATTCTCCATCCTGTCATTGCATAAGCTTTACTCCAACCATCTAAAACTATTAATCTATCTTGAAGTTCAGGGTAATTAAAAAATGTTGGCATTTCTTTTCCATCATAAATTTGTCTACTGTAAATTTCATCACTAAGAATCGCTACATGTGGATGTCTTTTTAGTCCCTCTGCCAAAACATCAATTGCAGGTTTTTCAACAAAGCTTCCTGTTGGGTTGTTCGGGTTAATTAATATTAACAATCTAGTTTTATCTGTAATTAAAGATAAAATTTTTTCTGGATCAAATTTTAAGTCTTTATCTTCAGTCAAATCATAGGGAATAGCTGTTGATCCTGTATAATTTATCATAGATTCATAAATTGGAAATGCTGGAGTAGGATGTATAATTTCTGCACCTGGCTCACCAAAACATTGTATTGCATAATACATTGTTGGTTTTCCACCTGGCATTATCAAAACTCTTTCAGGATCAATATCTTTTTTATAAAGTTTTTTAATTTTTCTAGTAACAGCCTGTCTGCAACCTAAAATTCCATTTGATAAAACATATCCATGATGACCGTCATCTAATGCTTTTTTTGCTGCATCGACTACGTGTTGGGGTGTTTTAAAATCTGGTTGACCTAGCCCTAGATGAATCATTGACTTACCTTGCGCTTCTAGTTTTTTAGCTTCAGCTAAAACACTAAATGCAGATTCTGTGCCTAATCTTTCTAAATTTTTTGCTAATTTCATAATTAATCTTAATGTTAATATTTTTTAATTTAATCTATTTTTTTTATATATAATCTTAATAAGTAAAAATTATTTTCTATAGATTAATTTTGACTTATTCAATTCTTTTAAGTTTTTACAACCCATCAGTACCATATTTCTATTAATTTCATCATGCATGTTTTGTAGTAAATGTTCTACACCTGGTTGACCACCTGCACTTAATGCAAATAAAAACATTTTTCCAAAACTACATGCTGTTGCACCTGCTGCTAAAGCTTTCAAAACATGCGTTCCCCTCCTTACTCCTCCATCTAAAATTATTTCGAGTTTATCTCCAACAGCTTCTCTAATTGCGTTAATTTGATCGAAAGGAGATCTTGAACCATCTAGTTGTCTACCTCCATGATTTGAAATCATAATAGCTGAGCAGCCTATGTCTATTGCTCTTTTAGCATCCTCGACTGACATCACTCCTTTGAGGGCAAATGGACCATTCCATCTTTTTACACAATACTCTGCGTCTTTCCAGTTCATGGCTGGATCATATTGCTCATTAATGTATTCAATAACTGATTTTGAAATATTAGTTCCTTTGTCCGTTTTATTTTTAACATTAGATAATTCAAATTTTTTATGAGTAAAATAATTAAATACCCATTCAGGCCTCATAGCAAAACTTAATAAGCTTTGAAGAGTAAGTTTTGGTGGTGTGGTAAAGCCTGTTCTGTGATCTCTTTCTCTATTACCAGCAACTAAAGTGTCAACTGTTAAACACATGCCATCAAAGCCAGATACTCTACATCTGTCAATCAGATCGTCTGTAATGGATTGATCTTTATGAACATAAAGCTGGAATAATTTAGGTCCATTTGAAATTGCTGAAACCTCTTCAATTGTGTTATTAGCCATAGTGGACATACTATAAAAAGTTCCAAATTTTTCAGCAGCTCTTGCAGATGCTTTATCTCCTTCATGATGATAAAGTCTTTGCATTGCTGTTGGAGAGAGAAAAATTGGCATATCAATTTTTTTTCCAAAAACAGTTGTCGAAAGATCTGGCTTACCAACACTAGCAAGTATATTGGGAATTAAATCACAATCATCAAAAGAATCTGTATTTCTTTTTAAAGTCTTTTCATCATCTGCTCCACCATCAATATAGTGAAATATTGGAGAGGGTAATTTTTTTTTTGCTAATTTTCTAAAATCACTAAAATTATAACAATCTTTTAAATTCATAATGTTTACTAGTCTTTTTTAAGAAAATTAAACATATTGCATTTTATCACTGTATTATTAAAAGTTTTTAGAAAATGAAATTGTTTTATTGTTTACACCTGGATTTTTGCCATTCTCACCCCAATCATTATTTGAAATATGACTGTAAGAAAAACCAATTTGTGAATTTTTGAGAACGTCGTAAGCAAGCTTAATTTCACTTTTAAATTCCAAAGCACTTCCTAAATCTTTTCCATTACCTGCATTATAATAGCCTGGTGCAAAACTTGGTAAAATTTTCATAGGTCCTATTCCATATTGAGCTTGTACACCTGTGTACAAATAGATAGAGCTTTTATCTGTAATAAATCCACCACTAATTGGTGAAAATTTACCTACAAAAGTATCTCTAAATAGAATTGGATTGTTGTGTTCAAAACCATACAAGGTTGCCTTTTCATCACCTTCTTTATCAATAGTATCAAAGATACCAGCATAAAAATCATATTTATGCCCACTAATATTTTCATTATCTTCTGCTTTTGCAACAAAAGTAGATAATATTAATGTTAGTACTAAGAAGATTTTATTACAAAAACTATTTTTCATTATTATTTTTTTTTATTGTCTTATATATTATTGCACCACCAAGTAAAAATAACAATAACGGTAATAGCCACAAAATATAGGTATTTTTGTTCAATTCTGGATCATAAATTATCCAATCACCATATTTTTCTTTCAAAAAGTCATATATTAGCTCCTCTTGCTGTCCTTCTTTAATCTTTCTATCAACAATTAGTTTTATGGTAGAAGCAAAATCAGATTCCGAATCATAAACAGATTGTCCTTGGCAAATTAAGCAACGAATATTCTTCAAGATTTTATTTTTTAATTCATCATTTTTTTCATCAGATTTGAGATATGAAAAACCTGTGAATAAAAATACAATTATAAATATCTTTAAAATTTTCATTTAATCAACAATTTTATTTCTTCTACTATTTCTTCATTAATTGGGCCTATAATTTTTTTTAAAATTTTTTTATTTTTGTCAATTATGAAAGATTCTGGTACACCGTAAGCTCCAAATTCAACACTCAGAGTACCATCATTGTCAATTAAAATCTGAGAATAAGGATTTCCAAATTCATTAATAAATTTTTTTGCATTATCAAAGTTATCTCTATAATTTAACCCAATTAATCTAATCGACTGATTTTTACTTAATTTCATTAATAAGGGATGTTCCTTTCTACAAGGTACACACCAAGAGGCCCAAATATTTACAATATAAAAAGTATCTTCTCCAAAAATTTTTTGTGAATTCAGATAAGCGCTTGAGTTAAAATCTTTGGCATCAAAAACAGGTATACTCTTTATATTTTTAACTTTGGGTGCATAAGTATTTGAATTATTCAACCCTTTATAAAAAATAACAAAGCAAAAAATTAAAAATGTAATTATAATTAATAAGCTAAAATTATTTTTCATATTTTTTAAATAAACTCATTAACCCACCAAAACTTAATAATAAAACCGAAATCCAAATCCAAATCATAAATGGCTTCACTTGATATCTAATATTAAAATATTCATCACCCTTTACAAAATTCATTACTAAAAACTTATCTTCTAATAATGTTGTTTTTATATCTGCTTCACTGGTGATTATTACAGGCTGATTATAAATTCTAATTTCTGGTTTCAATTCAACAGTTTTTTCATTTTCATCTTTTATCTCAAAATATCCGATAATAGAGTTAAAGTTACTTTCTTTTCTTTCCTCTGTCTTTTTAAAAAAAATTTCACCTTTACTATAAATATATTTTTCTCCAATTTTTATATTGGTTATAATTTCTGATGATAGAATACTGTTGAACAGAATGCTTAATATTAACAAACTAAAACCAAAATGAGCTACAGATTGAGCAGCATTATTAAATTTTTTAATGAATAGTTCTTTCACAGTTGTAAAAAATAAAAAAAAAGCAGCTGAAACTAAAGCTGTGTAAAAAAGTAAATCAGTTGTTAAATTTTTAATTATAAAGAACGACAACATTACTGAAATCATAAATGTAATAATTAGTGAATTTTTATTCTCAATTTTTGATTTAATCCATTTAAGTCTTGGTCCAAGAGACATAAATAACAGAAGAGGTATTAAAAAAGGAACTATTAATTTTACATAAAAAGGAGTTCCTACTGATATTTTTTCACTAGATATTATATCTAGAAAAATGGGATAGACCGTACCAATTAAAACAACAGATAAAAAATACATCATAAACCAATTATTTATTAGGATGGAGGTTTCTCTACTAAGCCAAAAAAAATTATTTTTACTTTTATTATCTTCTTTGTGAAATAAAAAAAATACCCCTAGAGATAAAAAAATTAAAATAAATAAGAAAATTAATATAAAGATCCCTCTCGTAGGATCATTTGCAAATGTATGTACAGAGTTTAATATTCCAGATCTCACCAAAAAAGTTCCACACATACTTAAAGTAAATGTCGTAATTGACAATATAACTACCCAAGATGTTAGCACAGCTCTCCTCTCTAATACTATAATACAGTGTAACAATGCTGTTAACGTTAACCACGGCATTAAAGAAATATTTTCAACTGGGTCCCAAAACCAAAAACCTCCCCATCCTAACTCATAATAAGCCCAAATTGATCCAAGCATTATTCCAATGGTTAAAAAAACCCAAGAAACTAAAACCCACTTTTTAATATGCCGTCCCCATTCTTTAGATACATAATTTTGTGTAACTGCCGCAAGTGATGATGAAAATATTATTGATGTACCTACATAACCTAAGTACAATATTGGAGGATGTATGGCTAAAGCTGGATCCTGTAAAATTGGATTAAGACCAAGACCTTCTGTAGGAATTGGAAATAAATAATTAAATGGATTAGAGGTCATCAATACAAATAAAAAAAATCCAATAATTATTACTTGCTGAAATAGTAAAGTTAAAATTCTATATTTTTTTGGTTGCTCCCTTGATTTAATCAAGAATAAAAAAATAAATAAAGTTAATACTAACAACCATAACAATAGGCTTCCTTCGTGATTTCCCCATGTTCCTGAAATTTTATAAAATAATGGTTTAGTAGTGTGCGAGTTATTAAAAACTGTCTCATTACTAAAGTCTGAGTTTATAAAGGACAAAACTAAACTAAAGAAACTTACAATTACAAAAACTAACTGAAGAAAAGATATAGATAATATGTTTTGGCTAATCTGATTACCACTCCTATTAAAATCTTTAATTGAGATACCACAAAGTAAAAATGAAAATAAAAATCCTAAAATTAAAGAGTAATAACCTATTTGATTAGCCAACAATTTATTTATCTCCTATAGCTTCTGTAACTTCTGGGGGCATATAATTTTCATCGTGTTTTGCCAAAATTTTGATAGCTGAAAAATTACTTTTATCTTTTAAAAATCCTTCGGCAACCACTCCTTTTCCCTCTGCAAATAAATTTGGAACAGCCCCTGAATAAATAACATTAATCTCATTTTTAAAATCAGTAATAATAAAATTAACTTCATTTGAATTGATAAAAACTGATTGTTCTTTAACCATTCCTCCTATCCTTATCTTTTTTTTGTCTAATTTTATTAAAGACTTTATTTTTGATGGAGACTGAAAGTATACAACATTTTCTTTTAATGATTGTAAAATTAAAAAAACTGTTAAAATTACTGTTGCTGAAATTAAAACTAAAAATATAAATCGTAATTTAACTTTTTTACCATACATGGTTTATTAGTTAAATATTAGATGTATTGGATAATATTTCTCTATTAATATTCTGTGATCTTGCAGCTCTAGCTTTCTCAACATTTAGAGAGCCAAACTTAGAAACAAATCTTTTTTGCTCTTTTGAAAGTTGTAATTTAGTAGTAAAATATAAAGCTGTAAAACTAATCAATGTAAATGAAAAAGCTGACCACACATAAGCTTCATATCCATTCATTGAAATTATTTCATTTATCATAATCTATCTAATCCTTTATTTTTAACTTTTATCAGTTCAGTATTATATTTCATCAAAAAAATGAGTAACGAAAAAAGGGCAAATGCCGCAGTCATAATGCCCAAGGGGATTAACATTGATATATGTATAGCCGTGTTGGTTGATAAAATATTAATTGAAGCTGGTTGGTGTAGTGTATTCCACCAATCAACAGAAAATTTA
>Ga0307986_10003867_pt1 | contig 10309 bp, 9 predicted proteins | sample EllFjometageno82_FD_203170 | JGI IMG/M metagenome (GOLD analysis project Ga0307986, IMG submission 203170) | Marine microbial communities from Ellis Fjord, Antarctic Ocean - #82 | ecosystem: Environmental > Aquatic > Marine > Unclassified | place: Southern Ocean | collected 2014-10-09
AGGAAGACACCATGATGTTGATGCAATTTCATTTACAGGCTCAACTGAGGTTGGTGGATTATTCATGAAGTATTCAGGTGAAAGTAATTTAAAAACAATAGGTTTAGAGATGGGTGGAAAAAGCCCATTCATAGTTTTAGAAGATGCAAAAATTACAGATGATTTAATTGATAATGCAGTTAACTCTGCTTTTTGGAATGGCGGTCAAAACTGTTCTGCAAATATGAGACAGATAATTCACAGTAAAGTTAAAGACGAATTTTTAGATAAAGTTTCAAAAAAAGTAAAAGCTCTTAAAGCTGGAGACCCACTGGATCCAGAGAGTAATATGGGTTCTATGATTTCTAAAAAACATTTAGAAACAGTGGATGGCTATATTCAAAAGGGTATAGATGAGGGTGCTAAACTTTTATTTGGTGGTGTTTCAAGTGGGGAACAAAAAGGATTTTATGCAAAACCAACCCTGTTTGATGGATTAAAAGAAAACATGACAATTGCTCAGGAAGAAATTTTTGGCCCAGTATTAGGAGTTCTTACAATAAACAGTGATGAAGAAGCTTTAAAAATTGCAAGTAATTCAAAATACGGCTTGCATGCCAGTGTGTTTACTCAAGATATAGATAGAGCATTCCATATGGCAAAAAGTCTTCCTTGTGGAACTGTTTCAGTTAATACTTTTTCAGAGGGTGATATCAAAACACCTTTTGGTGGATACAGACAATCAGGGTCACTAAGTAGAGATCAAGGTACAGAAGCTCTCGACCAATACCTTCAAACTAAGACTATTTGGATTAGTCATTCATAACTATAAGTAACTAATGAGTTTTTTAATACTAGGGTTTTTTACGGGACTTAGTTTAATTCTAGCAATCGGTGCACAAAATATTTTTGTAATAGAACAGGGATTAAAAAAACAATATGTATTCTTAGTTTGCCTAATTTGTTCAATATCTGATTTAATATTAATCTTCTTAGGTATTTTTCTGTTTCAATATTTTGGTGATTTATTTAATTCTATAATAGAGCTTATTTTAAATATTTTCTTATTCTTATTTTTAGCTCATTTTATTTATGGAAAGATATCTATTCAAAAGAATAAGATTAATCTTAATCATAAAATAAAAAATATTTCATTAACTGGTATAATAACTAAAACTCTAGCTTTCACATATCTTAATCCTCATGTTTATTCTGATACTGTATTTTTTTTGGGAAATTTCTCTAAAAATTTATTAATAAATGATAAATATTACTTTGGAATTGGTGCTGCAATCTCATCATTTATATTTTTTTTTTCAATAGGGTATATGTCGAAGTATTTATCTAGATATCTTCAAAGTCAAAGAGTTTGGAAAAAGATAAATTTGTTTATAATAGTATTTATGAGCACTCTTGCTCTATACATTTTAATAGATATCTTAAATTTTAAATAATGGAGGTAAGTTCATACAATCTACTTAATGTTCTTTTGAATGGACCAATCAAAGCCCTAGAAGATCCCAAGTTTTCTAGATCTGCGCAAGAACTTGTCATTAAAGAAATTTTTTTTTCATATAGAATATCTATTAACGTAATGAATCTTTGTTGTTTGTTTATATTTTCATCATTAAATTTTGGAATATTTTCTATAACAATAAAACTGCACACTTCTGCTATTTTTATATAGTCTTCAGCTCCAATATTTTGATTACACAAATAGTCAAAATCAAATCTTGCTATCTTTTCAAAATAATTTTTGATTATAAATAATCTTCCTTTTATTTCTAAATTTTTTGAAGATTTTTTTTTATTTTTAGTTAACCTTCTAAATATTTGATTAATCTTAAAATTTGTTTCCTCATTTAAAGGGTAGAAAAAACGATCAAGTATATTAGATGAAGATTTTCGATAATCTTCTTCAATAATTAGCTCTATCTCATTACATGCCTCACTCATTATATTAATAAAAGGTTTGAACTGATCTCTTTGAAGGCCATCTTTGTATAAATCATTTATCTTAATATTAGATGTAAGTATAATTTTGATATTTTCACTAAACATTGTCTCAAACAATTTTCCAAGTATCATTGCATCTACTATGTTTGTTACTTGAAATTCATCAAAATATATAAGCTCATATTGCTTGCTTATCTTTTTTACAAATAGTTCTATTATATTATCTTTTTTATCCTCTTTATTTGCATGAGAAAAATCATGAAAATTTATCATGAATTCATTAAAATGAAGTCTTTGTTTCGGAATATCTAAATTTTTATAAAAAAAATTCAAAAGCATTGTTTTACCAACACCAACATCACCAAATAAATAAAAACCTAATTTTTTATTCTTGTCTTTTAAAAAATTAAAAAAAGATTTTTCAAAGCAGCTGATATAAAATTTAATAAGTAATTCTATAATACTGATTTGATTATTATTAATTTTTAGCTTATTGATTTTGCAGTAATTAGAAAATTTTTTTTTTAAGTTCTTGATTTTCATTTTAGCTAATTAAAGCCTATACTTTTGTCAGTTTAATTTGAATAACCGTATTTTTTAAGCCTAACATCACCCGTTCTAGCGTGTGCTTCCATTCCTTCATATCTAGAAATTCTAGCAGCTGCAGCACCAACTAATTCAGTAGATTCTTTAGTCATTCTTTGGAAGCTCAAAGTCTTAACAAATTTACCAACAAACAATCCACCAGTATATCTTCCAGCACCTTTTGTAGGAAGAATATGATTGGTTCCAGAGCATTTATCTCCATAAGCAACAGTTGTTTCTTCTCCAATAAATAAAGAACCATAGTTTGTTAGTCTTTTATGAAACCACTCCAAATTTTTTGTCTGAACTTCTAAATGTTCTGGTGCATACTCGTCACTAATAGTTGCCATTTCTTCATCAGTATCACAAAGAATAACTTCACCATAATCCCTCCAAGCAGCATCCGCATTAGTTCTTGGCACTTCTGGTAAATCAGCAATCAATTCTGGAACTCTTTTCATCACTTTTTCAGCAAGATCTTTACTTGTTGTGTATAACCAGCAAGGAGAGTTATAACCATGTTCTGCTTGTCCCACTAAATCTACAGCTACTATTTCAGGATCTGCTTCTCCATCAGCAATAATTGCAATTTCAGTAGGGCCTGCAAATAAATCAATACCCACTTTTCCAAATAAAATTCTTTTAGCTTCTGCAACAAATTGATTTCCTGGCCCAACTATAATGTCTGCAGCAGGATTATTAAATAAACCATTAGTCATTGCGGCAATTGCAGGAACACCTCCTAAATTTAGAATAACATCAGCACCACATAAATCAGCAGTATAAATAATTGTTGGATGTGCACCTACACCTTCTTTTGGAGGACTGCATGCTATAACATTTTTAACACCTGCAACTTTTGCTGTAGTAACACTCATTACAGCCGAAGCTATGTGTGCATAACGACCACCAGGCACGTAACATCCTGCAGTGTTAATGGGAATTAATCTTTGACCTGCGAACAGTCCATCTGAAAGTTCAACTTCAAAATCTTGACCATAATTTTTTAATTGTGCCTCAGCAAATTTTCTTACTCTTTCATATGAAAACTGAACATCATCTTTAGTTTTTTGGTCTAATGTTTTTTTAATTTCTTCAATTCTTTCTTTAGAAACAATAATATCACCATCGTATTTATCAAATTTTTTAGTAAGATCGATACACCCTTGTTCTTTTGTATTTTCAATATTCTTTAAAAGATCTTGAACAATTTCAGTTGTTTTTGTGTCGTCTGTTGATGAAGTCTTGGGTGATTTTTTTAAATAAGTTATAGTCATTGTTCCCTCTCTGATTTTGAATACTTTATTTAAAGCATTAATAGAGCTATTTCAATGAAGAATTAGTCTAACGCAACAACAGCAGCAGCAATCGACGCTAATCTAGCTTGAGCTTCATCAGATCTGCTTGTTATTACAATTGGAACTTTACCACCTACAACAACGCCAGCAGCACAAGCACCCATAAAATATATCATCATTTTCACAAGAGCATTTCCAGTTTCTACACTTGGAACTAGCAACACATCTGCTTCACCGGCAACAATATTTTTAACACCCTTAATAGCTGCAGATTTCTTTGAAATACTATTGTCGAATGCCAGGGGTCCAAAAACATCAGCATTTAAGTTATCTTCTTTAGCAAGTTTTGTAATTTCACTTGCATCAACAGAACTTGGTACACTATTCAAAACTTCTTCCGTTGCTGAAAGTACTGCAACCTTTGGTCTTGTAATTCCAATTCGTTTTGAAAAGTCAATTACATTTCTTAAAATATGCATTTTAGTTTTCACGTTTGGCAATACATTTAAGGCACCATCAGTAATTATTAGTGGCTTATCTGTTTTGTTGGTAGTCATATGCCAAATGTGACTTAGTCTTGTTTTTCCAAGTAAATTATACTCTCTTTTTAAAACCTCTTTCATTAAAACATCTGTATGAATATGACCTTTAACAATTATTTTTACCTCATCTTTACTAGCAAGCTTTGCAGCAATAGCAGCTGTATTATTCTCTACTGGCTCATCAATAATTTCATACGAAGAAATATCCCATTTTAACTGTTCAGCACATTTTAGAATTTCTTTCTTATCTCCAATAAAGATAGGTGTAATAAGGTTCTCATTAACAGCATCTTGAACAGAAAGCATTGGTAAGGGTAAGCCCGCGTTAACGATAGCTGCATTCACACCTTTTTTCTTATGGGCATGATCTAACAGGTTATTGGGACAAACAATTTCTTTATTTGAAAGCATGAGGTATATTTACTGTGAATTATTAAAAGTATATATAGTAAAATAACAATGATTAAACCTTTTAAGATAAATATTCCTGATAAAGCACTCAAAGAGATTTATGCTAAGGTGAAAAATTACCCATGGCATGAAATGCCCAATGATGGTGGCTGGAAATATGGAAGTAATCTTGATTATATGAAAGAGATTTCTAGTTATTGGGTTAAAGATTTTGACTGGAGAAAACACGAGGCAGCAATAAATAAATTTTCAAATTTTACAACCATTGTAGATGATATTGAAATACACTTTATTCATGAAAAAGGTAGTGGCGCTAACCCAACACCATTGCTTCTTATGCATGGTTGGCCTGGATCAATTATAGAATTTTTACAAATAATTGAAAAACTTGCACATCCGGAAAAATTTGGTGGAAATATAGAGGATGCATTTGATGTTATTGTTCCATCTTTGCCTGGGTTTGGATTTTCAAGTAGACCTGCTAAACCAATAGGCCCAAGAAAAATGGCAGCTATCTTAAACAAACTAATGATTGAAAATCTTGAGTATAAGAATTATTTAGCACAAGGTGGAGACTGGGGGGCAACTATTGCAAATTGGATTGGGTATGATCACTCTAAAACTTGTAAAGCAATTCATATTAATTGCTTAACTATGCGTCACCCAGAGGGAACCAAAACCAAAGAGGAAGAAGAGTGGCAAAAAAAATTTAATAAAGATCAAGTTATGCAGGATGGATATAGAACTCAACAATCAACTAAACCGCAGACCTTAAGCTATGGAATGATGGATAGTCCAGTTGGAGTTGCAGCATGGATTATTGAAAAAATGTATTCCTGGTCAGATTTAAAAAATGGAGATATTGAAAGTACTTATTCAAAGGATGTTTTATTGGCAAATATTATGGTTTATATAGTTACAAAAACTTTCAATACAGCGTCTTGGATTTATTATGGAAGAAGAGAAGAGGGGGGACGTTTTTTTCCAAATGATTTTAAAAAAATAGAAATTCCAACTGCAGCTGCTGTTTTTCCAGCAGAAATGTCTGAGTGGCCACCTCGTTCTTATGTAAATAGAATTTTTAACATTACCCAATGGACTGAAATGCCAAGAGGGGGACATTTTGCTGCAATGGAAGAGCCAGAGTTACTAGTCAATGACATTGTAAAATTTTCTAAAACTATTCGTTGACTAAATGTTTCTTCTTGGATCTTTTAAGGTTTTAATTTTATTAAGCATACCTGTTAATTTTGCAGTGATAAAAATCACATATACAAAAACAAACCCCAAAGCCATAGTTGATAGAACAGTGAATAGTGCTGTTAAATTTTCTAGTTTAAACCAACTTTCAACACCTGGATTAGAGTAATAAAGAAAATTCCAAAAAATAAAAAAAACTATTTCGTATATTACAATAATTTTAAATACAGGACGCATATTAGAAATTTAGTATAGTAGTTTTTAATTTATTAAACTATTTAAATCTTCTAGTACATTTTTGCTAATTTTAATCTCTTTTTTAAGGCTATTCTGATATCTATTGAATTTATTTTGCCCTGGATAAAGAATTTCTTTAACACCTTTAATCTTAGGTAGTTTTTTTATTGTCTTAATATTGTCTTTTATTCTTTTATTAAAAGAATTACCCACAAACAAATTAGGTTTTAGTACAAAAAATAAATGACCTATATTTTGTGGTCCACTAAAATCTGTAAAGGGATCTTTAACACGACCAGCGTGGTTACCGCCTGTTAAAACACCACTTAAGATATCAACCATCCAAGCTAATCCTGAACCTCTAAATCCTGCTATAGGTAATTGAACACCTTCTAAGGCTTTTTTAGGATCCGTTGTGGGTTTACCAAATTTATCTAACGCAACACCCTCAGGAATCTTTTCACCCTCTCTTGCTGCAACTCTAATTTTTCCTCTATTAATCATCGATATTGAAGTATCTAGAATAAAAGGAATTCTAGAACCTGTTGGCGTTCCAAAACAAATTGGGTTAGTTCCGAATAAACTTTTTAATGCACCGTGTGGAGCAACTGCTGGAGGTGCATTGGTAAACACCATAACCATTAACCCTTTTTTAACTGCTTGTTCAGCATAATAGCCAGACAAACCATAATGACCGCTATTTTTAACTGCAACTAAACCAAGACCAGTTTTTTTGGCATTACTTATGGCTGTTTTAATTGCAATATCTGCTGCAACAAAACCAATACTATTATCACCATCAACATGAGCAATTGAATGTGAAATTCTTTTAATCTTTATTTTAGGTTTTGGATTAATTACCTTTTTAGATATCCGATCACAATACATTTTTAATCTAGATAAACCATGAGAAGGGGCACCAACTAACTCGGCATTTATCAATGCTTCTGCACAAATTAAAGCATGTTCTTTGCTTAATTTATATTTTATAAAAATTTGTATTATTTCTTTTTTTAAAAGATTTTTTTTCACTTTAACCTTTTCCACGCCAAGGAATAGTTTTGTCTATTATCTTTCTAATAGTTACATCAAATAAAAGACCCAACATACCCATAACAAATATTGTTATCCAGATAACTTCATATTGCATATATTTTCTTGCAACATTTTCAACAAAACCAATACCTGTGGTTCCAGCTAAGAACTCTGCAGCAACTAAAGTTCCCCAGCACATTCCAACAGCAACCCTAATACCAGTCAAAATTTCTGGTAAAGAGTTTGGAAATATAACGTGTCTTAATATTTGCCACCTTGAGGCACCCAGTGAATGAGAAGCGTGAATTTTAGACAATTGAGTTCCAGAAGCACCAGCTCTTGCTGAAATAATCATGATTGAAAAAGAAACCATAAATAATAAGAATACTTTTCCAACGTTATCAATTCCAAATACAGTAATAACAAGAGGAGCCCAAGCTAATGGTGGTACAGGTCTGTACAACTCAACTATTGGGTCAAAGAATCCTTTGGCAAATCTATTTAAACCCATAAATAAGCCTAATGGTACTCCAAGTATAATTCCTATAGTTAGACCCATAAATACCCTTAAAAAAGAGTCCCATATATGACCGTAAGGAATAGGTATTTTGAAAAATTTAAATTCACCAGTCACAAAATTTAAAACTTTACTTTTAAAATTTGGAGTAACTGTTCCATCTTGATTGTGAACTGGGTATTTGCCTGGCATGGCATCTGCAATCCAATCTGGAAGCATGAAACCAACAATTTTACTAACATCCATCATCTCATACCAAATCATAGGAACATATTTAAATCCTACACTAGGTTTTAAAAGATCACCAAAAATTCTAAATGTATCTGATGGTTTAGGTAACCATCTTCCAGGACCATCTTCCGAACATGTGGGGCCACTAGAAAGAATTGTTCCACCAGGAAAAAATACTGCATCAATGAATTTTAAATTTCCCTGAGCTTCATTTTGAACTACATCAAATTGTATAATAGATTGTTCTATGTCATCCAGTGTTTTAGGAGGAAAAATACTAGCAAACTGAATTCTTCTAGCTAGCTTATCTATTTCTTTTGCTAATTGTGTTTCAATTACTTTTTCTTCAGGCAGTTCATTTCTATAATCTTTTATTTCATTCCTTAGTTCTGTTATAGCCTTTAAGTATGCAGCGTTATGATTTCTTAATGCAAAAAATTCATCACTAATTACATTTAAAGTTTTTGCAGCAGCTTCAAACTTTAATCCAGAAGCTGTTTCAGCTAGAGTTGGAACTTCTTCACCAGTAAAACCCCATCCTTTTTGTTTTTTTAAGGCTTCTAATCTTTTATTTTCTTCTTCAATACTTTTTATTGGTGGATAAGAAATTTTTTGAAAATCTTGTGTTAACTGAGCAATTCTATTGGTTAAATCTCTAATTTTATTTTTAGTTTCACTTTCTAAATACTTTTCATTAGTTAAAAATGGAATTGTTAGGCTAGCTTTATTAATAAATTTTAATAGTATGGCTTTATCTTGATTGTTTAATTCTGGATGATTTTCGATTTCGATTATATATTTTTTAACATTCTTATTTTCTCTATCAATAATATCAGTACTTTTATGTTGTCGCTCATCAATTGGAAAAAGATATTTTAAAGACATCAACGAATCTGTAACTTTTCCTACCTGGCAAAGTTCATTTGCAGACTTTGGGTAAAAAGCTTTAGCTATATCCCATGAATAGTAGAGCCATGATAAAATAAGAAAACTAGCACCAACTACAACCCAATGAGCTCCTCCCTTTGCTCTTTCTGGATTACCAAAAACAGCATCAGTCTTTTCAGTTTTAACTAGTCTTCTTCCATACAGAATAGCTCCAATTACCGCTATAATAATTCCAATCGTTAAAAATCCAATAGCCATACTAGATATCTTTCCCCATAATTTCTTCTTCCATATCCCAGATCATTGTGAGAATTTCTTCTCTTTTACTGACAAAATCTTTGTGATTTTTTATTTCTCTCAAGTCTTGATTTAAGCCCATTGTGGCAAAGGGAAGCTTGTATTCTTTATGTATTCTTCCCGGTCTTGGAGCCATAACATAAACTCTTTCACCCAATAGAAGCGCTTCTTCAACAGAGTGAGTAATTAAAATAATTGTTTTACCTGTCTCTTTCCAAATTTTTAAAACTAAAGATTGCATCTTTTCTCTTGTTAGAGCATCTAATGCTCCCAAAGGTTCATCCATTAAAATCAAATCCGGATCATTAATCAAACATCTTGCTAGAGCAACTCTTTGCTGCATACCACCAGATAATTGATAAGTAGGAGTATTTCCAAAACCCTGTAAGCCAACTATATCCAACCATTCCTCAACTTTTTTTGCAGTTTGAGTGGGATCTTCTTTTTTCATTCTCAAACCAAAGTTTACATTTTCAGCAACAGTTAACCATTCGAACAACGCACCTTGTTGAAAAACCATACCTCTTTCAACACCAGGTCCATTAATTTCGTTACCACCTAGACTAATGATACCGGAAGTTGGTCTAAGAAATCCTGCTGTAATATTTAATAAAGTTGTTTTTCCACAGCCAGAGGGGCCAAGAACTGTTAAAAGTTCACCTTTTTTAAGAGTAAAGTTGACATCTTTAAGTGCATGAACTGTCTCTCCTTTAGGAGACTTAAAGATCATATTTAAATTTTGAGAAATTAATTCACTCATAGAAGAAACTTTATATAAGATTTTTTATTAAAAAAAGGCACCAACTTATATAAATTGGTGCCTTTAATTTTTTTAACTACTAATTTCCTGGTAGGAAACTAGTGTTAACTACTTTTGAATAATCCTTAAGCATAGGATTCTCAGATGTAGCAAACATTTCACCCATAATTGCTAAATACTTCATAAGTATTCCGTTTTTAGCAAAATAGTCATTCATTTGTTCATCTACAGATGGAAAGCCGAAGCTAGCCATTTGATCTGAAGTAGACTTAACATCCATAGTCGCATCTTTAGAGATAACGTTCATGTCTGATTTACCAGCTTTGTATCTAGCATTAGCTTCGTGAGTAATTTCTAAGAAAGTTCTAACCAT
>Ga0307986_10003868_pt1 | contig 10309 bp, 7 predicted proteins | sample EllFjometageno82_FD_203170 | JGI IMG/M metagenome (GOLD analysis project Ga0307986, IMG submission 203170) | Marine microbial communities from Ellis Fjord, Antarctic Ocean - #82 | ecosystem: Environmental > Aquatic > Marine > Unclassified | place: Southern Ocean | collected 2014-10-09
TAAAACGGATTATTATACTCACCCCTCTGACTCTTTCTGCTTTGAAGAAAATTTATGGTTAAAACATCCTGTTCAGAATAATCTATTTCCATTGCCAGTAAAACAACGTATTAACTTAATTAAATCATTTTTATTCAGACCAAAAGAGAATTTAAAAAATGATTATGAATCTTGGCTAATTAATCAGTATGGCGAAAAAATATCGAAAAGATATCCAATTCGTTACACTCAGAAATATTGGGATACACCCGCCAAAAATTTATCAACATCTTGGATTGGTAACCGAATGCGACGTGCAAAACTAAAAGAAGTGCTTTTTGGCGCATTATCACCTAAAACTCCAAATCATTATTACACCAAAGAAATGCGTTATCCAAAAAATGGAGGATTTAAAGCCTTTATTCAACCTTTAATTGATTCTTCAGATATACGCACTAGCCATCATTGTATTGAAATAGATACTGAAAACAAGGAGCTGACTTTTTCCAATGGCCATAAAGTAGTTTATAAGAATCTAGTTAGTACGCTCCCCCTGCCAGAACTAGTTAAAATCAGCAAGACAGTGCAAAAAGAAGCTCTTAATAGTGCGAAATTTCTTAAGGCAACTTCTATTGATTTAATTTCGGTAGGATTTAATAAGCCATTAACAAAAGATCTATGGTTTTATATATATGATGAAGCTATTCTAGCTAGTCGTGCTTACTCGCCGTCTATTAAGTCGCCAAATAATGCACCAAAGAATTGTAGCTCTATTCAATTTGAATTCTATAGTCGAGGAACCGAGTCAAAATTTACTGCAGATGAATTGAAGGCTAATACTTTAATGGCTTTAAAGAAAATGAAAATTGCTAAGGTTGAAGATATTGTAGTTTATGATCATCGTCGTATTAAGTACGGTAATGTTATCTTTGATCTTGGCATGGAGGCTCACCGTCAAAAAGTTTTAGATTGGTGTCAAGGGGAAAAAATTATAAGCTGTGGACGATTTGGATGCTGGGATTATTTTTGGAGTCACGATAGTTTTCTTAGTGGCTACCAGTCATTAGATAAAATTTAAATTTTATATTGAAATCATTCTTATAAGGTGTTATCTCGTATAGTAGATATAGACTTCTATATAAATAGTTTTTAACCGTAACTGGACAAAATATGCAGAAAGTATTAACAAAAAAAACTCCAAAGCTTACTATTGGTTACGCAACACACAATAGAAAAGATTACATTGTAAGACGTTTGAATAGCCTGATTTCCAAAAGTATACCGAATAATGTAGAAATAATAGTTGTTGATAATAAATCTACAGATGGATCATTTGAAGCTATTTTAGATTTGGTTGATGGCTCTAATATTAGAGCTTATCAAAATAATGAAAACCTTGGATTTGCAGGTAATTTTATAGAAATTATTAAAAAAGCAACAGGTGACTATGTTATGTGGAGCTCTGATGAAGATGAGATCGACATAGATAGAATTCAGAGGCTATTTGATTGGATGAAGGGTGATGAATTTGACGCGATTTTTTTAAATCATTATAGAAAAGAAAGTACAGGAAAATTAACCCCTTTACGAAAAAATAAAACTAGAAGGCTAGGGTATAATGATCTTTGGGAATGTTGCCACTTACCAGGAATTGTGTGGAATCGGACAGCAGCACTGGATAATTTAAAAGATTGGGGCGAATTAAAAGAAACGTATCATCAGCTTTCAAGATATTATCCTAATTTAATGCTATTAATAAGAACAATGCCTCATCTCAGGAGTTACTTTTTTGATGGATATATTACATATCAAAAAGATTTTGCAAAGTCTCAACATACTTATAAAACTGGTATGAAATACTATCACCTTAACCCTAGATGGCTGCAACATGTAGAGTTATTAGATTTTATTTCATCATGTATTAAGCATGAAAAACAATCTCATAGAGAGAAATACTTATTCCGTATAGGTGAGTCTCTTAATAGAAATTTATATAATTATTTGTCAGAGTCAATTAGACAAGAAAATCCGTATTTATATTCATATTTTTCACGTTCATGTAGCCCAATTTATATAATAAGAAGGTGGTATAGCATAATTAAGTTAGTATTTAAATCTTTATTTGATGATCCGTTGTTGGCAATTTATAGAGTAAAAAAGAGACTGAAGGTAAGGTATATGCATAACAATAAATTATAGGTTTTATTATGGTAAGCAGGCCACATTATATATTTAATTCATGAATAATAAAACTACACATAAATATCCGAAGATATTATTAACTGGCGGATCGGGACAACTGGGCCTTGAGTTACAGAGTATTTTGCAACCTCTTGGAGAGGTGTGGTCACCTAGTCGAAAAACATTTAACCTTGAAAATCCAGAATCTCTTAAACAAAAGGTTAGAGATTATCAGCCGGATTTGATAGTTAATGCTGCAGCTTACACTGAAGTTGATAAGGCCGAGGTAGATTCTACGCTTGCGTATAGTGTTAATGTGGGATCACCTAGAGTGTTAGCTGAAGAGGCATCCAATTTAGGGGTTCCATTAATTCATTATTCGACAGACTATGTTTTTGATGGTGAGCAAAGAGTGCCTTACACAGAGGATGATGAACCTTATCCGATTAATATTTATGGAAAAACAAAACTTGAGGGTGAGTATGCAATTCAAGAAAGTCATAACCAATATCTAATTTTGCGTACAAGTTGGTTGTATAGCCCCACTCATGGAAAAAATTTTTACACTACTATGTTACGTTTATTTAAAGAAAAAGAAACGGTTCATGTTGTAAATAATCAGATTGGAAATCCAACTTCTGTAGAATTTTTAGCAGAAGCAACAGTTGAGATACTTTCACAATTAAGTAAAAAAGAGGATGAGGAAAACAGATGGGGGGTTTACCACCTTGCATGCGAAGAGCAAATGAGTTGGTATGATTTTGCAAGAAAAATATATAAAAAGGAGAAGAAGGTAAATATTTTTAAAATAAAAAAAATATTACCCATATCTGATAAAGAGTATTTAACTAAAGCAGTTAGACCGAATTATAGTGTATTGAATTGTGATTATATCCAGCAGAAATTTGGAGATATTTATAAGAAAGATTGCTATGATAAATCGCGAAGAACAACAAAACCAGTTTATCTAATTTACTTTATGCTAGTAAAGATATTGACTCCATTTTTAATATTAACCATTCCTTCTTGGATTTCTTGGATTTTGGATTTTGGAAGTAGGCACCGTAGATTACCAGCAAGGCAGGACAGAATAAAGAAACAAGAAAATATCCTGGACGAGTTTATATTTTTTAATTATGATTCCCCTCAATTTGATGAAGTTAATATTTGTATGAGAGGAAATATGAATAATGTTAAGAATCCGAGCCTCCCTACATTTTTTGTAAATCCATATAAAAATATCCCTTCTAAGTTCAAAAATAAATATTATGCCACATCAGATAGGCTTATATTTAGAGCAATGATGGGTTATCCGGATAATAACTTTTATAAACGATTTAATAAAAATATAGCTGGTAAGATTATACTTTTTATGCCTACTGGACCCTGGTTACAAAAGTATAATCTAGAGGAGTATTCCAATGAAAATAGAGCTTTAAAATTAAAGGAAATAATTAAAAGTCATAAAGGTGATATGAATTATGATGGTCAGTATTTTTTCACTGTTTGTGCTCACAAATATAAAGGTGGCAATATTCAAATTGGTAGCGGAATACTTTGCATACTCTCTATGCTGCAATTGTCAAAAAAAGTTAATATTTATGATTGGGATGCATTTTTAGATGGAGATATGCCAAATAGCTTCATTGGGCAAACAATGAGATTATGGTCAAATTTTAATGATTTCCATCCTGGGTCAAGATTTTCTGCCATTGTATTGAATTGGATTTATTCATTTAGGTTGATAAATGAATTTGATTCAAGTAGGTTGACTGTACATGGGAGGGTTAATGAAATTTCTAAACTTCAATGGATAAAAAAATATCTTTTTAAAGTTATTTATAAGTAGTTTCAACCCGATTAATTGAAAATATATCTTGATACAAGTTTAAAATTTTTACAGAATTAAAAAATAAACCATATAAGGGGTGCACATGTTAAACAATAAATCATTATTAATTACAGGCGGGACTGGGAGCCTGGGAAAGGCTTTGGTTGAAGAAATACTTTATCGATATCCGGATATTAGGAGATTGATTATATTTAGTCGTGATGAACTCAAGCAATTTGACATGGCTCAAATATTTTCAGAAGAGAAATATCCGTGCATGAGGTATTTTATAGGTGATATTAGGGATGTTAATCGCTTAAGAAGGGCGCTAGAAGAGGTTGATTATGTGATACATGCTGCCGCTTTAAAACAAGTTCCTGCGGCTGAGTATAACCCAACTGAATTTATAAAGACCAATATTCTCGGATCTGAAAATTTAATTGAAGCATGTATGGATACAAAAGTTAAGGGGGTTGTTGCCCTTTCAACAGATAAAGCGGCAGCGCCAATTAATTTATATGGCTCAACAAAACTGTGTAGTGATAAGCTTTTTGTTGCAGCTAATAAATATAAAGGTGGTAGAGATTTGAAGTTTTCTGTAGTTCGTTATGGAAATGTTATGGGCTCTCGTGGCTCGGTGGTGCCATTTTTTATTGAAAAAAGGAGGGAAGGGGTTCTACCTATTACTGACCCGAGGATGACCAGGTTTAACATATCATTAAAAGATGGCGTCGAAATGGTACTATGGGCGTTGGAAAATTCAAAAGGTGGCGAGATATTTGTACCTAAAATACCATCATATTTAATTACTGATTTGGCGAAAGCAATTTCACCAAGCTGTAAACTTGTAAATGTAGGGATACGACCGGGAGAAAAAATACATGAAGAGATGATTACAGAGAGTGATAGTCTAAATACGGTTGATTTAGGTGTGTACTATGCAATTTTGGCAAGTTCAGGCTCGATTTCAGTTGAGCAATATTGTAAAATAGCCAACGGAAAGACTGTAGAGGATGGCTTTTCTTATAACTCTGGCACTAATCCGGATTTCCTCTCAATTGAAAGCCTGAGTCACTTAATAAGAGAAGAGTTTGATTCAAGTTTCGAGTCAATATGAATTTAAATAATATAATAAAAATTTAAAACCATGGAGTTACAATCTCATATCCCTTACGGAAGGCAAGATGTTACACAAGATGATATTAATGCAGTTATCGATGTCTTAAAATCTGATTTTTTAACACAAGGTCCTTGTGTCCTTAAATTTGAAAAAAAAGTCTCTGAATACTGCGGCGCTAAATATGCAGTTGCGACTAATTCCGCCACTTCTGCATTGCATCTTGCCTGCTTATCTCTAGGTCTTGGTAGTGGTGACTGGTTATGGACTAGTTCAATTACTTTTGTTGCATCGGCAAATTGCGGGCTTTATTGTGGAGCTAAAGTTGATTTTATTGATATTGATCCAACTACATATAATCTTTGCCCAAAAGCATTAAAAAGAAAGCTTGTTATAGCTAAAAAGTTGGGGAGGCTGCCAAAGGTTGTTGTTCCGGTTCACCTTTGTGGACAGTCTTGTGATATGAAAGCTATTTATGTACTTTCTAAGGAGTATGGTTTTAAAATTATTGAAGATGCGTCACATGCAATCGGAGGAAGTTATTTAAGCGAGCCAATTGGTAATTGTAAATATAGTGATATAACTGTATTTAGCTTTCACCCAGTAAAAATTATTACAACTGGCGAAGGTGGAGTGGCGTTAACCAATAATTCTAAACTTGCAGAACATATGTCTTTATTACGCAGTCATGGTATTACACGTGATCCTAATCGAATGAGTCATGAGGCTGATGGTGAATGGTACTATCAGCAAGTAGATTTAGGGTTTAATTATCGGATGACCGATATGCAAGCAGCATTGGGACTGAGTCAGCTAGAAAGACTAGATGATTATGTATCACGTCGACATGAGCTTGCTACTAGATATAATGAACTACTTAAAGATCTTCCACTAATCATTCCATATCAACATAATGATGGATATTCCGCTTTTCATTTGTATATTATTCGCCTAAAAAATAGAAACAAACATAAGCAAGTATTTGAGTATTTAAGAAAGGGTGGCATAGGTGTAAATTTACATTATATACCTGTACATACACAGCCATATTATCAACAAGCAGGCGTTAAGTTCACCGATCTTAAGCAAGCGGAACAATACTATAAAGACGCTATAAGTTTACCTTTATACCCAACTATGACAGATCAGCAGCAAGATGTTGTTATTTCTTCACTACATAAAGCATTGCAGTTATGAAGATTGCATTAGGGACGGCTCAATTTGGCATTCATTACGGCATTGCAAATGCCAATGGGCAAGTTGATAAATCTGAAGCGAAAGATATTTTAAATTATGCCCAAAATTTTGGGGTTGATACAATAGACACAGCCATTGCGTATGGATCAAGTGAGCAGTGCCTGGGTGAAATTGGGGTAGATGGCTATCAGGTAATCACGAAGTTGCCTGAAATTCCAGATGAATATGGAAATTTAAGAATATGGGTTGAAAGACATGTAAAAGAGTCATTAAACACTCTTGGAGTTGAAACTTTATCAGGACTTCTTCTACACAGGCCTAATCAACTACTTGATACAGATAAAAAGGATTTGTGGAGTATATTGCTCCAGCTTAAAAGTGATGGCTTAATTAAAAAGATCGGTTTCTCCATTTACACTCCAGATGAATTAGACAAATTGTGGAATTCGTTTCAACCTGATTTAGTGCAGGCTCCATATAATATTCTTGATCGACGTTTGGAGGTAAGTGGTTGGTTGCAACGCATGAGTGAAGCAAATGTGGAAATACATATTCGTTCTATTTTTTTACAGGGGCTGTTACTAATGAACAAGGACAGTAGGCCAGAAAAATTTAACAAATGGCTTACTCTATGGAGTGACTGGGAAAATTGGCTTAGAGAAAATGATAGTACGCCAGTTCAGGCATCTGTATCTTTTGCTTTATCTGATGATAGAATTTCAAGGGTTGTTGTTGGTGTAGATAGTTTAAATCAGTTTAAAGATATAATTGCTGTGGCTAATAACATTAGCCAGTTTCCAGAAAGTTTTCATATTACAGATACAAGGCTGCTTAACCCCTCTGAGTGGAGTTTATTGTGAAAGTAGTTGCTATTATTCAAGCACGTATGAGCTCATCTCGTTTGCCGGGAAAGGTATTGATGTCGTTAGCAAATAAACCGGTATTAGCGCATATCGTTGAACGCTTGTCTTATTGTGAAATGATTGACAAAATAGTAGTAGCCACTACAAATGAAGTTAGTGACGATCTAGTGGCTGATTATTGCGAAAATAACAATATTGACTGTTATCGCGGCAGCCTTGAAGATGTATTAGATCGTTATTACCGGGCTGCTAAAATTCATCATGCAGATCCAATTGTGCGTATTACTGGTGACTGTCCAGTAATTGATCCAGTGGTTGTAGATGCAGTAATTACTGGATACCTATCTGGAGAGTATGATTTTTATGGGCTTAGTGGCGAATTCCCAGATGGCTTGGATTGCACTGTATTTTCATTTTCTGCAATAGAGAAAGCCTGGAAAGAGGCTAAATTACAATCAGAAAGAGAGCATGTTGGACCATATATTGAAAATAATCCGCATTTATTTAGAAATGGTGCATTAGAATTATTTCAGGGCTTGGCCCAGCATCGATGGACTCTTGATGAGCCGAATGATTATAAACTGCTAAGTAAAATTTTTAATGAATTGTACCGACCAGATTCACCATTTTTAACGCATGAAATTTTACAATTTATTCAAAATAACCCGGAGTTGTCAGCAATTAACTCAAAAATTGTACGCAATGAAGGATATCTAAAATCACTACAAGAAGATAAGGCAATAAAATGATTGATATTAATACACTTAAAAATAGCACAGGACCGAAATTATATAATAAAGCCAAAACTTTAATTCCAGGAGGTACGCAATTATTATCTAAAAGACCGGAAATGTTTGCGCCAGATATATGGCCTGCATATTATTCAAAAGCAAAGGGTTGTCGAGTTTGGGATTTAGATGGTCGGGAATATATTGATATGTCAATTATGGCAGTTGGCGCTTGCATCTTGGGATATGCAGATGAAGATGTCGATGCTGCAGTGATTGAGTCAATACACAAAGGTGTAAATAGCTCACTAAATTGCCCTGAAGAAGTGGAGTTAGCTGAAGCATTAATCGACTTACATCCATGGTTTGATATGGTTCGTTATGCTCGTGGTGGTGGTGAAGCACTTTCTATTGCAGTGCGCATTGCAAGGGCCAAAACTAAACGAGATACTGTGTTATTTAGCGGCTATCATGGCTGGACAGATTGGTATTTAGCAGCCAATCTTGCTGACAAATCAGGACTGGATGGACAATTAATGCCAGGTCTTGAGCCTAACGGTGTGCCACGTGGATTGGCAGGTACAGCAATTCCATTTAATTTTAATGATATAGACTCTTTAAGGGAAACTATTCGTGGCAAAGAGTCAGAAATTGCAGCAATCATAATTGAACCTGCGCGTGGAGAAGAGGCGCCTAGTGAGTATTTACAAACACTGCGTGAAATTTCGTCTGAAATTGGAGCTGTGTTAATATATGATGAAATTACGAGTGCATATAGGATGTGTGCTGGTGGAATCCATCGTCGATATGGCATATATCCAGATATTGCTGTTTTTGCCAAATCTATGGCTAACGGATATGCAATGTCAGCAATACTCGGAACAGAAGAGGTGATGCAGGCAGCTCAATCAACCTTTGTTTCTAGTACTAATTGGACTGAGCGAGTAGGTCCAACTGCAGCATTAGCAACACTAAAAAAATATCAAAAAACCCAAACAGATAAACACATTATTTCTATTGGAAATAAAACCCAACAAATATGGCGAGATGCATCGCTAAAAACTGACTTACAGATAGATGTTACTGGTTTGCCAACATTAGCTGCCTTTGGATTTAAAAGTGAGAAATCGATGGAGCTCAATACACGATTCGTTACTGAAATGCTTCAGCGTGGTTTTTTAGGATTTAGACAATTTAAACCATCTTTAGCGCATAGGGATGTTGAATTAGAGAAATATAAAAATGCAGTAGAAGATGTTTTTTTGCTTTTATCAAGGTTGCCAGATGATGAGATTATTTCATCCCCTGTAGCTCATGTGGGCCTGCATAGACTGACAAAGGAATAGTATGGATAGCTTTATATCTTCCACAGGCATTAAAAAAGAGATGAAAGATGCTGTGATATGTTTAGCTGCAGGTAAATCTCAAGAGCTAATAATTGTCAAAGCTAAATCTCTTGGATATGTAGTTGTTGCAATTGATAAAGATCAAGCATCCCCTGGTTTTAAATATGCAGACATTGAAATTTGTCAAAGTACGTACGATTCTGACGCTATCATTAAAGAATTAGAGCTATTTAAGGATGAATATAGATGGGTAGGTATTTTAAATAGAAGTTCAGGCCCGCCGGTAATTACTGCTGCCAAAATCTGTAAACACTTTAATATCCCGGGGACTCCTATAGAGTCTGCTAAAAATTTAGTAAACAAGGATAGGTTGCGTGAAGCTTGCTTAAAGTACGGCATTCCATCTCCTGCATATAAAATCTATAGTACAGATGAGCGTGAGGCAGTTTTTTGTAATAAATTTCCAATTGTTGTTAAGCCGGCATTAAGTTTAATTGGAAAAAGCGGAGTCAGCATTGTTCGGTCAAAAAAAAAGCTAAAGAATTCAATTGACTATGCAATAGATAATACAGTTAATGGAAAAATCATTGTAGAAGAGTTCCTCAAAGGCCCAGATTTAACATTTATAAGTTTTATTAGAGACGGGGAACTATATCCAATTTGCCTTTTAGATGAGATAAATATGGAGCAAGAAGATGGATCTATTGTTGGTATAGGTTATAAAACTCACTCTAGAGGTAAGAATAACTGGATGTTGCAAGCAAATAAAATTTCAAAAAAAATTATGGCTCAATTCAAAATTGAGCGCTCATCATTTATAGCTTCTTTTCGTGTTGATTCTAAAAATAACTTAAAATTAATCGAGGTCCATTTAGATTTGGGAGGAGATCTTTTAATTGAAGAGGTCTTCCCTAAGGCGCTACCATTTGATTTTTTGGAATTCTTAGTGCATATGTCTGTTGGTAATGGAGAATTTCCAAATTATTTTGACATAAAGCCGACAGCAATCTACTATGACAAAGGGGAAGGGCTGTTAACAGATCGTAATTACAAGGTATTTGTTGCCA
>Ga0307986_10003869_pt1 | contig 10306 bp, 11 predicted proteins | sample EllFjometageno82_FD_203170 | JGI IMG/M metagenome (GOLD analysis project Ga0307986, IMG submission 203170) | Marine microbial communities from Ellis Fjord, Antarctic Ocean - #82 | ecosystem: Environmental > Aquatic > Marine > Unclassified | place: Southern Ocean | collected 2014-10-09
TAATTTCTTAAAAGCATTGCAAACAGTTTCTAGAGATACATCAAATTTATCTGAATTAAGAACTATACAAAGGGCTAAGTTTAGTAGAATTGAAAAAGAGATAAATCAAAGATTTAGAATGGACCCTAAAGGGGCTGAGGTGTACATGCCTTATATGCTAGACACTAGAACAAGGGTTTACCCTGTTGATTCAAGTGGTGCAAACCTTATCAGTGGGTTAGGTAGATTTACTTTTTCAGCTCCAAGAGCAAAAGCTAAACCAATAACTTATAACGATGAAAGTTTTTATACACTTGTAGATGATCTTATGAGATTTGAAGAGAACCCTTTAAAAGCTAAATTTTCTAAATTTTCTTCAACAGACTCTGTTATTAAAAACAAAAAATCTATTGAAAAAGGCCTTGGTAAAGCAGGAAGTGGTGACTTAGAAAGACATAGGTATTGGAAGTCAGTTGAAAACCAATATCTTGAAAGATCTGAAAATTTATTAAAAGCAATTGATAAATCAACAGTTGCTAAAAATGTTGCAGAAAAAACAAAGATATGGAGTAAATGGTATAGTAAAAACCCTTGGTTAAAAAACTTAAAAGACCAAGAGCCTTATTTAGCAAACTTGGCTGAGATAGGCCGTATAAAAAGAGCTTATGACGGTAATCCTCAAAAAGGCAGTATTAATGAAACAGACTATCCTAAGATTAATGGAGAATACCCTAAAGGTGCTCCTCATTTTTCTACACACTTAGTAGAGTTAGATGCTCCAGCTTCTGGGTCTCAAGTTCTTGGAGCTCAATATGGCGATCAAGAACTTTTAAAGACAGTTAGTGTTTACTCTCTAAAAGAAGGAAGAGCTAAAGGCATATTAACTAAAGAAGAACAAGATATGATTTTAGAAGGTGTTGACAACAATGCTATTTCTAAAGATTTATACATGGAAGTAGGTGGGTTTTATAGTACAAAGTATTTAAAAAACATGGAAGAGCTTGTGCAAACAGATCCTCAAAAGGCACAAATTTATACAGAACTTTCAGATAAATACATTGATGTAGGAAGGGGAACAACTAAACCAATAGTTATGAAGATTCCTTATGGCGCTGGTATGGCTAGGCTTAAAAAGACTATGTCAGCTTTAATAAGCGGTAAAGATAGAATTCAAATAATGAGAGACTATCAAGGAAGGGTTGAAGATCCAACAACTTTATCTAAAAATTTTATAGATTTTCATTGGAACTCTATGGAAAAATCTCTTCAAGAATCTTTAGAGACTCAATATGAGTTTAGAAGATTTTCATCTATTGTTGGTAAACTTTATTCAGAACTTGCAGATGGTAAAGTCTCTAGGAAACCTTATATGGTTAAATCACCTACTGGTGGTGAGACTGACTTTACTGTTTATGCAACTCAAAGTGTCCAAACATACGAAAGTGTAAGCTTAAACCAATTACCAAGTTTTCAACAAAAACGTAGAAACAAAGGGGGTTTTAATAAAGATGGTAGCCGAATAACGGGGGTTGGTCGTAATCAAACTTATACAACTAGTAAAATACCAATGGACCCTAATGATCCGGAAACTCTTAAATTAGTAACACCGGGTTTAAAAGATAAAGATAAATCCCGAAATAAGCAACTAGAAAAAATGGGAATAAACCCAAACAATGTAGAAGCGTTTGCAGTAGACGGTAAGATGGTTCAAGAATTTCCGTTTGCCGGTAATGGGTCTAGAACAATGGCTTCAGCTTTAGCACCTAATGCTGTACATCAGATGGATTCATCTTTTTTAAAAAAACTTGTTACTGCTTTACAAAGTCAAGGTATTGTTGTTTATGTAGTACATGATGCTTTCTTTGTACTTACACCAGATATTAAAAAAACTAAATATATAGCTGGTAAAGTTTTCTTTGATTTGCATAACAATTATAACTTGAGGGAAGAAATGCTTAAAGGTTTAGCAAAAGCAACAAACACTCCTTATGAGACTGTTTTGTCTAGAGTTGATGATATAATGGCAAACCCAACCCCTCAAGAAGAATTGAGAGGTATCAGGTCTTACCCTGATGGGTCTTTAAGAAGAAAACAAGAAGGACCTTTAGGTCTTAAAGAAGTTGATTATGATGGTAATAAAACAGGGCAGATAATAGGGTCACCTAAAGACTCTCCAGTTTATAAATCTGATAACGTAATTATGGGAGGTTAAGATGGCAAAAGCGTTTAGAGATTACAATATACTAAGCAATATGGGTACAACTGACTTAGAGCTTTTAAGAGAACATGGTGGTCCTGAGAAGTATGCAGGGACAAATATGGTCAATACTTGGATGATTAACAACGAGTATAAAGAAAATCTAGCGGCAGGTACATCTGTTGAAGAAGCTAATGCTCTTAAAAACAAAGCCCAAAGAACTGTAGCTGAAGTAAGACGAATGAGAGGCTACTAAGCTCAAGCGAAAAAAAAGGTCGCAAAAAAGACATTGATTGTCTAATTTGCGACCTTAATTTTTCTACGACTTACTATCTGTTACTATCTCAGGTGGCTCTTCTTTTTTATCTTCTGTTTCAAAAGGGCCATTCTTAGCTTGTATTAAAAAACTAATTAAGTTGTTAAGCTCTGTGTCTCCTAATGGGACATCAGATATTTCATAGATAGTTGTATTAACAATTGGCGAATTAACGTCAGTTGTTTGTATAGTTACTTTTGCCATTACTTCCATATTACTTCCTCTCTAAAATTTTAGTTATGGTGTTCTCTGTAAACCATCTAAAATTATTCTTAGATGCCCACTCACCATGTGTACATTTAGTTCCATCTTTCCTGACCTTTGCTCTAGGCATAGGTGTCTTGTAGTTATAAAAAAGAAAGATCAACTCTGTTCCAAACGGTAAAGCATCTCTTATAAACAAATACTTACGAGCTTCAGCAGAGTCCATAAACCTACCTTTAGCTTCAATCAAAACATCACCTATTTTAAAATCAGGATGATAATGATGGTCAACAGTATAGGGTATCTTATCAGGATGGAACTCACAAGGTGACATTATGCCATCTCTTAAGTCTCCTTCCCATTTAGAGTCTGCGTTTCTTACTTTACTTTTCCAACGATTGTTAGGTTTATATCCCATAATTTAGTCCTCGTCTATCCCTAAATGGATAGAAACCATACTTATTATAGAAGAATAACACCACTCGCAAAAAGTAACTGGTGATATACCAAAGTAACCTTGGACTCCACCACATGATGGGTCATAGTCACTTCCGCATATTGAACATTCATCTTTAGGTACAAAAGCATTTCCCTCCGAGTCTGACATAGTTCTCCTATTTATTTTTCCTTAGTTTTCTATAAAGTTCGGCAGTCCTATCTGTTGGGATAAGACCACCGGTTTTTTTAGGTTTAGATTTTTTATCAGCCACCTACCCATCCAAAGAATAATGCCAATACGACAATTCCGAGGAAGATAGTTAGTGATTTATTTTCTAAAACCTTCTTTACTAACTCTGTTACTTGTTCCATGTTACTCCTTTATTTAGACAACTCATTCGTTATGTCTTTATCTAACAGCTTCCAAATAATACCAGCGGCAATTATTCCTGCCAAACCAGCATTACCTAAGGTCCATACTATGTTGAGTATAGAGCCAATTACATCCCCAGTTAGGAATGCCACCTTCTGTCCAAAGATAACTTGTAATATAATTGATAAACTAATTAACTTAATACCAACGTCTATTGCACCGTCAGCTCCGTTCTTTATTTTCTCTAACATTCTTACTCCTTTCATTGTTAAACATCACTATGTTTTTTAGCATAGTACATAAGCCCTTCTATTTTATCGGGGCTTTCCATGAGAAGTCCAAGTGCGGCATTACAATGATGACACAAAAGACCCCTGACCTTGCCGGTTTTATGACAATGATCCACGTATAACTTGTGGTCATCGTCTAGACCATACTGGCAATTCTCATTGGCACAGGTACCTCCTTGCTTCTTAATAAGCTCTTCTTTATCTTTAATAGAAAGGTCATATCTCCATATATCCATATATCCGGGGTTAGCTTTTTTAAAAGCTTTGTTTGACTTTTTTCTACAAGACTTACAATACTTAGAAGAACTACTTAATTGACTTTTGCTGAAATGAGAGGAATCTTTAGACTCCCCACACTTCGAACAAATAAAACAATCAGTCAACAGTATCGAACCCAGAACACATAACAGAATCTGCTGGTCTACAGACAAGTCTGTCGTTTTCCTGAATATTTTGTTGTTTTTCTATTTTTTCCATAAACGGACTACAGCTAGATAAAACTATTATTGCAATACAAGCTACTAAAAATCTCATTCCATCTCCTTGTCTTCTTCAACCAAATCAACCATCTCACATATGTTTCCAGTACAAGCTAGTGTTTTACTGCCCACTGTCATGTCTGTAAGTTCATATTTACTGATTAAGTCCCAGTCTACATTCTTAGGCATTTTATTAAACATTGCTGTGTACTCTTTCTTAGTGCAATCTTCATAGGGTGCTTGTTGATACGAATGGTCAGAGTGCGGTAAGAAACTAACACCTGATACTTCATCAAAATGTTTGTATACCCATGCACCTACTTCCATCCATTCATGCTCCCTAACACTGATAGTTACACTAGGCTTATGCTCACAATAGTATCTTTGATAAGTAAGCCACAACTCTAACTGTTCAATAGCATTTCTGTCATTTCTAAGTATGGCTCCTTGAGGGGCCTTAGTTGGAAATGTAAACACTTTAACACTCTTAGGTTTCATAACATCAACCTCACAAGGTATGCCTTGGTCTTCCATTAGCTGTGCTATTGGGTCTTTAGAGTCTGCCCTAACTCTACGCAAATAGTAGTCGTTGTGTCTAGTATGTATACCACTAGCACTGTCAACTAACTGACTTACTGTACCACTAGGTTTAATAGCAGTAGTTGCAGTTGATTGGCTTATGCCCATCAGTTCTGCCCAATGTTTGTTTACTGTTACTGTCTCTTTACGTAAGTCTGAAAGGAAATCAGGAAGGTTTCGCTTACCATAGTATCCTCTATCTGCATTACTGCCATTCATAAAGCTGTTGTCCATAATACCAGTAAGACTTACACCAAGTAGTGCTTCCTCTTCTGTATTGTGTATCCACTTAGGTCTCAAGCGTTTAAAGTTAGTTAATGATGACTGGAATGTTCCAAGTATCGTAGCTAACCTAACCTTACGCATTATGTCTTTTTGCGTATCTTCTGCTCTAACTACAACTTCAGTAAGATTACAAAATTGACCATCTCTTAATAGTATCTCACTACAAGGGTTACAACCAAAGTCATGATTAGGATCACGTCTTCCATTTTTAGCTACTTGTTTGATTGCGGCTTCTCTATTAAAGATACCACGCTCACCAGACTTAGACTCATACAATGATGTCCACTCTTTCATAAAGATTCCAATGTCAGGCTTCTCTGTATAACATACACTGTTATTACTTAGTGCCATTTCTGGAGTATCGGTCCACCATTGGCCGGTTTTTGCATTACGCATTCTTTCATCAGTCAAGTTAGACAATGACATTAGGGCTGACCTACGTACACCGCCTACAACTACAACTTCTGCAATCTTACACATCATACGATGGCACTCATAACTAGTTAACTTACGACCACCAGCATCCTTAAAGATGTTAGTAGTAAAATAAAACAAGTCGATTAAAGGATCAGGGCCACTTGCTCTTCCTCCAAAAGTTTTAAGTCTAGCACCTTTAGGTCTAATGTTAGAGAAATCCCACTTAGGCATCTCACCATCATAAAGATAAGTAATTAACTTTCGGAAAGCAGATTGCCAACCTTCTTTAGAATCTTGTACTACAATTACATCTTCAACATCTACCATTTGTTCAGGTATTTCAGGCAGTTTATTAATGAATTGTCTTTCAACACTAAAGCCTACACCAGTGCCATGCATAAGAATAAATAAACATTCATCAAATGCTTTAGGGTGGTCTACGCTAAGATAAGCGCAATTGTACCCTGCAATATGGTTCTTAGCTAAAGCAGGTCCTGCTGTCATTAGAGCCCTCATGCTTGGCATGACTTCTAAATTAAGGACAGCCTCCTCTAGTATTTTCCTAGTCTTAGGAACTAACTCTTGGTTGGTGTTCTCTTTTAGGTGTACTTCCATAAAATCAAAGTACCTAGCGACAGTTTCCTCCCACGTCTCCCTTCTCTTTTGCTCAGGTAACCATCTGGCATACCTACTAAGGGCTATAAAATTTTGATAATCTGTTGCTAGTTTTTTCATTGAAATTTCCTCTGTTATTATTTATCATCTGTCTCTGGTAAGAGACCTAATTTTTGTAGTTTATTAAAATACCTCTTATGGACATCTGAGTACATCCTAAAACCTTCGTAGTACTCAGTGTCCTCTTCAATCAAGCTGTGAAATTTTGTCAAAGCTTTAGCAAGTTGCATAGCATCATTACCTTTATCATGTTCCTCTTTTAAAGACTCTTGAATACAAGTTCTTAAAAGTCTGTTCTCACTATTTAAGAGTCGATAGTTAGTGGATGTCATACCAAGTTTCTCCTATTTTTGAATTACCATTCATTGTACAATCGAAGCCAAGCCTCTTTCCTGCAATAGTTGCAGACTCCTCCAGTATCTTAGCGAGTTTATCTGCGTCATTTCTGTTACATTCGAAGTTTTGCTCGTCATGCATAATTGCTAACAATTTACAATTTATGTTATTCTTTTTAATAAGACCGTCAGATACAATAGCCCACTCTTTTGCTAAGATCGCCTCATTACCTTGTAATAGGTAATTAAGTAACTTATGCTCAGAGTCAACTTGAATCTTTCTCCCGTCTTGGGCGGTTATAAACTTCTTACCTGACTTATGAAACTCCTCTATTAACCTAATTTGTAAAGCCTTAAGAAGTGGGAATGTTCTCAAGAACTTAGTCTTAAGTACAGTACCCTCCTTAGCCTTGCCTCCAACAATAGTTCCAAGTTTAGCAACACTAGCACCAAACAAGAAACCATAGATAAAAGTCTTAGCCTGACTTCTGTCCTTAAGTCCTGCGGCTCTTTGGTTGACAGTATGTACATCTGTACCATCTTCCTCTTTACCAGTGATGACCGTTTCTACATAACTAGGGTCACCCATAGCGGCCGCTAATAGCCTTAACTGGGCTGATGCCAAGTCACAACCTACTAACACTTTATCCTCAGGTGCTATAAAAAGACTTCTCATCTCTTTACCAAAAACAGCTTTAGCACCCGGCACGTTTACCAAGTTTCTATGGGACATTCTTCCAGTAGCAGTACCTAAAGTAAAAGGTACACACTCTAATCTACCATCATCTCTACAAACACCAAGCCAACCTCTGTCTTTATTTTTCTGGTTCTGCAATGTATTTCTTCTATGCTGATAGACAGCGTGTAGTGCTATCTCTTGACCAAGATCACCTTTGATAGAGCCATAAGAGTCCTCTGTTAATTTAGCAGAGGTCTTTATCAAGCTCCCATCTTCAGTTCTTTTGGTGTTCCATTCCGTTGGCTTCCAACCATTCTTAAACAACATCTTCTTAACTTCTGCTGTCTGAGTCAACTTTGCAGGAGTAATTTCTACTCTACAGTATGGTCCATTTATGTTTAACCCGTCTTTCTTATTTATAAGGTCTATACAAGCATAACCCTCAAACCAATCTTGTATATGCTTATGAAGGTTCCCAGACTTAGTCCACCTAGGGATAATTGGTTTTCTTAATTGCTTACCACCAACCATTCCTTTCTCATAGTTAATACCTTTTGTCTTCATTATTGTATTACACTCTGAGTTACTGACCCAAAAATCAGGACACTTTACAATAGGTGGCATGCTTGGTTCAATCTTATCTCTAAGCTTATCAATCTCTTTTGTCAAAAACTGTAAGTGTTTCTCAGCCAAATCTCTGTCAACCAACCATCCGTTCTTAACCTGTCTAGCACTAATCTTTGCTATCCTAAACTCACGATTAAGAACTTCTTTTGGAATACCGGAGTCCTTAAACTCTTTTAAAAGAGCATGAAAGACCCTGACATTGATTAAAACATCTTGCTCACATCTATTTAACATTGCAGGTTCAAATCTTAACCATTGGCTTTGAGAGGGCTTAAGAACACCAAAGTGCTCACCCCACATCTCCAGACCATGCCTACCTTTGTACCTACCCAAACGTCTATTAAAGTTTAACAACTGGCTCATAAGAAAAGTATCTATAAGCCTAGCCTCTGTTTTAAAGTTGAATATTTTACTTAAGAGAGGCATGTCGTACATAATAATATTGTGACCTATTAACTCGTCAGCATCTGACAAGTATTTAAGCCCTTCAGCTAAAGAAGGACTATCATCATCATTGTCTGAGAAAGTTATTGAAGTCTTTTTAATTATATCGTAAGTAGATATACACCAAACATTAGTAGCGTCATTGACAAAACCGTTTGACTCTACATCAAAAACTAACTTTTTCATTTCCACTCCTCTAATTAAACTCCGCAGGGGTGCTGTGTAAACGACCTGTCAAATTATCATACCTCGCACATCCTGCAGGGCCTGTATGCCCTGTAAATCTGTTCTTTAGTATCGATATGTTAACTCTCTGTCTTACACCCTCGTCATCAGAGTACTTGTTTCTAGAAAAACCAATGATTTGAAAAGCTATTTGCTTCAAACTTCCAGACCCTTTTAAAGAATCTTCCGTTATTGATGCACCCTCCTCAAAGGTTTTACTTCCACCACTTGTCTTTCTAAGATGAGATACAACTCCAATCCAAACATCATGCTTCTTGCATAACTTTAAGAGATCCGACATAGCCTTGTCCATAGCTTCATTGGCATTACCCTCAACCTCACTAACCGCTAAGGTTATATGGTCTAAGAATATAAACTTACAACCAGATGCGGCCATAAATTCTATCTTATCCATAAGAGAAGAATCAGTGACTGAACCTTGATGGTCTAATAATAGAAGTCTTCCTGAACCTGCAACCTCTTGCCAAGCTTTAGCACCTTCCTCTCCTGACCTATCAAATACAACATCAGGTAAGTTGATTCTCTTGTTTAGGTGAACACCTATGACACCGTCTAGTGTTTCTCTCACAGACTCTTCAAGAGATACAACACCAACTTGATAATCTGTAGTAATTATTAAATGATAAATATCTTCCTTAACAAAAGTAGACTTACCAGAACCAGTTCCTGCTGTAAAAATAGTAAGCTCACCAGTTCTTCTACCGTATGTCATATCATTTACATTACCAAAACAATCAGGGTAAGGTACGGAATCCTCTCTTCTGTCTTCATTAAATAATTCCCAAGTATCTGCAGAATTAATAATACCTGCAGGAGAGTACTTCTCTGCATTCCAAATTGCTTTCTCTAACTCATAGGTCTTTCCTGAAACTAGATAGTCAGAAGCATCTTTACCAAATCTTCCTAAAGCACCAATCTTAGCCTTACCTGTTCTTACAAGTCTTGCACAAGATTTTGCTCCATCTTGACCAGCTTCATCATGGTCAAATAGAAACACAACCTCTTCAAAAGAATTAAGATAAGATAAATTAGCGGCTACTTGTTTATAGGCACCTTGGGCACCATTGATAGTCGATACAACTGCCCACTCTTGCTTTTTATCTTTCCAGACCTGTTGGACAGACATTGCATCTAAAGCACCTTCTGTAACAACAATCCTCTTACAAGAGCCCGGAGCAAACTTAGACTGCCCAAAGAACTCGTCTTTGTTTTTAACAGATCCTATGGCAAGAAACTTTTTAGTATCTAAATCTCTTCTCTCGTAACCAACTATCTTACCTTTGTTGGTTATAGGGTAATAGTGGTACTTAATAGTACTACCATCTTCTTCCGAGTATCCAACCTTTACGTCATAAAGCTCTGCTATCTCTTTCTTAATCTTACGCTCTCTAAAACCTCTAATGTCAAAAGTCTTTATCTCATTAATAGTTTCTGTAGAACTTTGAAATTCTTTAGGTGCCAACTTAATAGTCTCACCTTTCTCTTCATAAACTCCTGTATTTTCACAACCAAAACAGAAATAAGTCATCTTATCACCGTTGTCATAAACAGCCTTATTATCTCTTGAACCACAGGCTTCACAAGACTCGTGTCTAACAAAGACACCTTCTTGTCCCATTTCTTTATTTTTCATTTTTCCTCCATAGAAAAATAAAGGCCAATTAAGACCTTTAGTTGTGTAAATAGTAACTATCGATACCCCTCAATGAAGAGTATCTGTAGGTACTACTTTGTATTAGTAGT
>Ga0307986_10003870_pt1 | contig 10305 bp, 15 predicted proteins | sample EllFjometageno82_FD_203170 | JGI IMG/M metagenome (GOLD analysis project Ga0307986, IMG submission 203170) | Marine microbial communities from Ellis Fjord, Antarctic Ocean - #82 | ecosystem: Environmental > Aquatic > Marine > Unclassified | place: Southern Ocean | collected 2014-10-09
AGGATTATATGACGGACCTACCGAACCATATGCATGGGCCACCACAAAATACAATGATAAGAAAGACGAAATAGATTATGAAGAAATAGATGAATCTATGATATTAAATGTTGATGGTAGTATTGATGAATGTTTAGGAAGAACACACATTGATGACTTTAGTAAACAAGAAAAGAAATATCAAGAAGCTCGCAAATCGAAAAATAAAAGCATAATGAGTTCAGTAGCAGATACATTAGATGAAAAGATATCTAGTCTCAAAGAACAGATAGATAAAATAAAATGTAAAGAATCATTTGATAATCTATATGAAGGATTCGGTGTTATAGAAGGAAATAGTAAAAAAATAACAGCCTGTGATAAGAAAAAAGCCTTAGAATTACAACTTAAAAAATTAATCCAACATAAAAATAAACAGGCAGTAGCCAAGAAAACCATTACAGAAAAGAATGGTACTACAGCTGCTACAGCTGCTACATCTGCTACATCTGCTACAGCAATGAAAGGCCTTACAATTGTTTCATCAAAGAAAGCTGCAGAAGACGCTATATCTAAGACAGCCGCAGCCGTAGCAGCAAAGGCGTCCGCTGCAGCAAAGGCTACCGCTGCAGCAAAGAAGAAACCGGTAGTAGCAAAGAAGAAACAGGTAGTAGCAAAGAAGAAACCGGTAGTAGTAGCAAAGAAGAAACCGGTAGTAGTAGCAAAGAAGAAACCGGTAGTAGTAGCAAAGAAGAAACCGGTAGCAGAGGGACTAGAAATAAAATGTGAGGGCAATAGATTACAAATCAAAACAAGGACACCATTTTCAAGCGTAGAAAGTTTTGTAAAAGTGTATAGAAATGATAAGGATCACTGGTATTGTGGGGATGAACATCCTACTGGAATGTGGAAGAAACAACCCTCACTCGGACAAGAACCTGGGGATATATGTTATAAAGCGTCTGGAGTAAATTGGGGTGGTGGTGTTACAAGTGGGGTTCAATTATATTATTTAGATAAACAAGGATGGAAATTTTGGAAGCAAGGTAATATGGCAAATGAATGGACTAAATTATCTATAATTATATCGAAGCACACTACTAGTGTAGGCGGATGTAAAGCACTGAATAAATCAGTAGTAGTAGCAAAGAAGAATCCGGTAGTAGTAGCAAAGAAGAAACCGGTAGTAGTAGCAAAGAAGAAACCGGTAGTAGCAGAGGGACTAGAAATAAAATGTGAGGGCAATAAATTACAAATCAAAACAAGGACACCATTTTCAAGCGTAGAAAGTTTTGTAAAAGTGTATAGAAATGATAAGGATCACTGGTATTGTGGGGATGAACATCCTACTGGAATGTGGAAGAAACAACCCTCACTCGGACAAGAACCTGGGGATATATGTTATAAAGCGTCTGGAGTAAATTGGGGTGGTGGTGTTACAAGTGGGGTTCAATTATATTATTTAGATAAACAAGGATGGAAATTTTGGAAGCAAGGTAATATGGCAAATGAATGGACTAAATTATCTATAATTATATCGAAGCACACTACTAGTGTAGGCGGATGTAAAATATAAAAGTCGATTATGAACTAATATAAAGACAAAGCAACCTAAAAATAAAATGGAAGAAAAGAAAGAAGTTTACAATCCTAAAAATAAGATTGTAACCAATGAACAGGTAGAATTATTTTTGAAAAATAATGGTTTGGATGAAACACCACACGATTATTCATTATATAGGATGGCGTTCGTTCACAAATCATATTCTAGACAGGATGTCCCGAAAGAAATAAAGACAGAAGATCCCAATAGAAAGGCGATACCTTTGCAAACGAGGTCTAACGAGAGAATAGAGTTTCTGGGAGATGCTATATTAGGCGTTGTAATCGCTAGATATTTATATGAAAGATTTCCGGAAAGTGATGAAGGATTCTTAACTAAAATGAGAACTAAACTGGTGAATGGTGAAATGCTGGCACATCTCGCTAGAAAGATAGACTTTCCTGAATGGTGTATTATGTCAAAGCACGTAGATGATATACACGATGGTCGTGATAATAAACATATTCTAGAAGATGCATTTGAGAGTTTTTGCGGAGCGATCTTCACCGATTTCAATGATCAGGATGATTCATGGTATTCAGGAAAAGGATACGTAGCAGTTGAAAAATGGGTTACTAATATTATAGAAGAGCAATTGGATTGGACAGAACTTATTTTGTTAGAAACTAATTTCAAGGACCAACTATTAAAATATTACCAACACAACTTTAATATTACAGTGAAATTCAAACCAAATAATGATTCAGAATTACAAGAAAATGGAAAGGTTATGTTTCAGATGGACGTAATAGACGATAAAGGAAAAATACTGGGAACCGGTTGCGGTGTAACCAAGAAAAAAGGAGAACAACTAGCAAGTAAAAACGCCCTTATAAAAATAGGCGTCCTGTAATAAAATATTCTATTTATATAAATGACAAAGAGAACAAAGCATTTTAAAAGAAGAACTAGAAAAGTAAGAAAAACTAGAAAAGTAAGAAAAACCAAACGGCGAACCAAACGGCGAACCAAACGGCGAACCAAACGGCGCACTAAACGGCGAACCAAAAGAATGAGGGGAGGCATGACACCAGAAGAATTTAAAAGAAAACACCCTAATGCCATAGTTAGAAGGGATACCCCCGTTGCAGACGTAACCCCTCATGTGGTCCAAAGACAGACTGAACCACAGACCAATGTGACGCGTAAAATACCCACCCGTGATGAATTTTTACAACAGAAACGTGGGCAACCTGATCATTCATTTAAAACCGATACTGGGACAATACATTGCGAACAGGCTGTGAAATTACATGGATGTAATGATTCAAAAGTAGAAAAAAGGTGTCGATACGAGTGTGGTAAAAAACGTGTCGAAGATTTAAAAGAAAAAGGGAGAAACGCCGAGCGTGAGGAAATGGTAAGACAAGGTCTATTATTTAGAAATATTAACATGACATTAGAACCGAGTGAAATAGAAAATTTAACCCGGGATTGACGTATTGCTTCCATTCCTTATAAAAATATCTAAGTATATAATAAAAAAATGGTTAATAGAAAAACCAGGCGTTTAAATCGTAAGGTTTCTAGAAGAAGTAGAAAGGTTAGAAAAAGTAGAAAGGTTAGAAGATCCCGAAAACAAAGAGGAGGTAATGTAAAGTTACTTACACTAGGGGCTGCTGTTGTTGGTATTGCTGTTGCTGATGCTGTTGTTAATTCTCAATATTATACTGACTTCCAGGCAAGGAGAGTTCTAAAAAACTACAAACACGGACTACATAATATAGAGTACGACACCTGGTAATTTAAAGTTTTTCAAACGAAATTTCATCCGGAATGGTATTCGTACCAGGCTGCGGAAAATTGATAATATAAGATTCGGTTACATTAATGTGATAGTTTTTTTGAAGCATATCGATGTAACGATATACTTGATTTTTTTCAATGCATGTAATATTAGGTTTCATGGTTGATTTAAGTTCAACTATGTAAGATAGACCGTTATGGGTAATAAATATATCAATTCGCATATTACTTACAGTAATAGCGTGTCCTCCTACGTCAGTATAAATAACGGAAATGTTTTTCTCCCTCTCAATGTTAGGATATACCTTTAAAAGTTCGCGCATTAGACAAGTGTGATATACGCATTCAGGATAACCGCTCCCGATCTGCTCATAAATGCGCTGACTCTTTTCACGCAAGAAGTTTTCTAAATTCATATTATCCATAATAATATTTTTAGTATAAAATATTTTTCAATTTTTTGGAAATAACAATCCAATATAAATAAATAGCGATATTTATAGAAAATAAGGTTTGAAAATAATAGGAGGAATCATCTGTATTTGTTAGGGATATAATAATGAAATAAATAGTATAGATGAATGAATATTTTATAATATCATTCATAAGATTGTATGTTAATTTATCATCAGTGGTAACTTGGAATAGTTCTGGCATATTTATATTATAAATATTTTATATTATGAATATGTGCGTGTCAAATTAAATAAAAAAACATATATAATTTACAAATGTTCAATCTGATTAAATTATCAACGTCCCATATGATACTAATAGCACTATTTATTCTGATATCTACAATAGCAATTTTAGGGTATTTCGAATCTAGAAAAATTAATTCAATACTAGAAAGAATTACTTATCAGATGGACTCTAGATATACCAATAGTTCCACATTTGTTAAGGAAGAATTACAGGGTGAAAATATTGAGCAGCAACAGGAGCAACAGCAGCAGCAACCAGAACAGCAACAGGAGCAGGAACAGGAACAGCAGCAGGAACAGCAGCAGCAGCAGCAGCAGCAGCAGCAGCAGGAACAGGAACCGGAGGATATACCGATAACGTTTTTAACAGAGTCGAAAGAGGAGTTTTCTTCTGAAGTGCCTGAAGATCAGTCGTCTTTTTCGCTAGGGGCTATATTTAAGGGGGCGGATTCAGAAGACATTACAAAAATAGACTCAATAGAATCTGATAGTGAATATGGTGATTCCGATTCAAGTGAGGATTCGATGGATGTTTTGCCAGAAAGTGATGATGAGGATGTAAAAGAAATATTAACGGAGGGTATTGAAACGATGACTATAAAACAGTTAAAAGAAGTGTGTAAAAAGTTAAATGTTAGTTCGTATGGTACAAAAGCAACAATGATTAAAAAAATAAAAGATATTTCAAAATAATAATATTATTATAATATAAATAAAATGTCGTCATGTTCTTTTACAAGTGATAATTATTACAAAGATTGCCCAGCTAGAATGTCGGATGGGAGAACCTTTACAGATTTTAGATCGAATTGCACCATGAACAATTTATTAAGGATTAAAAATCAAGTAACAAACAATTTTGAATACAGAATGTTACTAGCTAGAAATGGAGATGTTATTCGTGATATGAATGAAGTAACTGCAGAAAAGAAAACCAGTTGCCCGGGACAGTATGAATCGGTGCCACCCGAAAGAACAGTACTAAGATGCACAGCGGAAAGTTGTACTATAGATACTGTTGATCCAAATGGCATAGGTCAAGGTAGAGATTGCGGGGTTGGAGAAGGCTGTGATTCTTTAGCGAATGTATCTAATTTAAGAAATAGAGTATTCAAGAAAGCATCAGGTGATAATTGTTGTGGGGCATCGTGGCAAAGTAGCGGTGGATACCCGTATATTGAAAATAATTTAACCATATCTCCCAGAACTCCTATAGGCGGACAATAAAATTTTTTTTTTCTCAACACATAATATAAATGTGTGATTTAAAAGAACAGTATTTACAAGCATTTGAAAATGAAGATTGTTCGGGAACCTTAACTAAGGATATGAGAGGTGATATATCTGTTAAAGGGAGAGTAAGTAATAGTTTACTTGAACAGAAAATAATATTTTGGGCGGCGGCGCCAGCGAACCATAGACAATCATTTACCGGAAGTGCCTTACCATTTGCCAATCCCGAAATGGCATATGAAAATTCACCTAATAAAGGAGTTGTCATGACAAAGAATGGAGAATTTGAATTAAAATTATTCATGCCTAATGCATTTTATATAGATTTAGGATCAACCTATGTTCCGCCCCACATAAATATTGAAATATGTCGTAGTGGAGGGAATAAAACATTTGCAGTTCAATTAGGCGAAGGAATACCTTACAGAACCTTAACATTCTGCCCACCACCAACTGGTGTTTCTAGAACAAGTCCAGAGTTCTATAAATCATCAGACAGAGCAGATTTAAGAACCCAGGAACAGATACTTAGAAGTTATGGTTATCCTAAAGATAATAAATACGCTAAGGATTATTGGGGAGGAAAACCTCATTAAATAATTTATTTTTTACTTAAATTATTATTAAAAAAATAGTTTATATGTATTTACATAAGTTTTCTTAGAATAGGGATGGTAAGCGAGAAGGCGTACAGGGATAGAGCGAAGTTGAGGAGTTCGAATAATAGTTCGCCAACCGGGATATGGAAGGGTCCGAGTGAAACAACAAAGTGCTGCCATCCCTCTCCGGCGACACCGAGGATAGGGCTAACAACTGGCATGACTAAATTGGTTAAGATAGCTTTGACAAATTGCTGTAATTGTAAACCTAGGGCAACGGCAACGGCCATTGGTACGGCGTCTTTAAGGGTGGCGTAATCAGATTTGAGTAATTTGGAAACGTTCATTTTTTTATATATATACAAAATATTTTTTTTTTAAGATACCTTAGATAAAATAATTTATTGTTTCCACCGATTTTTACAATTTAAACAGGACACAAAAACTGTCATGGGTTCATCTGCAGATCTTGTCTGAACCTCATAATATGAACATTCCCTTTTTTTGCATTTACCACATTTAAATAAATCTGTCATGGATTCGGGTTTCATTTCATATAGAAGTTGGTCCCTTTTCATTTTTTCGTCGATTTTATTTTTCCAAAACCCTGTGAATATTTCATGGTTCTTAAGATATGCTAAATCATAACTTTTAATTTCACCCGATTTTAATTTTTCTAATAGTTCATTATTCATAACATAACTATCTTTCTTAAGATTTGTATATATAGATCGAACCTTATTCATATAAATATTCTTAAATTCTATATTATCCCATTTCCGTGTGATATGATTTTCTTTAGATTTCTTAATAGAATAATTATATATTCCTATTTCTATATTCCTAGACATTGGATAAAATTCCACCAGTGTATCCATTTTATCAACCACAAATTTACGTATGGGATCCTTAAGATTAGTCATAATTACTGTTTTATTTATTGTATAGTCTTTTCAATTTTAAGTATTTTATATATCTTCTTTATCAGATTCTGACTGCGAACCAGATTCAGTATCAGATTCAGAGTCAGAACTTAAATCTTCTGGGTCCCAATCTGTATCTGTCTCTAACTCATCGTCATCACCAACTATAAAATCCAGATCGTCTTGTGTTGGTTCGGATTCTTGACTTAATTCACTATCTGTATCACCTAAATCCTCAAATCCACCAAATAACTTATCATAATACACAGCGTATTCTTCCTTTGTTAAATCTACTAATGTATCATTTGAATATTTCAATACAAATGTATCACCAAATAACAAATCTGTATCTGATTTTTTAAATAATTCATTAAACCACACTGCATTGGGTGGTAAGTCATGTTGATTTTCTTGATTTCCCCTACCATCTGTGTAACCCCATACTACTAACTTACTAGTATTAATACTAGTATTAATATCATATCTATAAAGTTTTTCAGGTAAGCTGTTTAATTTAATTCTTTTATCTAGAACAGCATTTAGTGATTCTGGTAGTTCTGTTTCTTCTATTTGTTTAGTTAGTACATTTTTATTTTTCTTAAGAATAACAATGTTCTTCATCTATATTTTTATGTTTATGAAACTTTAAATACTATTTTTATTTATCTATTATCTATTATATAAATGTCAGGTTTTCAATCAAGTAATGGTTTTGAAGAAAGGTTAAGTGAAAGTACTAAAATTATAGAGAAATATCCAGATAGAGTACCTATTATTGTAGAAAGATCTGGTGATAGTGTTAATATCCCACAGATTGATAAGAAGAAATATTTAGTTCCAAATGATTTAACGGTGGGTCAGTTTATATACATTATTAGGAAGAGAATCAGTTTAGAACCAGATAAGGCAATCTTTATATTTGTAAAGAATAATTTACCGGCACCTGCCCGGAATATAGTGGAGATATACAAGGAATACAAGGACAAAGACGGATTCTTGTATGTTACTTATTCAGGTGAGAATACATTTGGTAAATAGATATAAAGTTATTTTATTCTTAATTAATGACAATGCAAGAAACATATCATTTATACAATAAAAGTTTAGATATCCCGTATATGGATTTTATAAGGGAAAAGAATCAATATAAAACAGTTAAGAGAAATAAGAAGAGATATTTATATAAAAACATTGAGTGTTATGTATCTGATAACGGGCATAAAGAATGTTTCAGAAAGAAACTGATAACACACCAGGAAGAAACGGACAGACTAGTTATTGATTGGTTAGTAACTAAGATAGAATGGCCACAAGATTTAGAGTGGGATGAGTGTGAAGAATTAACTGATGAGATATATAAAAGTGATAATGAAATAAAACATTTCATAACAACTAAAAAGGGGATTAGGAGAATAGTAACTATTAGGAAAATATAAAATATAATATATAATATATAATATATAAATGAACACAACATTTTTGGTAATATTAATATTAATGGTAGCGGTGGCAGTATGTTATTGTGTTATGAATAAAAAACCTGTGGATAAAAAAGTAACATTTGGAAGCACACAAACTTTGATAATTCCGGGTAATATTTTCAAAGGGGATGACGGTGAGATAGGCGAACCATCTGATAATGAGGATTTAGACGACTATCTCGATAAATCGGATCCATTACAGAAAGTAAAATATAATGATAAGGGTGTGGATATAGACAACAACAAATCTAGATCTTCATTTTACAATGAACCCATATATTTAGATCCAGAATTTCCAAAAGATACCATGTCAGGGCACGCTGATAGTAATTACGATGATAAATTTAGTACATTTAAGGTAGTACCCGAAAAAGGGAATATAGATTTCCACGATGCAACAGGATTAACTACATCGGATTCTACAAATGAAAGTGAATCTAAATTTAACAATGATTATGATACTGTGTATAACCAGTGGTTCCAAGGGAAAAAACCAAGGGAATATATCCCAACTGAAGAAATGAATAACCCTAAGTATCAGAGGGAATTAGAGTATAAACAAGATTTTACATCTATAGGGGAGTGGACATATAAGAATGAAACAGAAATGAATACAGGATCTACGGGAAATAATGTAGCAGGATACTCTTCGTTCCATTCTAAATCTGATAATTTTAATAATAAGGTGAATGTATCACAATGCCATTCATAAATCTAGAAGATAAGACGAGTTTAATTTATGTTTTTAATTTATCTATTTAATAAAAAATGGACAACGATATAAATCAGGGATATCTCGACATATTAAAACAAATGGTTGAAATAAGACAGTTTATTAGAGAAGAGCACATTGAGGGCCGGGAAGTAACAATAGAACAAGCAGCCGAAAAATGGCCTAAGTTTGCAGAAGAAAGAAAAGTATTGTTAGAACAATGCATTGGCAAAGAAATGGATTTTAATAAGTTGGTTTATATGTTTAGATTAAAGACACTGGTAGACGAGGGTAAAGTTAGTGAATACGATGCTAGTGTTGTTCATGGAAAGATGGTGTATGATTCATACATTAAGAAATAATATCATTTATTAATAATTATTTTAAATAGGAACTGCTAAAATTAATACGAATAGAGTATTCATTACACCATTCAATTGCTTTTTTAATTTGGTGTTTTTTACAATCGTCAATAATATCATGTAAGTTACCATTATTAATAATTGATAATGTTTTTTGAATAGATTCCATTTGTAAGATGGAGAAGTCGTTATTAAATTTCTTAATAAATTCAATGAAACCAGTTGTAACAGACAATGTTTCAAAGTCTTCAAATAGGGACAAATAATTATAATCAGTGCAAGTTTTAATTATATCAAGAAGAGTATCAGTGGTAGATTTGGGGCATCCCTTGAATTTCTTGAAGATGATATATTTTTCGGAATTAGCGATTCTGCTGGTTTTAGGTTTCATGATTTCAAAGGATTCATATAGAGATCCCGTAAAATAAATGAGTTGAGATGATAATAGGGTGAATATATCGAAGAATTTGATAATAAACGTACCTCCTATTTTCTGTGTTAGCAGATTTGTCGTAATTTCACATAATAGTAGTTTATAAGACATTTCTTCTTGTTTATTGAAATTACAACTGTAATCAAATCCACCATCTGCAGTAACGATATCGCAGGTATTTCCACCCACTTTATTACTATAATCTATGATATTGTGATGATTGTACAAGTTGCCTGTATTGTCTGCTCCATAATGAATGTTGATTTTATTGATATTTAAAAAACGATGACCTTTCCCCCAACCAGGAACATCTTTTTTCATAGATTTTAAGGTTATTGCATGGGATTCAAATTTAAATTGCTTATCATTAAACATATCCACTATCGCCTGGATAAATCCACCTGGTCCTTCTGCTATATGACCACACTTAATAGTGTTGAATAGATCAATATTACATTCTTGGATAATTTCAACCATTTTAAAATAAGATCTTGAAAGTGGTTTTATGCTAGATATGCTGTCTTTTTCTC
>Ga0307986_10003871_pt1 | contig 10305 bp, 7 predicted proteins | sample EllFjometageno82_FD_203170 | JGI IMG/M metagenome (GOLD analysis project Ga0307986, IMG submission 203170) | Marine microbial communities from Ellis Fjord, Antarctic Ocean - #82 | ecosystem: Environmental > Aquatic > Marine > Unclassified | place: Southern Ocean | collected 2014-10-09
AAAAAGGTAAAAAATCTGCTGTTGCTTTTTTTTCGTTAGAGATGTCTTCCGAACAACTTTCTACTAGAATTTTAGCAGAACAATCTAGAATTAAATCAAATGATATTAGAAGAGGCAGAATTTCGGACGAGCAATTTGACAAGTTTATCGAAACATCAAAAAATATCTCTGAGCTTCCATTATACATAGATGAGACGCCTGCTATCAGTATTGCCGCAATGAGCAATAGAGCGAGACGTATCAAAAGATTATTTGGACTAGATTTAATTGTTGTCGATTATATTCAGTTAATGAGAGGAACAGGAAATAATAGAGATGGTAGAGTTCAGGAAATTTCTGAAATCACTCAGGGTCTTAAAGCAATGGCTAAAGAACTTAAACTTCCTGTAATTGCACTTTCACAGCTATCTAGAGCCGTTGAACAAAGAGATGATCATAAACCACAGCTATCAGATTTAAGAGAATCTGGATCAATTGAGCAAGATGCAGATGTTGTTATGTTTGTTTATAGAGAAGCTTATTATCTAGAAAGAAAAGAACCAAGGCCAGCAACTGTAGAACATGCAGAATGGCAAGCAAAGATGAATGAGGTTTCAAATTTGGCTGAACTTATTATTGGAAAGCAGAGACATGGTCCTACTGGTAACGTTATGTTAGAATTCGAGGCAATGTTTACTAAATTTAAAGATACTCAAATTAACTAATATCCAATATATAGTATTATTAAATGCTATCTAATTTATACCAAAATATAGTACTCAAAAATCCTAAATCAATTTTTTTACTCTTGATAATTACTTTATTAAGTTTTGGTTATTTTACTAAAGATTTCAGACTAGATGCTTCATCAGAAACTCTGCTAATTGAAGGAGATCCAGACCTTAAATATTTAAGAGAGGTAAATAAGAGATATGGATCTAAAGAATTTTTAATTTTGACCTTCACGCCAAATGAAGGCATGGTAACTGAGTCTTCAATTAATAATCTTTTAAGTTTAAAATATAAAATTCAAAGTCTAGATTGGGTTCATAATGTCATTACATTGCTAGATGTACCTTTGTTAAATAATTCCGATTCCCCACTTCAAGAAAGATTAGAAAACCTTAAAACCTTAAAAGATGAGGATGTTGATAAAGAAAGAGGGTTTCAAGAAATTCTAAATAGTCCTGTTTTTAGAAATTTTGTGATCAGTGAAGATGGAAATACAAGTGGCATCATTGTCTATATTAAAAAAGATAATCTTAAAAATATTGAAAATAAAACTAAAGAAGAGATTGAAGATTATAAAAATTCTCTTAAAAAAAAAAATCATGAAAATATTCTTCAAATAAGAGAAGTTATTAAAAGTTACGACGAAGTTGGAAAAATATATTTGGGCGGTATTCCAATGATAGCTGATGATATGATGTCATTTATTAAAAGTGATATTATAGTTTTTGGTTTAGGAGTACTTTTATTCATCATAGCCACTCTTTGGCTTGTTTTTAGAAAGTTAATATGGATTATAGTTCCAATTAGTAGTTGTTTTTTTTCAGTTTTAATCATGGTTGGTCTTCTTGGTCTTTTAGGATGGAAGGTTACTGTAATCTCATCTAATTTTATTGCTCTCATGCTAATCTTAACAATGGCAATGAATATTCATATGAGTACAAGGTTTTTGCAATTAAAAAATGATTTTCCAACTTTAAAAAATTTTGAAATCATCTCTATGACCACTGGTAAAATGTTTTGGCCAATTATTTATACAGTATTAACAACTATATGTGCTTTTCTATCTTTAGTATTTAGTGGAATTAAGCCTATAATTGATTTTGGATGGATGATGACTTTTGGATTGATTACATCTTTTATTATTACCTTTACCTTGTTGCCAACTCTTTTAAGTTTTGTTTCAAATAATAATGTAGAGATTAAAGAGGATAAAGATTCAATGATTACATCTTTTTTTGGAAGAATTTCTATTAATAATAAAAAAACAATATTCACACTAACAGGCTTAGTTATTATCTTAAGTGTGATTGGTATAAGTCGACTTCAAGTCGAAAATAGTTTCATAAATTATTTCAATAAAAATACTGAAATATATAAAGGTATGAAACTTATTGATGAAAAATTAGGTGGTACTACTTCCTTAGAGGTTATTTTAAAATTCCCTAAAAAAAAAATTCCTACCTCTAATGAAGATGATGAATTTGATGATTGGGGAGATGATAAAAATAACAATGATGATCAGTATTGGTTCACTAATGATAAAATAGACAAAATCAAAGCAGTTCACAATTATCTGGATGCTTTACCAGAAGTTGGGAAAGTTTTATCTTTAAGTTCTATTATAGAGGTTGCGACACAACTAAATAACAACAAGCCCTTAGGTAGTCTAGAAGTTGGTGTGTTATATTCTAAAATCCCAAATAATATTAAAAAAGATATTATTGATCCTTATATTTCAATTAAAGATAATGAAGCAAGAATAAGTTTAAGAATTATTGACTCCCAAGACGGATTACGGAGAAATGATTTAATTAAAAAGATTAATTATGACTTAGAAAATAAATTAGAATTAAATGAAGTAGAATTTAAACTTGCTGGAGTTTTAATTTTATTTAATAATTTGCTTCAAAGTCTATTTAAGTCTCAAATACTTACATTGGGACTAGTGATGATTGGTATTTTTGCAATGTTCATAATTCTTTTTAGAAACATCAAGCTATCTTTAATTGGTGTAGTTCCAAATTTTATTGCTGCTTTTTTCATCTTAGGAATTATAGGTCTATTAGGAATACCTCTTGATATGATGACCATAACTATTGCAGCAATAACTATTGGTATTGCTGTTGATAATAGCATTCATTACATATATCGATTTAAAGAAGAATTTATAAAACATAAAGATTATGAAAAGACGCTTAAAATTTGTCATTCGACAGTGGGTGTTGCCATACTTAATACATCCATAACAATAGTATTTGGATTTTCAATTCTAGTTTTTTCTAAATTTATACCTACTATTTATTTTGGAGTATTTACTGGTATAGCAATGTTGTTAGCTATGATTTCTGTTTTAACATTACTTCCATCTCTTATTTTAATAAGCAAACCATTTGGGAAATAAGCTTAACTATGGTTGATGCTTTAAAGAATTTTTATGAAGCAATTTTTTTTATAGATTTAATATATTTAATTATTACGATTTTATCTCTTATCAAATGCTATCGTAAAGGATTCGTACTTAGTATACTTGCGGCATCTAAATGGCTTTTAGCTTACGTTATAACTTTAATTTTATTTTCTAGAATTAAACCATATTTTAAAAACTTAATTGATAGTGAGTATGTATTAGACATATTACTTGGTTTCGTCATTTTTGTTTTAGTTATTTTTGTAATATTGATGATTAATAAAGGTATTAGTAAGGCTGTTAAATTTGTAGGTTTAGGTAGGCTCGATTCTATTTTTGGATTATTTTTTGGTTTTGTAAGAAGTTATGTAATTTGCGTTTGCTTATTTTCAGCCATAGATATTGTTTACAACTATAATAAATGGCCAATTAACGTTGATAAATCATACAGCTTTCCATACCTGGAAAAAGGTAGTAATTATCTAGTAAAAGAATTTCCAAATGAAGAAACATATCAAGATTCTAAAGAAAAAATTGAAGATCTATAATCCTAAATTAAAAGAAGAATGTGGTGTATTCGGAATAAGTAATAGTAAAGATTCTGCCGCCCTTACTGCCTTAGGTCTTCATGCATTGCAACACAGAGGTCAAGAAGGTTGTGGAATTGTAACTTTTGATGGGAAAAAATATTACTCAGAAAAAAGATTTGGTTTAGTGGGTGATAATTTTAATAAGGAAAAAGTATTAAACAGTTTGCCTGGTAATTATGCTATTGGTCATAATAGATATAGCACTACTGGAGACAATACTTTAAGAAATATTCAACCTTTTTTTGCAGATACTAATGCGGGTGGAATAGGTGTTGCTCACAATGGAAATTTAACAAATTCGATTACACTTAGAAATAAACTAGTGCAAGATGGTGCAATTTTTCACACAACTTCAGATACAGAAACTATTGTTCAGCTAATTGCTAAATCAAAAAGAAACAAAACAATCGATAAGGTTATTGATGCTATTTTTCAAATACAAGGTGGTTATGCCCTAGTAATGCTGACACAAAATACTTTAATAGGTGTTAGAGATCCTCATGGAATAAGACCTTTAGTTGTCGGAAAAATTAAAGATAGCTATGTATTTGCTTCTGAAACATGTGCGTTAGATATCATTGGAGCAAAGTATATAAGAGACGTTGAAAATGGTGAAGTGGTTTATGTGGAAGATAATGAATTAAAAAGTATTAAACCCTTCCCTACTAGAAAAGTTCGTCCCTGCGTATTTGAATACATTTATTTTGCAAGACCAGATAGTTTATTAAATGGTAAATCAGCTTATGAGCATAGAAAAAAATTTGGAGTAGAGCTTGCTAAAGAAAATAAAATAGATGCTGATATAGTGGTTCCTGTTCCTGACTCTGGGAATGCTGCCGCTCTCGGATTTGCTCAACACTTAGGGATTAACTTTGAATTAGGTTTAATTAGAAACCATTATGTGGGTAGAACTTTTATAGAGCCGAGTCAAAAGATTAGAAGTTTGGGTGTTAAATTGAAATTAAATGCTAACAAATCTACAATTAAAAATAAAAGAATTATTTTAATAGATGACTCTTTAGTTAGAGGAACAACCTCTCATAAAATTGTAAAAATGCTTTATGATGCGGGAGCCAAAGAAGTTCACGTAAAAATAGCTTGCCCAGAGATTAGGTATCCAGATTTTTATGGTGTAGATACACCAACTAAAAAAGAGCTTCTTGCTGCAAATAAAACAAATGATGAAATTTGTGAATACATCGGTGCCAAGTCTTTAGATTTTTTATCTTTAGAGGGCATGTACAAAGCAATGGGTTTTGAAAAAAGAGACAAAATTTATCCTCAATTAACTGACCATTATTTTACAGGTGATTATCCTGTTAAACCCATAGATGAGTTGGGTGACAATAAGGTTACTCAATTATCTTTATTGAGTACAGCATCAAATAATTAAAATAAGTATAGTAAAGTTTACTGGGGCGAAACAATGACTCTGCAGAAGAGCGTTTATTATTAGACACTAATTAATGACTTTAAATTAGTCTTTATATCACTATATATAAATAAATGATCACTAACAAAGAACACATAGTTAATTATTTTAATTCAGGAATTAAGGATCCCAAAAATTTTAAGATTGGTATTGAGCATGAAAAATTTTTATTTGATCAAAATAAAAATAATAGAGCCGATTACAAAACTGTACTTAAAATGTTTAATGAATTAAGTGAGTTTGGTTGGAAGCCAATAATGGAAAAAGAAAACATTATTGGATTACAAAAAGAAGGAAAAAATATCACATTGGAACCGGGTAACCAAATAGAGTTATCTGGTGATAAGTTAAATAATATTCATGAAGCTTGTTCAGAATCTCATGATTATCTATTTGAATTACAGCAAGTAACTAAAAAACTTGGGATAAAAATTGTTAGTGCTGGTTTTGATCCAATCTCAACTTTAAGTGAAGTGCCTAATAACCCTAAGCAAAGATATAAAATCATGACTAGAGATATGCCTAATGGTGGTTCACTAAGTCTAGATATGATGTATAGAACTTGTGGTACTCAATTAAACCTCGATTACAACTCAGAGGAAGATTTTATAAAAAAATTCAAAATAATTAATTCAATTGTTCCAATATCAATTGCATTATTTGCAAACTCATCGATAGTTGAGAAAAAAAATAGTGGGTTTATGTCTTATAGATCAAAAGTTTGGCAAGAAACTTCTAGAGGAGGTCTTCCTGAAGTTTTTTTTGATAATATGAATTTTGAAAAATATGCAGATTTTACAATAAACTTTCCCCTTTTATTTATAGAAAACGGTAAAGAATATTTATCTGGAAAAAATTATAAATTTTCTGATTTTATGAGTAGAAAAATTAAAGAGATTAAAAATAGACCACCAACAGAAAATGATTTAGCTACTCATTTAAGTACTATCTTTACAGAGAATAGATTAAAAAAATATATAGAGTTAAGATCTATGGATACATGTGGTTGGGACTGTTTGTGTGCTGGACCTGCATTTAACACAGGAATTTTATATGGAAATTTAGATGAAACTTTTGAACTGATTTCTAAATGGGATAAAAATAAAATTATTAATGCATACTTAGAGGCTCCTAAAAAGGGTTTTAACACAGAACTAATGGGTAAAGACCTGCTGTACTGGTCGTCTTTATTACTTAATTTATCTAAAAAAGGTTTAGAAAGCAGAGACATTTTAAATAAGTCAGGTGAAAATGAGGTAAAATTTTTAAACCACTTGGAAAAATTAATTGATAACAAAACAACCAATGCTGATCGTATGATTAATAAATTTTCTAAAAATGAAAATTTAACTGAATTATATGACAAATAAGATTGTTGCTGTTCAAGGAAATCATCCTTCAGAACTTAATCCAAAAAATGATACCAGTATATTTTTAGCTATTGAAGCCCAAAATAGAAAATATAAAATATTTTATTATGAACCAAAAGATCTTTCAATAATAAATGATAAAGTGGTTGCTAAAGGCTATTTTATAAAATTTAGTTACTCCAATAAAAATTTCTTTAAAATTATTAGAAAGCAAATATTAGATTTATCTAAATGTAAATATCTAATGATACGTCAAGACCCCCCTTTTAACTTAGAGTATATTTCAACGACATACATATTAGATAAAATTAAAGATAAAGTTAAGATTATTAATAATCCAACATCTATAAGAAATATTTCTGAAAAGTTATATTCAGCTTCATTTCAAAAATTTATGCCAAACACAATTTTTACAAAAGATATCTATGAGGTAAAAAAATTTTTTACAAAAAATAAAAAAATTATTATTAAACCTATTCATAGTTTCAGTGGAAATGATATTCACCTTATGAAAAAAGAAATTAACAAAAAATTGATTTTAAGTTTTATCAAAAAACATGGACATATTATGTGTCAAAAATTTTTACCAAAAATTAAGTTTGGAGATAAAAGAGTTTTTTTAATTAATGGAAAAATTTGTGGTGCAATTTCAAGAGTACCTAAAAAAGGATCTTTTTTAAGCAATATGAGTAAGGGAGCAATTCCTATTGCAATTAAACTAACAAAAAAAGAAATTAAAATTTCTAATTTGGTTGCTAAAGACCTTAAAAAAAATGATATTTATTTTTCAGGTATTGATTTTATAGATCAAAAATTAAATGGAGATATCAATGTAACTTCGCCAACCGGTCTTAAAACATTTTATGATCTTACAAACATAAATCTTGCTAAAATTTTTTGGAAAGGTTTGGGCGCTTGAATAATTTAACAGAACAGCAAAAAGGGTCTTTATTAGCTTTTGTTGCGGTAATGTTTATTACACCTGACTCTTTGTTTATTAGACTTTCTAATGTTGATACGTGGGGGCTAGTTTTTTATCGTGGCCTTATTCCTTTTATCACTGTTTTTCTAGGGATGTTAATAATTTACAAATTAAATTTTTTTAAGATGCTTTTTTCAAGTGGGTATCATGGATTACTTTATATAGGAACTTTTTCAGTCACAAATATTACCTTCGTTGTATCTATACAAAATACAAATGTTGCTAATACATTGGTAATGATTGCTATGGCTCCTATGTTGTCTGCTTTTCTGGGTGCTATATTTTTAAAAGAATTACCTGATAGAAAAACTTGGATCACAATATTTGTAACATTTACTGCTGCCATATACATATTCTATGACTCTATACAGATTGGTAATTTTTATGGTGATATTTTGGGCTTAGTAACCGCCTTGGGGCTAGCTATTGGTGCAGTTACGATTAGGTCAGCAAAAGATAAAAACCTAATTCCTGCGGCTGTTGTTGGTAAGTTGATAGTGGCTCTATTTGCTCTCTTGTTTATTGAGAGTTTCGTATTGATGGATGGAGACTTAATTATAGTTCCATTAATGTGTATTATGTGTGTTGCTATACCTTTTGTATTGGTAACTATAGCTCCTAGATTTATACCTGCTGCTGAAGTGAACTTATTCTTTTTATTAGAGACAATTATTGGACCTATCTGGGTATGGCTAATTATTAAGGAACAACCTAGTCTTGAAACTATACAGGGTGGAGTTGTCATTATTACTGCCATTGCAATCCACTCTTTCATAAAATTAAAAAACTCTTAAATTTGTCACAATAAAGACTTGATTTACAAGTAGATCGCAAATAAGTACGGTCAATTTTATGAATAAAGTTTTAAAGAATTCTTGGGCATTATTTTTAGGTATGGGCTTCTTGATGATGGCTTATGGGTTTCAAAGCTCACTCCTAGGCGTAAGAGCTGTGCAAGAAGAATTCAGTCTTACTGCTACTGGTTTTATGATGTCTGGATATTTTGTTGGATACTTTATTGGTGCATCAACTATTCCTAACCTCATATCAAGAGTTGGTCATATTAGAGTCTTTGCAGCTTTTGCATCATTAGCCTCTCTAATTATTTTAGTTCACTCAATTTTTATTAATCCTTATATTTGGTTTCTTCTAAGAGTTTTAACAGGAATAAGCATGGTCTGTATTTATACTGTTGCTGAAAGCTGGTTAAACGATAGATCAAGCAATAAAAATAGAGGAAGTGTTTTATCTATTTATATGGTCATCTTATATGGATCAATGGGTATAGGGATGTTTTTGTTAAATTTTAGTAGTCCTCGAAGTTATCAACCATTTATATTAGTTTCAATTATTACATCTGTTGCACTTATACCTATTCTTTTGACTAAAAAAAAACCTCCTACATTTAAAAAAATAAAAGGTATGCCTCTAAGAGAACTTTATGAAACTTCTCCCTTTGGAATGGTAAGTGCTCTTTTTTATGGAACAATTCAATCTGCACTATTTACATTATTAGCGGTATATGCTGCTTCAATGAATTTTACTATCTTTCAAATATCACTTGTAACTTTTCTTTTGGCAGTTTCTGGTGCTATTTCACAGTACCCTATTGGAAAACTTTCTGACAAGTATGATAGAAGAAAAGTAATAGTCATCTCAACTTTTGGTGCAAGTATTTTTGCTCTATTTGCTATTATATCTTCAGGTCAGATGTATTTACCAGGTGAACTAGGTACAAGCAAAGTGTGGTTTTTTATTTTTTTGATTTTATTTTCGATTTGTAGTTTACCAATGTTCTCTTTAATTTGTGCACATACTAACGATTATATACCAAAAGAAAAATTTGTAGCAGCTGGAGCTGGTATACAGTTTACATTTGGCTTGGGTGCTATGAGTGGTCCATTCCTTTGTTCAATATTTATGAATGTTGTTGGCTCTAATGGTTTTTTTGTATTTTTACTTTTCTTTCATGCTTTAATAGGTGTGTTTGGTGTCTATAGAATGAGAGTTAGACAGACAGTTGAAAACCCAGACTCTCAGTTCGTTGCTATGCCTTCAACTATTACACCTGCTGGTATTGAATTAAATCCAACAACAGAACCTATTGAAGAACCAAAAAAACCTGAGGAGGTTCAACCAGTAACAAATCTTTAAGCGTATTGGCCAGCCACATACCCCGAAGACCAAGCCCATTGAAAATTATAACCACCTAAATGGCCAGTAACATCTACAACTTCTCCAATAAAAAATAATCCAGGGTGTTTATTGGACATCATTGTTTTGGAAGAAATTTCTTCAGTATCAATACCTCCTAAGGTAACCTCGGCAGTTCTATAACCTTCCGTTCCTATTGGGTTTATCGCCCAAGCATTTATAGAATTACTCAAATTTGTTAATACTTTGTTGGATAATTCACATATATTTCCATTAACGTTATTTTCATTACAGATTATATGAGCTAATCGTTTGGGAAGGATTTCAGAAACTACATTATTTATATCATGCTTAGGATTAGAAATTTTTCTATTATTTAGAAATTTATCTACATCTAGTTTTGGTGATAAGTTAACTTTGATATCATCTCCCAATTTCCAATAAGAAGAGATTTGTAATATAGAAGGTCCACTCAAACCTCTGTGAGTAAACAACATTCCTTCCTCAAAAAAAGTCTTTTTAAATGAAACAACTGCTTCAACAGATAGCCCAGTAAGCTCTTTACATATTGCCAGTATTTTTTCACTAAAAGTTAAAGGAACTAATGCGGGCAATGTTTCAATAACTTTTAGATTAAACTTTTGAGCAATATCATAACC
>Ga0307986_10003872_pt1 | contig 10305 bp, 11 predicted proteins | sample EllFjometageno82_FD_203170 | JGI IMG/M metagenome (GOLD analysis project Ga0307986, IMG submission 203170) | Marine microbial communities from Ellis Fjord, Antarctic Ocean - #82 | ecosystem: Environmental > Aquatic > Marine > Unclassified | place: Southern Ocean | collected 2014-10-09
AATTATCAAAAAAAATTCAAGATGTAATACTGTATGGATCAGATGAAGAAGAAATTAAATTTTCTTACGATGATAACTATCAATCTTACACAACTAAGAAAACTTTTGAGGGTGTCGTAAATAATCTTGAAAGAAGATACCTGGAAACTGATAGTGAGTGGAAAAGAGAAGAGATTGCTCAATATCAAAGTGAATCTAATTGTGAAAAATGTAAAGGACAAAGGTTAAAAGAAGAATCTTTATGCGTAAAAATAAATGAACTTAATATTAGTGATGTAACAAAAAAATCTATTGACGATGCCAAAGAATGGTTTGATAATTTAAATTCTGTCTTAAATGAAAGAGATAAAAAAATAGCCACACATATATTAAAAGAAATAAATGAAAGACTTAATTTTCTTTTAAATGTTGGGCTTAATTACTTAACTCTATCAAGAGAATCTGGAACTTTATCTGGAGGTGAGGCACAAAGAATTCGTTTAGCTTCACAAATTGGCTCTGGACTAACTGGTGTTTTATACGTTCTTGACGAACCATCTATTGGCTTGCATCAAAGAGACAATAAAAAATTAATAACTGCATTAAAAAAACTTCGAGATCTTGGGAATACAGTTATTGTTGTAGAGCATGATACTGAAACCATGGAAAATGCAGATCATATTATAGATATAGGACCAGAAGCAGGAGTACACGGTGGTGAGATAGTTGCTGAAGGAAGTTATAATGACATTGTTAAAAACACAAAAAGTATAACTGGAAATTATTTATCTGGGAAAAAATATATAGCCCTACCAAGAAAAAGAAGAACAGCAAAAAATGGCAGGTTTCTTGAAATTATTGGTGCCACAGGTAATAATTTAAAAAAGGTAGATCTAAAAATTCCAATAGGTGCTTTTACATGCGTTACCGGGGTATCGGGAAGTGGGAAATCAACCTTGGTTCTTCACACGCTTTTTAATGCCTTGAATTTGATTTTAAATACAACGAAAGCAAAAAAAACGCCTAAAGCTTTTAGAAATTATAAAGGCACAGAATTGATAGATAAAATTATTGATATCGATCAATCTGCGATAGGAAGAACACCAAGATCAAACCCCGCAACATATACTGGAGCCTTTGGCCCTATACGAGATTGGTTTGCTTCTCTCCCAGAGGCAAAAGCAAGAGGCTATAAAATAGGAAGATTTTCTTTTAATGTCAAAGGTGGCAGATGTGAAACATGTGAAGGTGACGGCGTTATTACTTATGAAATGCACTTTTTACCTGATGTGTTTATACCTTGTGACACTTGTAAGGGCACAAGATATAATAGAGAAACTTTAGAAGTTAGATTTAAAGATAAAAATATTGCTGATGTTCTGGATATGACCGTCGAAGAAGGTTGTGATTTTTTTGAAAATATTCAAACAATTAGATCAAAACTAATAACATTAAAGCACGTAGGTTTAGGTTACATAAAAATTGGGCAACAAGCTACAACCCTTTCTGGTGGTGAGGCTCAAAGAATAAAATTAGCTAAAGAATTATCAAAAAGATCTACAGGAAGAACTCTCTATATTTTAGACGAACCTACTACCGGACTTCATGCCCATGACATTAAAAAGCTTTTAGAAATATTACAGGCATTTGTAAATACAGGTAATACAGTTGTGGTAATTGAGCATAATCTAGATGTGATTAAAACAGCTGACTGGGTGGTTGATATGGGGCCTGAAGGTGGTGTAGAGGGAGGCGAAATAATAGCTGAAGGGACTCCAGAAAAAGTTTCAGAAACAAAAGGAAGCTATACAGGTCAATTTTTAAAGGATATCTTATTCAAAGATACGATGAAAAAAACTGCATAGTTAATTAATTTTGTGCTATAAGAGAATCATGGGAAATCTGCTTCAATCTTTATCTAAAACTATTCACGCTTCAATTATCCTAACTATATTACTCTTCTTTAGCTTACATTTTTTTGGTGATGGATTCGCATTTGATAGAATATTCTATAGTTGGCTGTTCAGATATCTGCATGTTATTGCCGGTATTATGTGGGTTGGATTACTTTGGTATTTAAACTTTGTGCAAATTCCTTCTATGTCAAAAATTCCAGATGAACAAAAACCGGCTATATCAAAAGTAATAGCGCCAGCAGTTTTGTTTTGGTTTAGATGGGCTGCTTTAGCAACTATCGTAACAGGATTAATTGTTGCTACACTAAATGGTTACGTTCACCAGGCAATGACACTCGGAATTGGAAGTGGTTTTGGAAAAAATGCTGCGATTGGAATTGGAATGTGGCTAGGAATAATAATGGCTTACAATGTATGGTTTGTTATTTGGCCTAATCAGAAAAAAGCTCTTGGTATGATAGAGTGTACACCGGAGGAAAAAGCAAAATCTGCAAGAACTGCAATGTTGTTTTCAAGAACTAATACATTACTTTCACTACCAATGTTACTTTCAATGGTAGCTGCTCAAAATCTTTACTAATATTTAAATATCATCATCTTTTAACAAGGTTTTTTGTGTTACCTTAAAAAAGCTAAGAACAGGGCTTGCAACATAAATTGAAGAATAAGTTCCTATCACAACACCTAATATCATCGCAAAAGAAAAACCTTTTAAAATTTCTCCTCCTAAAATAAATATTGAAAATAAAGCCAAAAGAGTTGTTAAAGATGTGATGATTGTTCTAGATAAAGTTTCGTTAACAGATATGTCGGTAATTTCATTAGTTTTAATTTTAGAATATTTTAATAGATTTTCTCTGATACGATCAAATATTACAACCGTGTCGTTCATAGAATAACCTACAATAGTTAAAACAGCAGCAACTATAGAGAGGTTAACTTCAAAAGATAATATTGAAAAAATACCAAGCGTTATAACTACATCGTGTATAAGCGCAACAATAGCACCGATACTGAACTGCCACTCAAATCTAATCCAAATGTAAAACAACATTGCAGCTAGTGCTAAAGCTATCGCTGTAAGACCCTGTTTAAAGAGTTCGCTGCTAACCTTTGGTCCAACACTCTCCACTCTCCTGAAGTTTACAGCAGAGCCAATTTTTTTAGAGATAATATTTTTTAATTCAGACATGAATTTTTCATTTTCGTTCGCATTTTTTTCAAACTTAATTAAAAAATCACCTTCTTTTCCGAATTGTTTAACGCTTACATCACCGAGTTCAGAAATATTCAAAGAGCTTCTTATATCTTGAATCTGAATATTTGTATTTTCGATTCTAATTTCTAATAGCGTACCACCTTTAAAATCTACTCCATAGTTAAGGCCCTTAAAAAATAAAAATAAAAGACTCACAAGTACTGTTAATAATGAAAAAATATTAGCGACTTTAAAAAATTTAGAAAAATTTATTTTATTACTCATCATAATCTAAAATATTTTCCTTGTTTGTCGTTTAAAACAATAATTGAGGTTAAGTGTCTGGCAATAAAGTATGCTGAAAAGAGTGTTGTTATTATCCCAATACCAAGTGTTACTGCAAAACCTTTTACAGGTCCTGATCCAAAAACAAATAAAATTACAGCTGCTATTAAAGTAGTAACGTTAGCATCAATAACAGTAATCTTAGCTTTGTTATAACCTGTGTCAAACGCATGTATAATAGATTTTTCTGTTTTTAACTCTTCTTTAATTCTTTCATAAATTAAAACATTTGAATCAACAGCCATACCAACCGTTAAGATAATTCCTGCAATACCTGGCAATGTTAGCGTTGCTTCAAGGATGGTTAATATTCCAACCATCATAAACAAATTTACAACAAGAGAAATATTAGATACCAAACCAAAAATTCTATACTTAATAAACATAAATATAATAACGAGTGTAAATCCTATGATAAGAGAGAATACACCAGCGTCTATTGAGTCTTGTCCCAGGTCTGGACCGACAGTTCTTTCTTCAACTATATTAATTGGTGCTGGCAAAGCACCTGACCTAAGCAACAAAGCTAGATCTGTTGCTTCTTGAAATGAAAATCCACCTGAGATAGTTCCTGTACCACCGGTAATAGCTTCACGTATGCTTGGTGCGCTAATAACAGAATTATCAAGCACAATAGCAAGTCTTCGACCAATATTTTCTGTAGTAATTCTTCCAAATTTTTGTGCACCCAATCTATCTAAATTAAATCGTACTAAGGGTTGGTTAGATTGATTGTCAAATTGTGGTTGTGCGTCCACTAAATTGTCTCCACTAATGACAATACGTTTACTTACTGTGAGTTCTTCGTTGTTTTCAGATAAAATTAATTTCTCAGAACCAAAACCATCTTCTTGTGAAACAAGTCTAAAAGTTAATTGAGCTGTTTTTCCAAGAAGTTCCTTGATTCTTTCCGGGTTATCTATTCCGGGCAACTCAACTAAAATTCTTTTATCTCCTCTTTGGAGGATGGTTGGTTCTTTTGTTCCAACATCATCGATACGTCTTCTAATAATTTCTATTGATTGTTTTAAAGCAGCGTTATTTAAACTTACAAGACCAAAATTAGAAAATTTTATAAACACTTTATTTTGATTAAATTCTAAATCTAGCTCGAACTTATTATACTCAGGAATAAAATTATTAATCGTGTTCTCTTGTTGTTTAAAAAAAAGATTTTCAAATTTCTTCTGTTTTTCAACATCAACTGTTAAAGAAATATTGTTTTGAGATATAGTAAAATCTTTAAAATTTATTTTATTTTTATTTAACAGCTTTTTTATTGGAATTACTTTTGTTTGAAGTTTTTGATTGACTAAAGGATTTGTATCAATTTCTAATAAAATATATGAGCCACCTTGCAGATCTAATCCTAAGTTAACTTTTTTATCTATTAGATTATTATTCTTAAGATTTAAAGATGCAAAAAAAATAGTTAATATTAAAATAAGGTATATAGATAAAACTTTAATTTTTGTAAAACTAAGCACAAAAAAAATTATTATTTAGCTTCTGTTTTTTTTAGCAAACTTGTTATTGTCGATTTGATAATTTGAACTTTAATATTGTCTACCAACAAAACTTCGATTCTGTCGTCTTCCATGACTCTGTCAACAGTTCCAATGATTCCGCCTGATGTTATAACTTCATCGCCACGTTTTAGACCTGCAACCATTGCTAGGTGATCTTTTGCTCTTTTTTGTTGAGGTCTTATTAAAAAAAAGTAAAAAATTACAAAGATTAATATCAGAGGTATAAATTGTGCTATTCCTTGTCCGTTCATAATTTAAAAGTAATTATAATATATAGATTATTTTAACAAGAACATAATATAGAAATTTTATATTTTTTCCATATTGTTCATATATTTTCTTAAAACAGAAGGTATTGTTACTGTTCCGTCTTCATTTTGATAGTTTTCAATTAAAGATATCATTAATCTTCCAACGGCTAGCGCTGACCCGTTTAAAGTTGATACAAAATTTGTTCCATCAGAAGATTTATATTTACTGTTCATACGTTTTGCTTGGAAAGTGCCACAAGATGAGCAGCTAGATATTTCCCTGTATTTGTTTTCAGATGGAATCCAAGCTTCTATATCAAATGTTTTTTCTGCACTAAATCCCATATCCCCTGAGCTTAAAAGAATAACCTGATATGGAATTTCTAAAAGTCTTAAAATTTCCTCAGCACAATTAAGCATCCTATTTAATTCAGACAAAGAATTTGTTGGCTCAACCACGCTAACTAACTCTACTTTGTAAAATTGATGTTGTCTCATCATGCCTTTTGTGTCTTTTCCATAACTACCCGCCTCTTTTCTAAAACAAGGGGTTGAAGCAACGTATCTTAAAGGTAGATTTTTAGAATCTATGATTGAGTCCCTTACTAAGTTAGTTAGAACAACTTCAGCAGTAGGTATAAGAAATTTTCTTTCTTCGTCTTTATTTAGCTTAATTTCAAACTGGTCTTCTTCAAATTTTGGCAGTTGGCCCGTTCCAAACATTACATTTTCATTAACAAGTAAGGGAGGTGAAATTTCTTGGTATGAAAACTTGTTAATATGATTATCAAGCATAAAATTAATTAAAGCTCTTTCTAATAGTGCAAAATGCGAATTTAAAATTACAAAACGAGAACCAGAAAGTTTTGATGACGTCTTAAAGTCTATTTGATTTTTTTTTTCTCCAATTTCTACATGCGACTTTATTGGAAACTGAAATTTTTTTACATTACCAATTTGTTTGACTATTTTATTTGACTTTGCGTCAGTGCCTACGGGTACTTCATCTAATGCGATATTTGGTATGTTGGAGAGAATTATAAAAATCTTGTTTTGTAAAATATTTTGTCTTTTTGCGATTTCATCTATCTCACTAGATAAATTTTTTGATTTAGCAAAATTTGCTGAATCTTTTGATTTAGACAAAAACTTTTTTTCTTGCTCTTTTTTTTCTTTTTGTTGAATTAACTCTCTATTTTCTTTGTCAAAAAAAATTAAATCATCAAAATTTATTGAACTATTTCTCTCAGATATTTTTTTTTTAAAAAAATCTAAATCTTTTCTAATTTCTTTAATACTGTGCATCTTCTTTCTTTTCTATAAATTTAACCGTGAGAATAGATATCTCATACAATAATAACAAAGGAAGTGCCAAACCAATTTGAGTAATAGGATCTGGAGGAGTTAAAATTGCAGCTAGTGCAAAAATTATTACTATAAAATATTTTCTTCTTTGACGAAGATACTCTGAATCAATAATACCTATACGTGCCAAAAGACTTAAAATAACTGGTAATTGAAAGCTAATACCAAAAGCAAAAATTAATCTCATTATTAAAGAAAGATACTCGTTAACTTTAGCTTCTAACTGTATAGCTATAACTCCAGGTTCCGCAACTGTCTCGAAGCCTAAAAAAAACTTTATGGCTAAGGGCATAATTAAATAATAAACTATAAATCCACCTAAAATAAAAAGGATAGGTGTTGCCACAAGATAAGGTAGTAATGCTTTTTTTTCATTTTTGTATAAGCCTGGAGCTACAAACTTCCACAATTGAATAAGAAAAAAAGGAGATGAAATAAAAAAGGCTGCAAAAAATGCAACTTTTAAGTAAGTCAAGAATGCTTCGTGTAATGCGGTGAAAATCAACCTTCTATCTAAATTTTTATCTAAAACTGCATCAGCATATGGTTGAACTAAAAAACGATAAATCTCAGTGGAAAAAATGTAACTAACAATAAATAGAAAAATTAAAAAAATAAAAGATTTAACTAACCTAGATCTAAGTTCTGATAGATGTCCCACAAAACTGCTAGGGTTATTTTTTTTTGTCATTATTATTTTTTTTATTTTTTTCAAGAGGATTTTTCTCTAGATTAACATCAAGATTAGTGATGTCGTTAATGTTTGACTGAACATCAGAAAAATATTTTTTAATAGTCCTTGACCACGTTCCTAATTTTCTAAGAACAATTGGAAAGTCTTTTGGGCCAATTACTAGGATAGCAATTACTACTATAATTAGTAGTTCTAACCATCCAATTTGTGGCATTAAAATTAATTTTTGTTAGAATTTTCGTGGTCGTCTGTTTTGTCAACGCTATCATTTGGCGTTTCATCAGACAGACCTTTTTTGAAACTTTTTATTCCTTTAGCAACATCGCCCATCAAAGAGGATATCTTTCCACGTCCAAATAGAAGTACAACTAAAACTACAACTATTGCTATTTGCCAAAATCCAGGAACCATATTGTACTTATATACATAAATTGATGAAAAATAAATCTATTAAATTAATCCTTATTAGGTGTTTCATCTATCGCTTTTTCTATATTTGAGTAAATGTCCTCTTTTTTGTTTTTTGATTGTTCTTTATAAAATTTACCAGTACCGAATATTGACGCATCAATTGTGGCTGTATCAATAAGACCTGCAGAACTAAGTTCGTCTACTGTAGGTAAGTCAGTTAGTCGCTGAATATTGAAGTGGTGCAAAAAGTTATCTGTAGTAGCGTATTGGATTGGTTTACCAATAACATCTTTTCTGCCTGCTGGTCTAACCCAATCAAGCTCTAGTAAAGTCTCAACAGTATTCGTTCCAAATGCAACTCCACGAATTTCCTCAATTTCAGATCTCGTAACAGGTTGATGATAAACAATAATTGCTAAAGTCTCTAGTGTAGCTTTAGATAATTTTTTTTCAGTAGATTTTTGAAGAGACATTAAATTTACTAGATCTTTAGATGTTCTAAACGACCACTTGTCTTTTATATAAACTAAATTTATTCCTCTTAAAGAGTAATCAGATTGTAAATTTATTAAAATTTTTTTAATATTATTTGTGCTTTGAACTCTTTTTTCAATAGTTTCTATATCCAAAGGCTCATCTGCTGCAAAAAGAATTGCCTCAACTTGTCTTTCCAGCTTGTTAAAATTCTTTGGAAATTTTACAATATTGCTTGATAGTTTTGTTTTATTTTTCATTTAGATAATTTTTTTAATAAGTAACTTTTCAAAAAGTTTTTTTTGCATTATACTAGTCACACCTTGCTTTGTGAGCTCCAGACTGGCTGAAAAAATGCCAGCTAAACCACTTCTTTTTAATTTTTTGTTGAAGGTAAAACCTTCTGGTATCAAATCTTCTATATCCTTCCAATCAGAAATATTTTTAAAATTATTTCTTATTTGTTTTATGCCTTCTTCAGTAGTAAAAACAGGTAATTTAGGTATATTAATAGTTTGAAAAGCTTTTTGCATTTTTATAATAGCGTATGTTTTTAAAAGCTCGTACAAACTAACTTTATATATTGGTGTATTAATTGATTTTATTCCACCTTTCATCCCTCTGTAAAAAATGTTTAATCCAATTCTATCTTTTTTAATTAATTGATCAGACAGCAGTCTAATTAATTCCAATTTTTTTAATTGTAATTTAAGTTTTTCTGCAACTTCAATAGCTTTAAAATCATCTTCTTCATCTTCTGGTAATAATAATTTAGATTTTAAATAAGCAAGCCATGTAGCCATAAGCAAAAATTCAGCAGCGAGTTCTAAATTTAGATCGATAGAATTTTTAATGTATTCTAAAAATTGATCCGCCAGTTTAGTTATAGATATTTTGGTTAAATCTACTTTTTGAGACTTGGCTAAATCTAATAGTACATCTAGAGGTCCAGAATAGTTAGGTATTTTAACTGATATAGAATTATTTAAATTTGATTCCATATATTAATTTTAACTTAAAAATTTATAAAATTCTGAAGTTTTTTTCATAGTGAACTCGTCAATATAAGGAGTTTTGATTAATAATTTTTTTACTTCATGGGTTTTCCCCGCACAATACAAAACTAAATTGCAACCTGCTTTTAATGCAAGATGGGCATTCATTATTATATCATATTTAAGGGCTTTCATTGAGATATCATCTGAAATTAAAATTCCCTTAAAACCAATTTCATTTCTGATTATTTTTTTTAAGATTATATTTGAATGAGTAGCGTTGTTTTTTTTATCAATTTTAGTGTACAAAATATGCGCTGTCATTGCAAAAAAACTAGAACTATTTTTAAATGGTTTAAAATCATTTTTTTTTAGTGATTTCAAAGTATCATGAATCTTGGGTAGGGAAAAGTGACTGTCAGAATTAGCTCCGCCATGACCTGGAATGTGTTTGATAACTGTTGCTATTTTGTTTTTTTTATAAAATTTTACACATAACTTTCCTAACTCACTAACAATAAATGTGCTTTCAGAATAACTTCTGTTCCCTATCACTTCGTGCGTATTTTTTTTTTTTAAATCTAGAACAGGTGAGGTATTTATATTAATGCCAACTTTTTTTAAAATTTCTGAAAGTGAATCTATATACAATTTATAAAGATTTTTTCCTATGTTTTTGTTTAATCTGTAAATATCACCAAAAAATTTTTGATTATAAAGTGAATTATCTAAAAAATTAGAGAGTCTTGAAACCTTCCCTCCTTCTTCGTCAATTAAAATTGGATATTTTTTATCTTTCATTAGTTTTTTTATACTTTTTGTTAAATTTATTAATTGACGCTCAGATAAAATATTTCTCTTAAAAAGAATAATGCCCCATGGCTTTTCTTTTTTTAGAATAATTTTTTCTTTTTTAGTTAAGATAAAACCTGAAATACTTACGATAGCAGCTTTTCTAATCATTTTTTTTAAATAAATTCCAAAAATTTCTTTTTATTTTTTTTTCATCATTTTCGTAACCGGCGTTAAATTCGATTACATCCTGAGTATCATTTTTTAGTAATGGTAGATTTGGTAAATTACCTTCAATTTTTAAATAAATATTTTTTCTATTTAAAATAATTTTTTTTTGATTTTCATCAGAAAAA
>Ga0307986_10003873_pt1 | contig 10304 bp, 5 predicted proteins | sample EllFjometageno82_FD_203170 | JGI IMG/M metagenome (GOLD analysis project Ga0307986, IMG submission 203170) | Marine microbial communities from Ellis Fjord, Antarctic Ocean - #82 | ecosystem: Environmental > Aquatic > Marine > Unclassified | place: Southern Ocean | collected 2014-10-09
ATCTACGAGCTTCGTTGGCTGACCCTACTTTAGTAGTTGCTCCCGAATAAAAACTTACGGCTTCATTCCGCACCTCACGTCTTAATTTAATTAAATCAGAGGCGCTTATGCCAATAAGACGTTCGGGATCTGCTTTAGCCCGCATTAATTCAAGCCTTTTAACTTGTGCCTCAGAAAACGCCACCATTATCTTTTGTTCTGCTTTGGAAATGGTTTCTGTCCCTAACTTCCCTTTTTTTAAGTCTTGAAGTACACGGGTTGCTGAAGCTGTATCTTTAAAAGGGCTCAGACCTGCTTGAGCTCGTCTTAATTCAGAAATATCATTAGAAAAAAGTTTTGAAATAACCTCCGAGTTCGACTCCAACAACCGACCAACAATCGCGTCTTGCTGTTTAATACCCTCTCGAATATCTATGCCCAAACTTCGTTTCATATTTTGAATGGTATTGTGCAATTCTTTGTTCGATTCGATAAACGATTTTTTATAAGCGCCACCTTGAAAATCAATCTCTCCTAACATCTCATCGTATTGGCGTATAAAAGATGGCGTAAAATCAGTGTCCATAACATCGTCAGCTTCAAAAACAGTAAACTGTCCAACTTTGTCCCAAAAACGCGATTCTTGTGCTCTAGCTAGTTTTGTTTGAGCATCTAAAGTGTCCGCTAATTTTATGGAAAATTGTTCTTGTGTATGGGCCCCTTCCAAGGGTCCTTTTTGTAATTGTTCTACCGCCTTTGCTCGTTGATCCACGGCAGAAGTTAAACGACGACGAATAGCGTCTGAAAACATGTTTTTTCGAAGAAAAGCGGCTGTTTTTAAAGAGTCTTGTGACCCGTCGGCCAATAACCCTGTAATCCACTTATCAAAAAATTTCTTTGCGTTGCGATCAGCTTTCATTCTGGCGGCATTAAGCTCCGGGTTGTCCCCCGCCATAGCGGCTTCTACCATCATAATAATGCCTGAATCATCGTCTAATCTTTGTCCCGCTGTAAAATCTACATCGGGGAAAACTTCTTTTAATATTTGATTAGTTTCTGGATTGTTTAAATCCCCCATCATGGCTTCATAATTACCGTCATGAAGTTCGTACAATTCATTCATTCTAGAAAACAATTTTTTTTGTTTACCACTGGCAACCTTATTTATGAACTCCATTCCAGCGTTTTCTTCCCCCGAAACGTTTTCTCCCCCCGGAATATTTTTTCCAAAAGCCTTTAAATATATTTTAGGAAGCAATTTCCCCAATGTCGCTGCAAAGGTGTTAGCACCAAGAAACTCAAAACCTAGTCTGGTTAAACTACTACCCGGATCAATCTCTTCCGCATACTTTGCAAATACCGTAGACCCCAAACCCGCTGTTGATTCTCCAAGAACGGTTAAACCCGCCCCCGATTTTGAACCTTTTGCCGCGTTCCCTATGCCTTCAATCATTTCTTCAAGAGCCGCCGTCAAACGAATAGCGGTAGGACGCGGAGCGTCTTCTGCTAAATTAGACAGAACCTCTCTGGCAAATCGGTTTGTTTTTTGGCTCATTAAAAAAGGAAATTGAATACCCGCAACACTGCCGCCTGCGGTTCGCATCGCTTCTATATTAGATTTTTGACCAGGCAAAACAACTTGATCCGGGCCAATTAACCCTTCTTCTAAAGCGTCTGCTCCTTTATACAGAAGTAAACTTCCTGCCAGAAAAGAAATTACTGGGGGTATTGATTTTCCAACAAAACTATAGAGGCTTGTAGGCGGTGTTCTAAAAGTCAGGGCCGCCGTTGCTTTAGCCGCTTGTGTTCCCACATAAGTACTTGGCGTAGCTTTAAACAATTCCCCAAAAAAAGCACGAGGCAAACTACCTGTGTCCGCATTAGATAAGAGCGCAGAAATTGCGTCTGGATTTGTAAATCGTGCTGCACGTTCTGCGGGAAGCATGTCTCGAATAGGTTTTTGCTCCCCATTTACCTCCATCGTATAGGAAGGTGAAAGTTGGTCAAAAAAAGCTGCTTTTCCTGACCGCAATAAATCATAACTAAAAAAATTTGAATTTTCTTTTATCTGATCAGCGTAATCTTCTTCGAAAGTTCCAACTAAATCTTTGGCCAAGCTTTCCGAAGCTTTAGTACCAAAATTTAATCGAAAATCGTCTACGATTTCTGGGGTAAGAAGTACTTTAGAAATATCTACCGGTTCTGCTAGAGCCTCTCGTTTCTCGGCAGCTTTTATTTCTAATGCGTATGTGTCTGCTTCCGTGGAAGCACCGACTCCAGCAGAAGACGCATCCCCTTCTGGAACTAAGGTAAATTCTTGTACAGGATCTACCGGATCTAATTCAATGTCCTGTAGATCGTCTACCGAAAAAACAATAGGGTCTAGTTCTATTTCAGTTGGGTTTTGAGCCATTTAATTTTGCCCTCTATTTTTTATTATCTGCTGTTGAATCTTTTCAATTAAAACCTTTCTTTCTTCTAAAGGCAGCATGTCCAAACCAGCAAGGGCTCGGCTGTAACCGAGAGCTATGTCCTCTGGGCTGGTTCTTAATTTCTCTTTTTGGTCTCTATTCCAGAGGCCCGGCCTAGCTTTTTGTAAATCACCAAATGTTTCCTTCGCTACGTTATCTTTTATAAAAGCTAGTACCTCGGGGTTTAGTTGATCCGAGGTGTATTGGTCCTGAGAAACATTGTTCTCAGGTACAGGTGGTTGTTCTACCGATAAAACTGTTTCGGGTCTAGCTGTATTAACTCGCGTAAGAACACTTTCCCTAGGTTCCGGTTTTTTCATTTCAGGTATTGATGGCGCTTCAGACACAAGGGATTCTATTTCACTTGTCTTTTTTTTTTGATCGTCTTCTCTACCCAAACTACCGGTCACCTTTCCACCATTACTGGTGATCGCGGACCCACGACCTACTATATTAGCTTCATACGCCAAAATAGCTCCGGTATATTCCGCAATCAATTGTTCAGTATCTCGCATAGCAAGTTTAGCTGCGCCAACCACTGATTTTTCAAAAGCCCCCGGTGTACGGTCACTTTCATCAACGATATATTTAGCCCTTGCATAATTTGAAGCTAACGTACTACGAACAACTATAAGTTGGTCTAGCGCAGAAATATCTGATTTTCCGCCTCCTGCTTTAAATCCCTCTACTTCTTGTTTTAACAGCTCTATGTCTAAAGCGAACACCCTACCCTCCGTCCCTGCACGTCCCACAGATATTGTTTTACGAGCTAAAGCGGATAGTTGTCTGTCGGATTTACTTGTGATTGCGCCAGTATTGCCCGCGTAACCTTCCCCAAATCCTAGTTCTGCGGCTTGCCCAGCAAAGAAATTAAACGTCCTGTTTAACGAAGATACAAAACCTTGTGAATTGGTGTAATCCAAACCAGTCATTATAAAAACAGGGTTTGACGTAGCGCGTTCAATGTTTACCGTGCCATCCGGATTAATCAATGGAATGTCTTGATTAGGGTTAATCCCTGTCATTTCTGTTTCTGTTAAGCCCAATGTGGCAAGAGGAACGGGAGATTTATAGCCATTAAGAACACGTTCTTTAATAGCCGCTATTACAAAATCAGGCAATTGCCTTTTTTGCATAAAGCCGCGAGCATCCGGGACCGGAGCCGTGTACGCTTTAATTTGAGAATCCATCGTGCGATCATCCGCCCCTTTAGCATACGCATCAACCGCCAAGGTGTCGTCTTCAAGCCGACCATTTGTAAAGTATTGAAGCGCTAACCCTCCTGCCGTGCCACCAAACGGGTTAATCGCGTCAGTTTTTTCGTAAGGGGTAAATGCGTTTGGTGAGGTCTTTTGAGCGGTTCTAATGTCTTCCTTAGATAGCAGAACATTACTACCCGCTCTGATTAGTGTACCTCTAATCGTAATGTCTCTATTAACCGTGACCGACTTACTTCCTGTTTCAGATTTTGTTTCGGTGTACGTACCCGTGTTGTACACTGTTTGATTTAAAGAAGCAGCATTTTGTACAGCCTCTTTTCCTGCTTTAGTGTTTATGTCAACAGTGCCTACTACTTCGCCCGTCTTATTGTCCCGTATCTGTTTATAGACAGCCGCTGTTGGCTGGGACGTAGGTTCTGTACCAACTGTAAATATCTGTGGAGAAGCACCCCCCGCAGCCTGCTCTGGATTTGCTTCACGCCATTCGTTGACTATTTTTCTAACGCTGTCTACTTCTTCCGGACTTTTCCCGTTAAAAAACCTGTCTTGTAACCCAGGAATTACTAACTTCATGGGTTTAAAATCGGTCCCTTTCGCTTTAGCTTTAGCCGTCGCAACGTCTAGTGACCGTTCATGCGCCTTACGTGCGCTACGTTCGCCCATAGCGCCTTGTGCAGCAGCTAGGTCAAACTGACTAGATTCTTTGTCTTGGGCTTGCTTAAACTTTCCTAACTCAGCAGCACGCGCACCTATCTTAGGAAACAATTCTGTTTGCTGTGCGGCATACGCTAGTTTTTCCGCGACGCTCATGGTCCGTGGCCCGGGGGCCGCGATTGCCAAACCGGTTTGCGCTAGATCAAACAACATTTGCGCTTTGGTCATATCCTGCTGACTTTGTAGCGCTTTAGATTGAGCGTCTTTATCTATAAGCTGTCCGTAAAAGTTTCGTTGCATATCATAATCTTGTTGTAACTGACCATAATCTTGTTGCTGTTGTTCAGTCATGGCGACACCGCCCGGTTCCATGTATTGGACCGCACCGCCAAATCTAAAATTTACAGGAGCTGGGCCCTCCTGAGCGCCCATGTCGATGGTAGACATAATGCCTCCCGCCATATCTCCGGTAACGGCCTCGGTCATCTGATCTTGGGCCAACCCCCCAATGCCTTCCTCAGTTTTAGACATCATAATGACGGGTTGTACCAGCGTAAGAACCGAATCGGGTGTTTGTTGCGCATCTTCGTCACCCACAAGATCGGCGAGTTCCATGCGACGCTCTTGTATCGTAGCGGAGGTGCCTGTTATCGAATTCATGACTTGCTCATAATCTTCCGCTTCGTCTAATGAACCAATACCTTGGCTGGCTTGCGCCAACATTTGCTCAAGTATTGCTGGGTCCATACCGGCTTGTTGTGCTTGGGACATATTCGGCATCATTGCGCCTTGAGGGGGCATTCCTTGAGGAGGCATTCCTTGAGGAGGCATTCCAGGAGGCATACCCATCGGGGCCATACCGCCTTCTTGCATGTAATAAACAGGTCCGCCGTTTTGAAATCCTTCAGGAGTGCGGGAAATTGAGCCTAACTCTTCTAACTGTTCTCTTGTAAATACAGGCTCTTGAACAGGTCGGCGAATAGGTGTGTCGTTATACTCGGTTCTTCGTGGTCCACTTGGTGTAGGAAGATCGAACCTAGGCGCTCCTTCCATACTGCCGTAATCCCCATATTCAGGGTTGTTACGAAGAATTTGTTCTATTTCTGCTTGAGTAAACCGGCCCTGCTGTATTTCATACTGGGCCCTTCTTGCTGCCTGTTCTTCCGGAGATAAATTCATAGGAGCAGACGGGTCTTGAATTGGGTTCATATTCTCATAAGGGTCTCGATTAGGTTCCATAAGACCTTCAATTGAACGACCCGCAGCCTTGCTCAGTGCTTCAATTCGTTCCCTAAAAGTAGGCTCCCCACCGTCTTGCATGGGTACAACACCACCGCCATTACGAAACATTTGTCGTTGCATTAAATCTCTATTCATCATTAAAATAACCCCGCTCTACTTGCTCCGGCGGCTGCCGAAAGCCCTGCAATACCTAATCCAAGAACTTTTTCACCCGTTGATACGGAGGGAGAAGTAGATCCCGTGAGCGACATCTGAGTGGATGGCGCACCTTTGTATATATCGGATAAGAAACCAAGTCGTTGATAAGGCTCATAGGCTGCTTGTAAGGCGGTAGATCTACTCGCCTCAAGTTCGGCCTGCTGTTGTGACTGTTGTTTTTGACCAATATCAAACAAGAACCCAGAGTCTTTCTGGCCCAGATCTTGTTGTAATTGACCCAAAGAAGATTGTCTCAATCCTAATGATCCTAAAGCCTCTCCTTGTTGCAAGCCTAGTGTGCCGTAATCAACACCTAAACCACCAATACCTTGCGACAATTGACCCGATAATTGTTGTCCAGAAAGCCCTAATTTACCGGCATCAAGAGCGCCTGAAATCCCAAGCTGGCCTAGTTGCAACTGTCTAGCTTGCTGTTGCTCAAAAGCCTGTTGCGCCATTTGCCCCGAACTCTGAAAGCCTTGATTTCTCATTTGAGCGGCCAACGCGCCTTGCCGATCCAATAAGTTACGATTAAGTTCTTGTTGTGCTATCGCCTGTCTAGACCCCCCAAATGCGCCAGCACCTACGGCCTGCGCGTTAAGGGCCTGTTGTTGTATTTGTCCTTGCCTACCCAAGTCCGCCAAAGCTTGTTGCACGGCCTGTGTTTCATACGGGCTTTGGTACAAAGAAATCTGTGACGGGTCAAATTGTCCTACCGCTTGTGACGCGCCGGACAAAGCGTTTTGAACGCCTAATTGAGAGGCGGCTATTTGAGGGTTTATACCCGCAGTTGCCTGCCTTACACCGGTAAGAGCTTCTTGCTGAAAAGGAGTAGCTCCGGACATGATACCGCTTAACGCGGTTTGAGAATCCCCTAAAGAGTAACCACCTTCTGTTAGATAAGGTTGGTAGGCCCCGACACCTTGCTCGGCTTGCCCAAAAGCCGATTGCTGGAGCGGGCTAAAACCTGCTATTTGTTGCGCGGGTATAGTGACCGCTTTGTCTGATAATTGTTTGGCCGACTCTAGAAGCCCTATCTTATAGGCTTCTATATCCGGCGCTTCGCGCATTATTTGTTCAGTGACTTCGGCCATTACGCCATCCTTCCTTTTCGCTCAAGAGCGGACATCATATTGTACATATTGGGAATACCCCCAGCACCTTTTACCGCGTCGGTAGTCATGACAAATTCTCCCGGCATTAACATCGCTCTAACGCTGTCTTGTCCCGGTATGCCTTCATTAGGCATAATGCCTCCGTTCCTTCTTGGGAATATCTCACCACCTTGCGCGACAGTTTGGTACGAAGGTCGGTAGAAAGGATTTCCAGTCCCTATTGTCGGAATTTGGAAAGGATTTATGTTCGCATAACTTTGGTAGGACGTATCAGGAGTAGTATATGAAACAGGTGCCGAATATAAATTGGCAACCTTATATTTGTCTTCGTTTTCTCTATACACGTCTTGACCCGTTCGCACACTTCCGTCTGAATTTCGGTCTAAAATGTCTACGGGCTCGTCTTCAGGAGTGTCGAATCCTCCTCCTAGGTAAGTGGCACCGAGCGCTATTCCTGCTGCGGGACCAAAAGTTCTGAGGTAACCGGGACCTTCTGCGGCCTTTTCCGCTATTTTATTTGCAGCATAATTTGCATCGGCAGGGCTATACCCCTCCTTTATAGCACTCGTGTAAGCATCGCTTTTAGCTTTAGCTATATCTACCGACGTAGGTTCTTTTCCAAACATGAAGTCTTTAGATTTCTCATAAAACGATCTGTTGTCCGGAAGCGCCGAATCCGAAGGAGAATTAAACACCTTATTCGGATCATAACGAGGTGTCGAATCCCCTATTGTGGAATTACTGGACAAACTCGTATCCGCTCTAAACTGGGCTTCAGGATTGATCGCGTTGTTATTAACGTTGAAGTCAGCATCCGATACACCCTCATATTGAGGGTCAACGTTAGTGGTCGGTTGCCCCGTCGTTTGGCTGTTAATGTCATTGCCTGAAGCACCTTGACCTGAAGCACCTTGACCTGAAGCACCTTGACCTGAAGCACCTTGACCTGAGGCAGGTGGGGTAAATTGTTGCCCCAAATTAAACCCTTGACCACTAAAACCACTTTTTAACTGGCCGCCTACTTGAGCAAAACGAGCTCCGGGGTTGGCTAAAGATCCGGTAAACCCTCCCGTAAAGCCACCTTCGCTGCCAATGTTACTAACCCCTGAAAAAGCAGCACTAGACAAGCCAGAAATCGCCGCAGCTTTAAGCGCATCTTTTATACTACCCCCTTGCACCAAAGAGCCAATACCTGAGCCGAGGGCCGCGGCATACGCACCCAAAGCAGGGAACATCATAGTCATGGCAATCGGCAATACAATCGGAGCAATCTTCTTGACTACTTTAACAACCTTTTTAAAAGCCCTTTTAATGCCACTAAAAAAACCGTATTCAGCCAAGCCCGTATTAGGGTTTATTGAAGCGGATCCAGAGCCAACCACATATTGCTCAGGGTCTTCAATGCCTTGCTCCCTCAACGCCTGATAGACAACCTCTCGTATTTCTGGGCTATCATCAAGAACACTTTTAGGAATAACTAATTCGCCCGTTTGCGCGTGAACGACGACATCGTCGCCATAACGACCTAATCCCGCCATATCGGAAGCTATTTCGGTAAATCGACTGATGCCTTCTCCGCCGTATACTTCCTCAACTAACTGTTCATCGTCCTCTCGTTCTAAATTAGCGAGGTCCTCGTCAGACATTCTAAAACTAGCTATGCCCCCCGAAGGGACACTCATAGGTCCGTTTTCTAAAGTCATTGTCTCGGTCATTATCCCGCTCCACCTGTTATGCTTTCCGGCATGGTTACTTGAATTATTGTACTTTTACTTTCGGCTCCCGTCCACGAATTACCACAATTTGGGCAATTACCACTAGGGTAAGATAGTAATTCCTCGGGGGTGTCCACAGCATTGTCGCACGTAGCACAATGAATAAGCTCTTGGGAGGTGGAAGGTCTCCATTTAGAGCCGTTGTCCATAGTAAGAACAGTATCATCACTCATGTTGTCGTCACCGTTACGCTTCCTACAGAAGCCGTTGCTTGTTGACCACGGACATGAGGGGTATTAATTAAAGCTATTTTAACAAATCCTGCCTGTTGAAACAAACCCCCTGTTTCTAATCCGCTATCATCCGTTTGTAAAGTAGTAAGGACAAGACCTGTGTTCCGTCCCTCACCTGGATTTTGCATTTGCTCCAAATATACCGAAAAAGAACGAACTACTTCGGCTAAGTACTGACGGTCATATTCTTTAGGTGGTATCGAAAAGAACGGTAAGACTAGATTACGAGACATTATCTACGACCATCGGGTTTAATGTCTACTCTAGGCGACCCTAACCGCCACGCAACACCTGTTTCCGCACTAGAGATCTTAAAAGCCATTGAACGACCCCTAAGCCGTACATTCACATCTGTTGTAAATTGTTCCACAGGGACAGAAGCTGTTTTAGTTACCGTGCTGTTGGTTACGGTGTCATACACCGCTCCCGGGAAATCACGAACCTCTAAAGTCATCGTCGCTGTGGGGGTTGAGTTAGTACTGTCCCTAAAAGTCATATCAGGTATCAATCGACGAATAAACATAAAGTTCTCGCCCTCACCTATGTCCACGTCACTGCTTTCTATGTAAGAAGAAATAGCCGCAGAAGGGCTAACACTGCCGTCATCTAACCCTGATTCATGATAGTACAGCGCGTGATCGGTGCTTGCCGCTATTGGATTAGACTCAATGCCTCGGTCCATCCAAGCCGTGCGGTTTAAAGTACCGTAATACCAAATGTTTTGCTGATAATTAAACACGACATAGCTGTCACAATCTTCACTTCCCGCCGAAGGATAAAACCACCAAATTTCGGAGTACGCCGCATTGGTCGCAGCCGTTACTTTTGCAAATTGAGTTTCATTTAAATCGCTAAACACATAGTCTCGAACCGTGCATGGTATCCGTTGAACCGTACCATTGTAGACATAAAACTCTTCTTGACCCATCCAGTACACATTATCTTCTACCGCAGTAACCGCCAAAGGACTCGCAATAGTCAGGTTTTCTGAAATAGTGTTAATACCAAACGTGAAAGGCGGACCTAAAAACTGCATGGCGTGAAGGGACACATCAGTAAATACCAAGACTTGTTGCCGCGTCTCTACGGCTGTAATAATTTCAGAGCCGGAACCAATTCGTAAATCTCCCGCTGTATTGGTAGCCGTTGCCGCCCAATCTGTCAAACTTTCTTGATTAGAGAACCGAATTAACAACGGGTCTTGTACGCCCGGATTAGTTTCTGAGTCACATCCAAAGGCAATAACGTGACGATCTATGTCCGATATTAAAACCTGTTTAGCTATCGTCGGAGACGTATTTGCTCCAGATAAAGTCGTTATGTCTACAGCAGGAGCGGCTAACCCCGTAGACTTTTTCCAATAATAAATACCGCCATCTCTAACATTGATAAGTAAGTCTTCACCAAAATTATCATG
>Ga0307986_10003874_pt1 | contig 10302 bp, 8 predicted proteins | sample EllFjometageno82_FD_203170 | JGI IMG/M metagenome (GOLD analysis project Ga0307986, IMG submission 203170) | Marine microbial communities from Ellis Fjord, Antarctic Ocean - #82 | ecosystem: Environmental > Aquatic > Marine > Unclassified | place: Southern Ocean | collected 2014-10-09
GCCGTATGCCCTTTTTCTTTGAGAAGTTTTTTAATTTTATCTGAAAGTGTTATTAGTTCATTTTCATCAATTGCTAACCCTTTGGTTAATAAAACAATTGGTAAATTTTTTTTATAATCTTTTGATATTTTTTCAACAAACCAGTCAATACCTATAGAGCTTACCCCGGCAACAATAATATCAACTTTTTCCTTAAAGATAGAGTTTAGTTTTTCTATTTTTTCTATTCTTAATTCGTCTGGTAACTTTGTGTTTAATGCAGGGTGAATATTATTATTAGATTTAATCTTTTCTATTAAATCATTCTCTAAATGAGTACCAATTAAGGTAACTTCATTTTTATTCTCTATGCAAGGTACGGCAAATGCGGCACCCATAGCACCAGCTCCAATAATTATTATTTTAACCATAAATTATGATTTAATAATATTATGTTCTGGTCCAAAAGGAAACTTACTAATATTTTCAACAGTATCTTTTCCTATAACTAAGATATCATGCTCTCTATACCCTCCAGCTCCTGGTTTTCCTTCTGGTATCATTATCATTGGCTCCATAGAAACAACCATATTTTCCTCTAAAACAGTATCAATATCTTCACGTAACTCTAATCCTGATTCCCTTCCATAGAAATGAGATAAAACTCCAAATGAATGACCATAACCAAATGTTCGGTAATGAAGATAACCAAGTTCAGCAAAAAGTTCATTTAATTCATGACAAATAGCTGAACATTTTACACCTGGTTTAATTAACTCTAATCCTCTTTTATGAACCTTAATATTTGCTTCCCACGCTTTTAAAGAAGCATCATCAATTTTATCTATAAAAAGAGTTCTCTCGAGAGCCGTGTAATATCCAGAAATCATAGGAAAAGTATTTAAAGAAAGGATATCTCCTGATTTTAACTTTCTATTAGTTTTTGGGTTATGTGCGCCATCCGTATTCAATCCCGATTGAAACCAAACCCAAGTATCCATATATTCTGCATCAGGGTAAGTTTTTACAATTTCACGTTCCATTCTATCCCTACCAGCTATTGCAATTTCAAGCTCACTTTCTCCAACTTTAATATTCTTCACTATCTCTTCACCACCAAGATCTGCAATTCTTGTACCATTTTTAATAATTTCTATTTCTTCAGTAGACTTAATCATTCTAAGTCGCATCAAATCTTTTGATACATCGCTGAAGACTGAAAAGGTAAAAATTGATGTTAGTTTTTCTTTAACTTCTAAGGTTACATGATCATTTTCAATGCCAATATTTTTAGGCGGTTCATCTCTCCCTATAATTGAAACTATTGCTTTTAAGAAATTATCTCTTTTCCAATCAGTAAATATAACATTATCACAATGAGATCTTCTCCATGGTTGACCGGCATCTATGTTTGCTGAAATTGTTGAAATTTTATTAGCCGTTACAACACATCCATAAGGTCTTCCAAAAGAACAATAAATAAAACCTGTATAATAAGCAATATTGTGCATTGATGTTAAAATAATCATATCTTGATTATTTTTACTCATTATTGTTCTTAAATTAATTAATCGTCTTTGATACTCCTCTGCGCTAAAAGGAAGTTTTACCTTATCACCATTTTTTAAAGTAAAAAAATCTGGTCTTTCCATTTTGATTAATTTAATGCAATAAATCTTCTATTAGTTTTAATAGTAAGACTGTAATAAATAATAGACATAAAAAGAAAGAAACCACCTATAATAGTATTTGTAGAAGGTATTTCGTTAATACCTAAAAATGGTATCCATACCCAAAAAATTCCACCAATTACTTCTGTCAATGAAAGCAAAGTAAGTTCAGCTGCTGGTATAGCTTTTGATCCTATAGAATATAAAATTAATCCCATACAAACCAAAGTTCCATGTATAGAAAACAAAGAACCATTATAACTTGTAGATAAAAAAACCAAATCATTTGTTAAAATAACTATCGTTGCAACTGCAAAACAAAAAAAACCAGCAAAAGCTACGGTAGTAAATTTTGGTGTCTCTTTTCTCCATCTTAAAGTTACTGAAAAAATAGAAAAACCAATTGAAGAAGTCATTCCAAAGATCAGTCCCAATAAAGAATTTTTTTCTGTATTACCCAAAGCTATTATTATTATTCCAACTGTTGCAATAAATATAGCTATCCAAACATTGGCCGATATTTTTTCTTTTAAAAATAAAAAACCTAGTAATGCTGTAAAAAAAGGCATAGCAGCTAAACAAAGCAAGGTAACAGCAGCACTAGTATTTGTTATAGAGTAAATAAAAGTTATCATTGCAATGCCAAGACCAGTTCCACCGATAATACCTGACCAACCTATCTTAAAATAATTTTTATAAAAATTTTTTCCTTCTTCAAAAAAAAGGTAAAGATTTAGAATTAGAAAAATTGTTAACCCACGCGCAAAAATGTATTGCCATGGTACTAAATTTGGCTCATTCATGTATCTAACAACTAAAGGACCAAAAGACCAAATTAAACCAGCTATTAAAACAACTGGTATTGCAATTTTTTCATTTTTTAATTCGATCATAATTGAATATTTAATGCTAATTATTTTGCACTACAATAAAAATTACCACTATTCGAAAAGATTAGTATTTGATCCAATTGGAGAGTAACAATCAATTAACTCACCCCTTTTGAATTTTGATTGTCCATTTTTAAATAGACCCCACACATTTGACTCTACAAATGATTTAATTCTAAAGGATTCTTGACCTTTCAAAACATTAATTTCTAATTTTCCATCATTAGTTGAAGTTAATCTTGCTTTTGAAAATCTAATAATCTTTTTATTTTTAGAATAATTTGCTTTTAGTCTAGCTTTAAATGGTTTTTCAGCTTTAACCCCTAGAATGTTAAGCAGATAAGGATAAACAAAAAATCTAAAGCAAGCAGATGAAGAAATAGGATTACCAGGTAGCCCAAAAATAGCCTTTTCAGTTTTGTTAAATTTTGCAAACAATACAGGTTTACCAGGTCTAATCAAAACACCTTTAAAAAAATTAGATAAGCTAAATTTTTTAATGATGTGGGGAACAAAATCATGTTTACCCGCAGATACAGCACCTGATGTAATTACAATATCAATTTTAGATTTAAAGCTTTTTTCTATTTTTTTTTGAAAAAGGTTAGCATCCTTGTCTCTTAAAATACCACCATCTATAAAGTTAAATAGATAATCATTTGATAAAGATTTAATATAATAACTATTAGAATTTCTAACTTTCCAATTAGCAATATTTTTATTATTAGAAATTTCATTTCCTGTTGAAAAAAATAAAATATTGGGCTTCTTTTTAACTTTAATATTTACTATGCCTAATGTTTTAAAAGCTAATATATGAGAAGGTTGAATTATGATACCTTTTTTAATTATCAAGTCTCTTTTTTTATAATCTGATCCAGCATATCTAATGTGTTGATTTTTTTTAATTTTTTCATTAATTAAGATAAATTTTCTATCTTTATTAAAAATAATCTTTTCTATCGGAATTATAGTATCGAAATTTTTAGGTATAAGTGCACCTGTCATTACCTCAACAGTTTCAAATTTATTTATTTTAATTAATTTTGGATTATCTCCTGCAGATATAGTTTTTAAAATTTTAAAGTTTTGTGAAATTTTTTTATTTAATTTTATTGTTTCTTTAGAGTTAATAGCAAAACCATCAAATGCAGCATTAGTACCTGCTGGATAGTTTACAGTTGAATAGATATCTAATACATTAACCCTATTTAATGACTTTGATGAATTAATAATTTCATCTTTAATTTTTATCTTTGATTTTATTAAAATTTTTTTAGCTTCTTTATAATTAATCATTTTAATTTTTTTTTAGTATTTTTTTTGCTTCTTCTAAATCTTCTTTGGTATTTATATTAAAAAAGGGATCAAATTTTTTAGGCTCAATATCAATTGTTTTTACCCCTATTTTATTTGCCCAATCTTCTACTTTTCTAAAGTTATTATTAATTAAATCATCTTCCAGTGATTTTAATAGTTCAACTGACCACAAGCCAAAAATATTATGTCTTTTGTTGTTTGATTTAACAAAATACAACAAGCTATCTTTTAGTTTAATTCTTTTTTGATATTCATCAATAATTGATATTTCAAAAAAAGGTGTGTCTGATGGAAATGTTGCAACCCACTGATATGATTTTTGATTTTCTTTAATCCATTTCATTGCACTTAAAACTCCTGCTAATGGTCCAAAGTCATCAAAACAATCAGGGATTATTGTTGCATTATTTATTTTTTTTGCATCTATGCTGTGGCTTGAGACAATAAGTATCTCTTTATATCTATTACTAATTTTTGATAAAACGTGTTCTAACAATGTTTTATCACCTAGTTTTGTTTGGTTTTTATCCTCACCAAATCTCTTTGATTTCCCGCCGGCTAGCACAACCGCTAAAATATTGTTATCTTCCATAAATCAAAATATAAAACATTAATCTCTTAATTAAAGAATTATAATGGACTTAAAAATTTTAGAAATTGCATCTGACACAGAAAACCACAAAGTAGTTAAAAATCATACTCATCAATCGAAGAATAAAAACCCCTTATGTGGTGATGAAATGGAAATTAGTTTAATAGTTAAAGACAATATTGTTCAAGACATGGGGTATCAATGTAGGTCATGCGTGTACTGTCAAGCCTCTGTCAGTTTGCTTTCAAGATGGGTTATGCAAGCTCCAATAGAAAAAATTTCTGATTTTTTATCGAAAGCTGATTTTTTCTTTGATGAAAATTTTGATCAATTAAAAAAAATTGATATAAAAGAATTAAATGACTTTAAAAAAATAATGAATTCAAAAAATATTTCTAGAAAAGAATGTTTATTACTTCCTTTTAAAACTCTTTCTAAAGCCCTAAAACTTTAAAACAACACTAACAATATAAATAAAAAAATATGGTAAATACAATAAAAGAAAACTTTAATAGAGCTCTATATGCATTAATATTTTCAATAATCACAATTGGTACCCTTTCATTCTTAAGTTTTGAAACTCCCTATGGTTTATTTTTAGCTGGATCATTTGGATCTTCGATGGTTTTGCTTTTTGGGTATCCAGAAAGTCCTTTTGCTCAACCTAAAAATGTTTTCTTTGGACACTTATTAACATCCATAGTTGGTGTATTAATTTTAAAATTTCTACCAATTGATCAATTTTTACAAATAGCTATTGCTGTAGGTCTTGGTATTTTTGTAATGATACTACTTGGTGTAACTCACCCACCAGCAGGAGGAAATCCTATTGTTATAATACTTGGTGCGGTTTCATCTGATTTTTTATTAAACCCTATTATTTTTGGTTCAATAATTATTATTGTTTACGCAATTATTTTAAATCGTTTCATTTTAAAAAAAAACTACCCAAGTAGTTGGAAAAGCTAATCTTTTCGTTGTTTCAAATTTAGCCAGTTTAAATATACTGGTTAAATGAATTCTAATTATAAAGTTACAAAATTTAGATCTAATAACTCGAAAGAGTTTAATGATCAAATATCCATTGAAGAACCACTGGAAATAATTCTCAAATATAAAGATAAAGAAGATTGGATAGAAAATACTATATCCATCACGATGAGAACACCTGGGGATGATGAGGATTTAGTTACTGGCTTTCTTTTTAATGAAAGAGTAATTGAAAAAATTAGTCATATAGAAAATATTGAAGCTAGTGGTGAGCCTGTTGGACAATATAAATTACAAAATAAAGTTATTATTACAATAAATAATTCAGAGAATGTAGACATTGATAAAATTAAAAGAAATTTTTTAACTAATTCCTCATGTGGGGTGTGTGGAAAGACATCTCTTGAATCTTTGGAAATTATTAAGAAAGATAAAATATTAAAATCTATCCCTAAAATACATCATGAGATTATAATGAAATCTCCAGATATATTAAGACAAAACCAATCTGAATTTTCAAAGACTGGTGGAATTCATGCCAGTGGTTTATTTAAAGCTAATGGAGAAATTATTGCTGTAAAAGAAGATGTGGGCCGACATAATGCTTTAGACAAACTAATTGGATTCGTTTTAAAAAACAATTTACTTGATAGTAGTTCTCAATTTCTAACCTGCTCTGGAAGACTTAATTTTGATTTAGTTCAAAAAGCCCTTATGACTAATATAGGTGTTTTGATTGGTGTAGGTGCGCCAACCAGTCTCGCTATAGATTTAGCTAATAAGTTTGACATGACATTAGTTGGTTTTGTAAAAGAAAGTAGTTTTAATATTTATAGTAATAATGAGAGAATTATAATAAAAAATAAAAAATTTTAATAGGGTAAATTGTGTCAAAAAATATCAGTAACTTATCAGGAAGAATTGGTTTAAAAAAAAATCTATTTGAAAAAATTTCTGAGAGATCCCTAAACACTAATGACGCAAGTGGTATCAAAGAAATAGCTAATGAATACCACATGGGTGTATCCACTATTCATGGTGCAGAGAGTTTTTATGAATTTTTGAGACCCACTCATAGAGCAAAAAAAGCTTTTGTCTGCAATGGAAGTGCTTGTATGTGTTCTGGAACACAGGAGCCTTTAAAGAAAAAATTAAAAGAAAAATTAGGTGATGATAAAGTTGGTGAAATGTTCTGTCTCGGTCACTGTTACGAAAATAAAGCGTTTCATTATGATGGTGAAAACTATGCTGGCAATGATATCGATAAAATTGATGAAATAATTAAAGGAGATAAAATTGAACAGGAAAAATTTTTCTCTAAAAGTTTTGCTTCAACAAGTTTTTTAATGGATGATAAGCTTTCAAATTTAGATCAGTTTAAAGATATCTTAAGTAAATTTATCAATACAGATAAACAAGAAATTATAAAATCATTACTAGATTCAAATTTAACAGGTAGGGGTGGTGCTGGTTTTCCAGCTGGCATGAAATGGGATTTTTGTAGAAAAGCTCCCTCTGAAAAAAAATATGTTATATGCAATGCGGATGAAGGTGACTCAGGAGCTTTCTCAGATAGATATTTGCTAGAAGATCAGCCATTAAAAGTTTTATTTGGAATGATCATTTGTGGATATGTTATTGGAAGTGATGAAGGTGTTTTGTATATAAGAGGTGAATATCCGAAATCTATTGAAGCAATAAATGGAGCCATTAATTCTTTAAAGAAAGAAGGATTGTTAGGAGAAAACATTCTTGGAACAAATTTTTCATTTGATTTAAATATTTGTATCGGACAAGGTGCTTATATATGTGGAGAAGAAACAGCTTTAATAGCTTCAATTGAAGGACGGAGAGCTGAAGTAGATGTTAGACCTCCCTTCCCTGTTACTGAAGGACTTTATAAAAAACCAACAGTTGTTAACAATGTTGAAACTTTAGCTGCTGCTACCGGTATACTTATTAATGGAGCAGAAAAATTTTCTGCAATTGGTAATAAAAAGTCAGCTGGTACAAAATTAGTTTGTTTTGATAGTTTTTTTAATAATCCAGGTGTTTATGAAGTTGAAATGGGAACACCAATGAAAAAAGTTTTAAATGATATTGGTGGTGGCTTTAAAGAACCTATTAAAGCATTACAAATTGGAGGACCATTAGGTGGGGTTATTCCAATTGAAGAAGCTGAAAAATTAAATCTAGATTTTCAAGAATTTACTACTGCAGGTTTCATGTTGGGGCACGCAAGTATAGTAAGTATTCCAAAAGACTTTCCAATGGTGGAATATATTCATCATTTATTTGAGTTCACAGCTGAAGAATCATGTGGAAAATGTTTTCCAGGAAGACTTGGTTCATACAGAGGCAAAGAAATGTTTGATCAAGCTAAAAATAAAACTGCTAAAATTCCATTAAAGCTATTAAATGAGTTGCTAATAACAATGAAAAAAGGCTGTTTATGTGCTTTATGTGGTGCAATACCTACTCCAATCATGAATATATTAAAATATTTTGGTGATGAAATGAAGGATGATATGGTGAAAGATAATTAATGAGCTCAGAAAAAAGAAAAATTGCATATATAGATGGTAAGCCATATGAAATTGGTCCTAACCATACTTCTGTTTTGAAATTTGTAGAAAGCTATCTTGGTGAAAAAAAGGTTCCTGCTTTATGTAACGATCCAAACTTAGCACCTTATGGAGCTTGTAGAGTTTGTTCGGTTGAGGTTGCTTTAGTTAAAGATGGTCCGACTAAAGTTGTAGCATCATGCCATACACCGGTTGGTGAAAACCAACATATTTTTACTAACAATGAAAATTTAACGGCTTTAAGAAAAAATATTGTTGAACTAGTTTTAACTGACCATCCAATGGAATGTGGTACATGTGAAGTTAATAATAACTGTGAACTTCAAGATGTTGCTAATGATTTAGGTATATCAGATCATAGATACAACGTACCAAAACAACACAAAGGTATTCCAAAAGACACCTCTCATGATTATATGAGAATGAATTTAGATAACTGCATTAATTGTGGAAGATGTGTCAGAGCTTGTGATGAAATTCAAGGTTCATTTGTTTTAACAATGAGTGGTAGAGGATTTGACTCCAAGATTACAACAGACAATGATGCATTGTTTGGGGATTCATCTTGTGTATCATGTGGAGCTTGTGCACACACTTGCCCAACAGATGCCATCTCAGATGTATATCAATCTAAATCAGTTGCTGTTGATGAAAAAGTAAGGACGACTTGTTCTTACTGTGGAGTTGGTTGTAATCTAGAAGCTTCAATTAAAGATAATAAAGTTGTTGCAATTTCCACTCCTAAAGAATCTGAAGTTAACGCAGGTCACACTTGTATTAAAGGAAGATATGCTTTTGGATTTTATGATCATCCTGACAGATTAAAAACCCCTTTAATTAAAAGAAATGGAAAGTTTGAAGAAGCATCATGGGATGAAGCATATGATTTTATTAAAAAAGAATTAAACAGAATAACAAAAGCTAATGGACCAGATGCAGTTGCGGGTATTTCCTCAGCAAGATGTACTAATGAAGAAAATTATGTTTTTCAAAAAATGATTAGAGCAGCAATAGGAACTAATAATATTGATTGCTGTGCAAGAATTTGTCATTCACCTACTGCGTGGGGAATGCAACAAACATTTGGAACAGGTGCAGCTACAAATTCTACAGAAGATATTTACCATGCAGATTTATTTATGGTTATTGGAGCAAATCCAACAAATGCTCACCCAGTAACTGGTGCTAAAATTAAGCAACAAGTTATGAAAGGTAAAAAATTAATTGTATTAGATCCAATTACTACTGAACTTGCTAAACTTGCTGATTATCACATCAAACTTAGACCAGGAACAAATGTTGCTATTTTAAACATGATGTTGCATTTTATATTGAAAGCAAACCTTTATGACAAAGACTTTGTCAGAGATAGAACTGAAGGTTTTGCAAATTTTATTAAAGAAATTGAGAGACAAGATATGGATTATCTAGCGAAAGTTGCTGGTGTTGATAAACAGTTAGTTAAAGAAGCTGCAATTGCTTATGCAACAGCTAAAAACTCTATGGAATTCCATGGTTTGGGAGTTACAGAACAAGAGCAGGGATCTAAAACAGTAATGTTAATTGCTGATCTTGCAATGATTACAGGAAATATTGGTAGAAGAGGTGTTGGTGTTAATCCATTAAGAGGACAAAATAATGTTCAAGGTGCAGCAGATATGGGCTGTCAACCTCATCAAGGAGCCGGATACTTTGAAGTTTCAGACAAAAAAAACCAAGATTTTTATACAGAAAAATATGGAGTTGTTCATCCAACTAAACAAGGATTAAAAATTCCAGAGATGTTTGATGGAGCAATTAATAAAGATGTGAAAGCTGTCTGGATTATTGGAGAAGATATTGTTCAAACAGATCCTAATAGTGCTCATGTTGTAGATGCAATGAATGCATTAGAATTATTAGTAGTACAAGAAATTTTTATGAGTGAGACTGCAAAACTTGCAACAGTAGTATTACCTGGAACAACTTTCTTAGAAAAAAATGGAACTTTTACTAATACAGAAAGAAGAATTCAAAGAGTGAATCGAGCTGTACCTCCTTTGCCTGGTACTAAAACAGATGGAACAATTGTAACGGATATGATGCAAAAATTAGGCTTTGATCAACCTGAATATGACGCTGATCAAGTTCTTGCAGAAATAGCTGATGTGGTTCCTTTTTTTAAAGGTGTAACAAGAGAAAGACTTGGTAAAATGGGATTACAGTGGCCAGTACAAGAAGATGGTACTGATACACAAATCTTACATGAAAAAACATTCAAATTAGGAAAAGGACAG
>Ga0307986_10003878_pt1 | contig 10298 bp, 7 predicted proteins | sample EllFjometageno82_FD_203170 | JGI IMG/M metagenome (GOLD analysis project Ga0307986, IMG submission 203170) | Marine microbial communities from Ellis Fjord, Antarctic Ocean - #82 | ecosystem: Environmental > Aquatic > Marine > Unclassified | place: Southern Ocean | collected 2014-10-09
AAATTTAGTTCAAGACAAGAAATTGTAAGCATTAGAAAAATAGAAGAAATAGAAAATATTAAATGTTTAGAGAAAAAAAAATAATAGTCTTTATTTAACTTTTCACCAGCCAATGAAGAAGTGGAAGCAAAAGAAAAAAAAACTCCTAAAATAAATAGCAATAAAAAACTTAAAAATATAGTTTTATCTATTTCTTTCCAATAATTTTTGTAATGAATATTAAAATTTTTTAGCATATTTTAATGTTAATTTTTTAAATTGATTTCCTCTTTCAACAAAATTATTAAACTGATCATAAGAAGCACTGGCTGGACTTAGAAGAACAGTAGCTTTTATTTTCTTGTACAATTGCAAATCTTGAAAAATATCTTCCAACGCTTCTTTTAAATTAAAGGATATTTTGTATTTTATAGATTTTTCTATTTGTTTCTTAAAGTAATTTATGTGTTTGCCGATAATATATGATTTTATAATATTTTTTCTTACACTCTTAAGATTAAATTTGTCACCTAATTTAGGAAGACCGCCTACAATCCAAAAAATATTTTTATTATTTTTTAAAGCATGTTGAGCGGCCTCAAAGCTAGTAGCTTTGGAGTCGTTAACAAATGTTGCTCCACGTTTGTGATAAAAAATTTCATTTCTGTGTGGAAGACCTTTAAATGTATTAAATGCTTTTAAAATAATTTTTTTTTTTATTTTAAAAATATTTGATAACTCGTACACAAAAGATACATTTTCTAGATTAGGTTTAGAAAGTAAATATTTATTTTTTATATATTTTTCTAAAGTATTACCCTGTATTTTTTTTAATTTGCTTAAAAATTTTTTTTTTCTAAATAGTTTAATAAGTTCTTGATTGTTTAATAAGGCATAATCTTGATTGTCTTGTTTTGAAAATATATTAAATTTAGAATTTTTATAATTTTGAATAGTACCGTGCCAATCTAAGTGATCTTTAGAAATATTTAAAATTACTGCAAATGTAGGTTTTATAAACTTTGTGTAAAATAATTGGAATGAGGAAGCTTCAATAATTACTATAGATTTTTTTTTTATCTTTAAATCTAGAACAGGTTTTCCAATATTTCCACCAAGTTGAGCATCTATTTTGTTTGATCTTAAGACGTGCTGCATTAACTGACAAGTTGTTGACTTTCCATTGGTTCCTGTAACAACGATTGATTTTACCGAAAGGTTTTGCATATAAAATAAATCTAAATCAGTAATTATTTTTTTTCTATTTTTATATAAAATTGTCTTAAATCTTGTTGCTTTGATATTAATTCCTGGGCTTACAACAATATAATCAACTCTATTAAGTGCGTTATGGAAAAAATTTAATTTCTTTTTATTTTGGGAATTATTTTTATCATCCCACGTATAAATTGTTTTTACTTTTCTTTTTTTTAAAAATTTGTGTACAGATTTTCCTGACAAACCAAGTCCATAAATAGCGTATGTATTTTCTTTTATGGGTTTGCTTATTTCCATTAATTATCTTAATTTTAATGTAGCTAAACCAACTAATGCTAAAATAATTGCTATAATCCAAAATCTTATTACCACCGTAGATTCTGGCCAACCTTTTTTTTCAAAATGATGATGTATTGGAGCCATTCTAAAAACTCGCTTACCAGTTAATTTAAATGACACAACTTGTATAATAACAGATAGTGTTTCAAGAACAAAAAGACCTCCTATAATTGCAAGAACAATTTCATGCTTAACTATAATTGCAACCGCAGCTAATGATCCCCCCAAAGATAGAGACCCCGTATCTCCCATAAATATCTTAGCCGGCGGTGCGTTATACCAAAGAAAGCCCAAACAAGATCCAAAGATAGCTCCGCAGAAAATACTTAGTTCTCCTGCATTGGCTATATAAGGAATTTTTAAATACTCAGCAAATATTGCATTACCAACAATATAACTTATTAAGGTAAAAGATAAAGCCACTAGCATGACGGGTACAGTTGCTAAGCCGTCTAATCCATCGGTTAGATTAACTGCGTTAGATGAACCAACGATTACTAAAAGTGTAAAAGGTATAAAAAATATACCCATTGGTAAAACAATATTTTTAAAAAAAGGAAAGTATAAATTATTTAAATATTGATGATCAGAATACCTAGATAAAATAAAAATAGCTAATAATGTAATAAAAATTTGTCCTAAAAATTTTAATTTTGAGTTTAATCCTCTTGAGTTTTTAAGTTTAATTTTTAATAAATCATCGATAAATCCTAGTAGTCCTAAACTTAAAGAAACAAAAATTACTGTTAAAATGTATATATTTTTTAAATCTGCCCACAAAATAGTTCCTAAAAATATACCAAGTATAATAATTAAACCTCCCATAGTCGGTGTGCCTGATTTTTTAATAATATGATCGATAGGCCCATCCTGACGGATAGGTCCTGATATTTGTTTACGTTTAAATATCTTTATTAAGGGTTCTCCAATTAAAAAAACAATTATAAAAGAAGTAACAACGGATAGGGCTATTCTAACTGTTATATATTTAAAAACATTTAAAAAAGAATAATTTTCTATTAGCGATGTAAAAAAACTATAAAGCATGTTTGTCTCCAGCAATAATTATTTTAGATAAATTATTTAACCCTGTAGCATTTGAACCTTTAATCATCAAATAATCATTTTTTTTTATTAAGCCAGAAAAAACTTCATCGAAATCATTTATGTTTTGTAAAATGTTTCCTTGTTTAGCTTTATAAGTTTTTTGATAAGTTTTAAATGCATTTTTCCCATATATGAACAACTGATCAATATCACTTTCATTGATAAAATGTGATAAATTTTTATGATAAGTGTCTGATTTTTTTCCTAATTCTAGCATGTCTCCAAGCAATAAATATTTTTTTGAATTATTTTTTTTTATATTGGAAAAATTGTAGATTGCATTTTTTACCGAAGAGGGATTTGCATTATAACTTTCATCGATAAAATGAAATTTTTTTTTATACCTTGATACAATGTGTGCTTTTCCTCTGCCTTCAACTGATTGAAAAAGATAGATTAAATTTTCTATCTTTGATAAATCTAGATTTAAAATAGAAAAAACTAATAAACTAGATAATATATTAAGTATAGTTGAAGAGTTAATGTTTTTAACTTTAAAAAACACGTTTTTATTTAAAACTTTAAAATGAAGCAAGAAATGATTTTTAAAAGGTTTTTTTGCAACAAGTGTAGCGTCAGATTTTTTTGACATTCCAAAAGATAAAATTTTAATTTTTCTTTTTTTTGCAATTTTTGAAAGAAACTTAAAATACCTGTCATCTTTATTGAGAATTAAGAAACCATCTCTATTTATATTTTCAATAATTTCTGCTTTTGCTTTTGCAATACCGTTTAAATTATGAAAATTTTCTATATGGGCTTCTCCAATGTTAGTGATTACTACTATGTCGGGTTTAACTAAATTAGAAAGTTTTCGGATTTCGCCAGATTTGTTCATACCAATTTCAAAAACTCCATATTCATGATCATTCTCTAAATTACACAAACTTAAAGGTACTCCAAAATGGTTGTTGTAAGATTTCTTTGAAAAATAAGTTTTTCCGTAATTAGCTAATAAATTACCAAGTAAAGTTTTAAATGTGGTCTTGCCTGAGCTACCGGTTACGGCAATTATTTTTGCTTTTGAGAATTCTCTTTTTTTTGCAGCTAATTGATTTAAAAAATTAATTGTATTGCTACATTTAATCAATTTATTTTGATTTATATTTTTTATATTTTTTATATTTTTTCTAACAACACAAAAATTTGCTTTGTTTTTTAATGCTTCTTTTACGAAAGTATGCCCGTCATGCTTTTTTCCTTTTATTGCAATGAAGAGATTTTCTTTTTTGATCTTTTTGGAATTAATTAAAACGCCTTCAAACTTTATGTTTTTTTTTTTTATTAATTTGTACATAATCTCAGCATTTAAAATTTGGTTGTAGTTATTTTTGCTATATTTAAGGTGCTTAATATTAATTTTTTTGATTATTGTTTTATCTGAAGAGTCTAATGTTTTGTTTTTATATATTTGAGTAGTTTCATGCCCTTTTCCCGCTACAAGAATAATTCCATTTGGTTTAGAGTTAATTACAGCTTGTATAATTGCTTTTTGCCTCAAAGGTATGTTTTGAACGTCTTTCATTTTTTTGAACCCAGAAATAATCATTTGTCTAATTAATTTAGGATTTTCATTTCTTGGGTTATCGTCCGTTATATAAATTTTTTTCGCGTGTTTTTCACAAACTTTTGCCATGATGGCTCTCTTTTTCTTATCCCTTTCACCTCCGCAACCGAATACAACGTCTGGATTAATATTATAGTGTTTTTTTATTGTCTTAAGAGATGTTTCAAGAGCATCCGGCGTATGAGCATAATCAATAAAAATTTTTGCCTTATTTGGTAATGTTCTAATTAATTGAAGTCGACCATTAACTTCTTTTATTTTTTTAATATTTTTTAGAATTGTATTCATATTTAAGCCTGAAATTTTAGCCGCAAGAATAGCCATCAATAAATTTTTGATTTGAAAAAAACCAATTAACGGAACTTTTATTGTAAATTTTTTATTATTATAATTAAAAGATAATTGTTGAAAATTATTTTTGCTTATAAGTAAATTTATTTTAATAGTAGAATTTTCTTTACCTATGGTAAATAAATTTAATTTTCTATTTTTTGCTATTAACCTTAACTTTGGAAATTCTTTAATCTTATTATCAGTTACAATATTACGATTTTCTTTTAATAATTTAGAAAATAAGATTAATTTAGCTCCTAAGTAATTTTTCAAGTTTTTGTGGTAATCCAAATGGTCTTGCGAAAAATTGGTGAAAATTGCAGTTTTAAAATCTATTCCATTAAGTCTGCCTTGCAACAAACCGTGGCTCGAAGCTTCTAGTATTACGTTGTTAATTCCAAGTTTCTTAATTTTTGATAACTCTTGATGAAGAGAGATAGTGTCTAACGTTGTTAGGTTAGTTTTTTTTATTTTATTTTTAATTTTAATTCCTAAAGTTCCAATAGAGGCAGCTGGAATTTTTTGCAAAGTGAGGATTTGATGATAAAATTCGGCAACTGAACTCTTTCCATTAGTTCCTGTTACAGCAATAATATTACTAGGTTTTTCATGATAAAATGTTTTACAAGCGTAAGCAAGAACTTCAGAGATACTTTTAACTTTAATAATTGGAACTTTATTGTTTTTTATTTTACAACTTAGGCTGCAGACGATTGCTTTTGCGCCTTTATTGATTGCGTCCAAAATATAGTTTTCTCCATTTGATTCTGTGCCTCGAACAGCAAAAAATAAATAATTTTTTTTTATTTTCCTGCTATCTAAAGACAGTCCTTCAATATTAATATTTGAAATTTTTATTGGAAAATTTTTAATTATTTTTTTTAACAACATGAGTATTGTAAGCCTCGTCGTTGTTTATGGCTAAAATAGGTCCAATCTTCTCTATTATTTTGCCCGCCACATAAACAGAATTCCAGCCAGCTTCAGTTCTTTGAATATTTTTCCTTACTAAACCTTTGTGCTTATAAGAAATATGTGGCGCACCTTTAGGGTCGTCTAAAATAACTAGGAGTACATATTTTGGTTTGTTAGATGGAAATATAGAAATGAACGTATTTATATTTTTTTTTTTATCTTTGTAGTCTTTAGCGGTACCTGTTTTTCCACCAACGTAATAACCTTCGATGTTTGCATAACTGGCCGTGCCTTCTTTATCATCTACTACTTTTCTTAAAATTTTGTTTATTTTATTGCTTGTACTATTAGAAATAATAGATTTGCGAATTTTCTTATCAAAATTTTTTTTTAATTCTAAAGTTGGTTTAATTATATAGCCACCATTAGTTATGGAGGCGTATGCAACAGCAGCCTGCAAAGCTGTGGTGCCGATTCCATGACCGTAAGATACTGTTTCTAATTTACATTTTTCCCATTTAAATTTGAAAGGCATTCCAACTTCTTCTAACTCAATGTCTGAAAATTTTAAAAGTCCTAAATTTTCAATAAATTTTTTTAGTTTTTCTTCGCCAATTTTTCTGGCAATCATTAAAGTTCCAATATTAGAAGATCTTATTAGTATATCTTCTGCTGACATGCTTTTAGGAAATTCATGAATGTCGGTTATTGGATAGATAGAACATTGAATTTTTTTTGCAATGTTGTGAATCATTGTTTCTGGTGTCAAAATATTTTCTTCAATAGCCAATGCAAGTGTGAAAGTTTTAAATACAGAGCCAAGTTCATAAACTGCTTTTGTAATTTGGTTCATGTATTTGGGATCAGAAATGTCATTTCGTATGTTCAAATTATAATCCGGTAAAGAAACTAATGATAATATCTCACCACTATTAACATCCATTAACAACCCGCCTGCATTATTTGCTTTAAAATCTTGCATGGCTTTTTTTAATTCAGTCTTTATTAAAAACTGCACATTTGTATCTAGTGTTAAAAACAAAGGATCATTTATTTTTTCATTATTTTGTATCTCTTCGTCCAAAAATTTTTCTATTCCAGAAATTCCATAATTATCATCGTCTGTCTGACCAAGTACATGACTAAAAAGTTGTCCGTGGGGGTACACTCTGCCTTGATAGGGCTCAAAAATAATTCCCTTTTCACCAAAAGCTCGTAATTTATTGCTTTCATCCTCGGTTAATCTTTTCTTTAAATAAAAATATTTTTTATTTAGTAAATTTTTTTTTAATTTTGGTAGGGAAATTTCAGGAAAATTTAATTTAATGTTTAGAATAAAATTTTTTTTATTCTTAATCAGATTTGGCTTTATACCCGCATGGTAAGAATTTATATTAGTTGCAATTAATTGACCTTTTCTATCCACTATATTTCTTCTAAGAAATAAAGAATTTTGATCAACTTTTTTATATTCTTCAAAATTAGATCGTTGAATTGAAATAGAAAAAATAGAAATTGAAAAAATAAGTATTAAAGAAAAAAAAACAGAAAATAAAACATAAAGCCTATCTTCTGAAATTTCTGATTTATGTGTCTTTTTTTGTTTTTTACTGGTTTCAAGAAAATCATCAAAGAAAAAAGATTTTTGATTTTGATGAATGAAATTTTTACTGTTTTTACTTATCATAAACTAAAGCTTTATTTATTTTTTTAGAAACGTAATCTTCGAAGGTTAAATAGATTTGGGACTTAGTTAAATTATTATACTCAGTATCTATATTTTCATTGACCTTTTTAGTTAAAATCTGTGGAGAGGTTAAATACTGAAATTCCAAATTAGCTTCTAATAAATTTTTTTCTAAAAATGATATCTGGCTTTTGTGAATATGAGTTTTTTTTTCTATTAATCTTGTTTTGTTTTTTATAATAGGTATAGCAATAAAAAATGAAATGTAGATTGAACATATAATTATTTTTTTTCTATTAAACATTAACATTTTCGACATCTGTGTACCTTCTAAATTTTTCCTTAAATTCTTTTGGGTAATTAAATTCTTGTTCTGTTCGAGTTGCATATCTTAGTTTGGCAGACCTAGAAGCTCGGTTTTTAATTAATTCCCTTGGACTTGGTGTTAAAAAATTATTTTTATATTTTTCAAAAAATGAATTTTTTTGATTGCTTAGACTAGGCATATATCTTGAGGGGTTAGATTTGTTTGAAGAATGATTAGTAAAATAATATTTAACAATTTTATCCTCGATTGAGTGAAAACTTATAATAATTATTTTTCCTCCCGGTTTAATAAACTGAGTTGCTTTAATTAAGCCTTCTATTAATTCTGAAGTTTCTTTGTTTACAAATATTCTTAGAGCCTGAAAAGTTTTAGTACAAACATTAATTCTTTTATTATAATTTTTTTTTTTACTTGATTCTATAATTTTTACTAATTCGGTAACTGTATCAATTTTTTTAACTTGTCTTGCTTTAATTATATTTTTTACAATTCTATTAGCTTCCTGCTCTTCTCCAAGAATTTTAATTACTAAACCAAGATTTTTCTCATCTAATGTATTTATTACTTCTTCTGCGGATATATCTGAAAGTCCCATTTGCATATCAATCTTATCATTAGCTTTAAAAGAAAAACCTCTGCTGTAATCTTGAAGTTGAAGAGTAGACAGGCCTAAATCGAAAATAATTATATCTGCTTTAGTTTCTGTATTCATAATTTTGTCTAAATTACTAAATTTTTCGTTATAAAATGTAAATTGCTTTGGCTGTTTTACTTTTAACGCTTTTGCTCGTTCAATTGCAGATTTGTCTCTATCAAGAGCTACTACTTTTATATTTGGAAATTTTAATAATTCTTTTGAGTAGCCACCACCACCAAATGTACAATCTACAACCAATTGATTTTTTTTAGATGAATTGCATATTTGAATAACTTCATCTAACATTACTGGAAAATGTTTTTTTTCCAGTAATGGGGTAGAAATATTCATATTTTTTTTTTCTTTTCATTAAAACTTTTGTCTTCTCAAGAATGCGGGAATTTCAAAATCATCTTCTTGATTGTTTTCTTGATTGTTTTCTTGATCAAAAAGTTTGTGTTCTTCGGTTTCTAAAGAATTACTCTCTAAGCTTTCAGCGGTTATTTCGGAAAAAAGCTTTGGCGTATATTCTTCTTCTAAAGCTAACGCAGTATCATTTGTTGAAGAGATCTGTTCTATAGAATCAAATTCAAATAAACTCTCCTCCGCCGCAATCGGATCGATGTTTTCAGAAAAAACTTCTTCGTTTGTTTCGTTTAGATTCAATGATGTTGTTCCGTTTTCAACTGCAATTTCCTGCTCAACTGTAGTTTTCTGTTCAACAATTAAGGAATGCTGTTGTTCGGAGTTTACTTCATGTTGTTCATCTAGTTTTAAAGCGGTGGCGCCAATTGAGGTATTATAAGAATTATTAGGAATTACATTCCCTCTTGTAGAGAATAATCCTTCTGAATAACCGCTATTTCTATTTTGGATACGACTAACCATATTTACCACTCCATTCGTACTAGCAACTTGACCGTCTAAAGCTGTGGCAACTATAGACACTCTCATTTTTCCGTTAAGAGACTCATCTTTAATAGCTCCAAATATAAGCTCGGCTTCTGGATCAACTTCAGCTCTTATTTTATTTACGGCCTGGTCTACCTCAAAAAGTGTTATGTCTTTTCCTCCAGTTATATTTACTAGCAAACCTTTGGCACCTTTAAGAGAATAATCATCTATCAAAGGATTGTTTAAAGCCAAATCAGTTGCGGTTAAAGCTCTGTTTTCTCCTTCTGCTTCTCCAGTTCCCATCATAGCTTTGCCCATTGAACTCATAACAGTTTCAACGTCAGCAAAATCTAAATTTATAATTCCTGGTTTCACCATAAGGTCGGTAATGCTTTGAACGCCATGATTTAAAACATCGTTAGATAAATGAAATGAATCTTCAAATGTCGTTGTTTCACTTGCAACCTTAAAAAGATTTTGATTTGGAACAACTATAGAAGTGTCTAAATGTTTTTTTAGTTCATTCATTCCTTCAATTGCTCTACGCATTCTTTTAGGTCCTTCATAAGAAAAAGGAAGAGTAATTACACCGACAGTTAAAATATTAAGCTCTCTTGCCGCTCTAGCAATTACGCTTGAAGCTCCAGTTCCAGTTCCGCCACCCATACCAGCAGTAATGAAAACCATATTAGCGCCTTGTAAAAAATTAATTATTTCATTTAAAGATTCATCGGCAGCAGCTTGTCCGATGTCATGTTTCGCACCGGCTCCTAAACCTTTTGTAAGATTTGTTCCAATTTGAATTCTTGCATCGGCTTTGCTCATTTTTAAATCTTGAGCATCGGTGTTTACCGCAACAAATTCTACTCCTTGCATACCTCCTTCGATCATGGCATTTACTGCGTTGCCTCCCGCACCTCCAACACCTAAAACTAAAATTCTTGGTTTTAATTCCTTAAGTTCTCCGCCACCTATTCTTATAGTCATTTTTTCTCCCCTGTTAGATTGTTGTCCCATTTTAAATTAGATCTATTTTGATACGCTTTTTTTCTTGCTGCTACTTTGAACTTTTCAAAAGATTTTGGTTCCCATATTTGGAAAGTTTTTCCCAATCCAATAAATAAAATATTATTTTTTATTTTTGCGTGGCTTAATAATTTTTCCGAAATCAAAACTCTACCCTCGCTATCAAATTGTAAACTTACACTTTCAGATAAAACTGAAGTTGCAAAAAAATCTCTTTTTTCTTCAAATGGATTTAGTGAATCTATCGTGTTTGAAAGTTTTTCTATTC
>Ga0307986_10003879_pt1 | contig 10297 bp, 9 predicted proteins | sample EllFjometageno82_FD_203170 | JGI IMG/M metagenome (GOLD analysis project Ga0307986, IMG submission 203170) | Marine microbial communities from Ellis Fjord, Antarctic Ocean - #82 | ecosystem: Environmental > Aquatic > Marine > Unclassified | place: Southern Ocean | collected 2014-10-09
AATTACTTTGAAAGATGATTATAAAAAAACAGCAAAAGAAGTTATGTCTGAATTAAAAGATTATAAAATAGGTTCTAGACCATTTTTTTACCCCATGCACAAACAACCTGTTTTTAATAATATGGGATTATTTTTAAATGAGGATTTACCACAAAGTGAAAAACTTTATGAAAAAGGCTTTTACATACCAAGTGGATTAGCACTTACAAATGCACAGCTGATAAAGGTATCGGAAGTTTTGCATAAGGTTTTAGTATAATAAAAAAAATAATTTTATGAAACAATTTGGAAATTTATATTCACAATTTTATGACTTACTTTATAACGATAAAAATTATGCAGATGAAGTTGACTATATAATTAAGTTAATAAAAGAAAATAGTAATGAAGCTAAAACATTACTTGATATGGGGTGTGGGACAGGTAAACATGCTGAGTTATTTTGTAATAATGACTACATAGTGCACGGTATAGACTTAAGTGAAGATATGCTGAAAATTGCAAAAAATAGAATAAAAGATAAAGAGGATAAACTTTCATTCAGTCATTCTAAAATACAAGAATTAGATCTTAATAAAAAATTTGATGTAGTGGTTTCACTTTTTCATGTCATGTGTTACCAAAATAGTAACAATGAATTATTCAAAGCATTTGAAGTTGCTAAAAATCACTTAAAAAAAGGTGGTATTTTTATATTTGATTTTTGGTATGGCCCAGCTGTTTTAACAGACCTGCCAGTTAAAAGGATAAAAAGGTTTGAAAATGAAAAAATTAAAGTAACAAGAATTGCTGAACCAGTAATGCATCCAGATGAAAATGTAGTAGATGTTAATTATGATGTATTTATAGAAGACATTGATTCAAAAAAGATTATAGAAAAAGAAGAGCTCCATAAAGTCCGATACTTTTTTGATACTGAATTAGATATGATATGCAAACAAGTTGGATTTGTAATTAAACAAAAATATGAATGGATGAGTGATAAAAATCCAGATTTTAATAGTTGGAATGTAGTGTGGATAGTAAAAAATTGAATATTGCAATTATCATTTCTTCAGAATTAAAAACTGCTGGTATGTACCAGTATGAATATAAGATTTTAGATATTTTAAAAAAATATCATAAAGATCAAAATATTAAACTTAAGTTTTATGGATTTAGCAAAAACATCAGAAAAGATTATATTGATTTAAATTTAGATATTAAGTTTATAAGTGAAAATATTTTTCAAAAAACATACAGATACTGTCTTTCAAATTTTTTTTTTACAAAAATATTTTCAAAAATTAAAATAGGTTTTTCTTATATTGAAAAACAACTTAAAAAAGATGAAATTCATTTAGTTTATTTTTTGGGTCCAAATTCAATTTCCTATGGGTTGAGTAACATGCCATACATCTTTACTCTCTTGGATTTAGGGCATTTAGATATTTTAGAATTCCCAGAACTTAGTTATGACGGAGCTTTTAATAAAAGAGAATTTCTTTATTCCAAAAGTTTGAAAAAATCTTTTAGAGTGATAGTGGATTTAGAATGGGGCAAAAAAAATGCTATAAAAAGATACAATTTAGATGAAAAAAGAATAGAAGTCCTTAAACTTTTACCAAATATAAAGATAAATAAGACTGAAGCATCTCTAAGAATAAAAGAAAAATATAAGCTTAAAAATGATTATATATTTTATCCTGCTAATTTTTGGGCTCATAAAAATCACATGTATATATTGAGAGCTATTAAAATACTAAGAGATGAAAAGAACATAGATATAGATGTAATATTTTCTGGTTCTAGGGAAGGTAACTTAGAATATATTTTAGATAAAGCAAAAGAACTAAAAATAGATGACTTAATTCACTATATAGGTTTTGTTCCAAATGAAGAGATACCAAACCTTTATAAACAATCACTGTCTTTAGTGATGCCAACATATTTAGGACCCACAAATATACCACCACTTGAAGCTTTTGCTTATGAAACGCCTGTTTGTTATTCAGATTTGCCATACTTTAGAGAGCAAGTTGGAGACTCTGCCTTTTTTATGGACTTAAGTGATCCTTATTCATTAGTTAAAATCTTATTAACAATTCAAAATGATAAACAGATTGTAGATGAAAAAAAAAAGAAAGGAATTCAGGTACTTAAAAATTGGAATGAAGAAGATTTTTATAAGAAACTACTAGATATATTTAATGAATATAAATATGTGAGAGAATTATGGAAATAATAGCTCTGAATGATAAATATATAGCTCTTTATAAATAAAAAAGTTTTAGTCACTTATCAAAATATTTATATGTTAATAAAAATCATAAGACTAAACTTTAAAAAAAATTTAAATGATTAAAAAACCTCTTATTTCAATTATTAGCGTTGTATACAATGATAGAAAAAAACTTGAAGAAACAATCTTAAGTATCTTAAGTCAAACTTATGACAATTTAGAATTTATTATTATAGATGGCTCTTCTACAGATGGAACTATTGATATTATTAAAAAGTATGAAGATAAGATAGATTACTGGATTAGTGAAAAAGATAGCGGAATATTTGATGCTATGAACAAAGGAATACTTGCTGCAAAAGGGGATTACATTAATTTTATGAATGCAGGTGATTTTTTTATTAGAAAAAACTTAGTAAATGAAGTTGTAAATATTTTAAGTAGTGAAGAAATTGATTTTTTATATGGAGATGTCAATACGGGAAATGACAATAATCTTAAAGGCAAGATAAAATATAATATACAATTTACTTATAAAACTATTTGTCATCAAGCAATATTTGCACATAAAAAATGTTTTAATAATAATATGTTTGATCTTAAGTATAGATGGATGTGTGATTATAAATGGCTATTAGAGTGTTTTTTAAAAAAAAAAATGAAAATAAAATATATAAATAAACCAATATGTTATTTTGAACCTATCGCAAATGCCTTTTCGAAAAGTGATAGATTAAAAAAATTATATGAAAGAGCTGATATTGGTCATCAATATTTCTATAATTTTAAAAGAATTTTGTTTGATATTAATCAATTACGATTAGTTATTAAATTTAAATATTTTTGGAAATATTAATAATGGTTAGTTAAATTAAGTAAATATTTATTTTTCCACTAGATTTGAGTGGCATTTCATACAACAATTAGATTATAATTAACTTAAAAATGATTACACAGCTAAAAAACCTTCAAAATAATAAAGGTTTTGTGAAATACTTCAAAAATACATCGTGGCTTTTTACTGAACGGATATTCAGAATAACAATTGCTCTTTTTGTTTCTATGTGGATGGCTAGGTATTTAGGCCCAGAGAAGTTTGGATTTTTTTCTTATACATTGTGCTTTGTTGGACTATTAGGATTTATTGCTGCTGGCTTTGATGGAATAGTTCAAAAAGAGCTTTTAAATAATGAGAAAAGTAATGATGAGGTAATGGCCACTGCTTTTTGGCTCAAGATCATAGGTAATTTATTAGGAATAATAGCAGTATTTTCTATATCCAAAAATTTTACTTCAAATGATGCTTATGAAAATACTTTAGTTTTAATCGTAGCTTCTTCTACGTTATTCCAAAGTTTCAAAGTCATAGATTATTATTTTCAAGCCAAAGTGATGAGCAAGTTTGTTGTCTATGCAAATATTATAAGTCTATTCTTATCAACTGTGGTAAAAATAACACTTATATTGAACCAAGCTCCACTTATAGCTTTTGTTTGGGTTATATTTTTTGATAATTTTATTTTAGCATCTGGATTTATATACTTTTACATTAAATATAATTTAACATTTAGAATTAAAAATTCTAAATTTAACGGTAAAATTGCAATTATTCTTATAGGACACTCTTGGCCACTGATGCTTACTAGTGCAGCTATTATGACCTACATGAGCATAGATCAAGTAATGATAAAAGAAATGATAAATTCTGAAGCTGTAGGTCAATATGCAGCTGCAGCCAGAATAAGTGGGGCATGGAATTTTATTCCTACAGCAATCGCAGTATCAGTTTTTCCTGCAATCATAAATGCTAAAAAAAAAAGTGAAAATTTATACCAAACAAGAATTCAAAAACTTAATGATATTATGGTTTGGATATCTCTAGCAATAGCTATTCCTGTAACATTTTTAAGCGATCAAATTATTGAATTACTTTATGGCAGTCAGTACAGTGAAGCTGGAAGTGTTTTAATGATACATATTTGGTCAGGTGTTTTTGTATTTTTGGCAGTAGCTAATGAAAGATGGATAATTTGTGAAAATTTACAAAAATTTTTAGCTATTAATACAATCATTGCTGCAATTGTAAATATAGGTTTGAATTATATATTAATTCCTAAATTTGGAATTGAAGGTGCGGCATGGGCTACTTTAATTTCATATTGTCTAGCAGGATATCTCTGTTTATTAATTTGGAAAAAAACAAGAATAAGTTTTATTAATTTAACTAAAAGTTTATTATTAATTACAGTATTAAAAAAAAAATATAGATGGAATATAAAGTATAATTTATAGAGTTAGCATCTTTTATAATTAATAGTTTTTAATATTAAACTCTATATTGGACTCATGTTATTTGGAAACATTGACACACAAATATTTCTTTATTTTTTAAAAAGATTTAGCAATAGCACGAGCTATCAATTGATTTGCTTCGAATGAGTAATGCACATCATCCACAAAAGCATGTTTATTAAAATGACTCAAAGAGTCAGTTACGTCCAATGCATTATGTAGCTCAAATACGGGTTTAATTTTACTGAACATCAATTTCATCTCTTTCCGTTGTGACTTGTTTAAATCCTGAAAAGAGAGGTGCTGTCCATGAACCCCAGCAAATGGCTGTAAAACGGTTAAACAATCTAGATTATTAGAGAGACAAAGGTCACTTCTCATCTTAAGATTACGATTGACCACCTGGTTTAATTCAATTTTTTTATTATAAAATTTACAGTTAATTGAATGTAAATTTTTAGCTGGATCTTTTTTTGGTATTTCTAAACCAAACTCATTTGCAACTTTTGTTAACAAAGATATAGTTGGCTCTACAATATTGAATAAATAATCTGAAAAATTATGAGGTTTTTGAGCTTTGAAAAAAATGGATTTCATTTCGTTCTGATAGTTTTGGATTGAACATCTTTCATTTATTCCATCTAAAAACACTACTTTAGAAGGGCGCACCCCCACTTTTAACAGCTTCATTAACAATAAATTTTCTTGTTCAGAAAAGTAATGGCCTCTTCCGAGGTTTACTACTTTGGTATCTAGGTAGGACCCTAATATACTGGGAATAGTTTCTTGATCTGCTAAACCATACCCAAATGTATTACTGCCACCAAAAAACCAAATAGCGCCGTTTAACTCAACCAAGAAATTTTCTAGATCTGTACTATTTCTAAAACCAAAAGAATTTACATTCACAAACTTACTACTTCTTTTTCTTTCCTTAAACCCAAGAACCTCTTCATACTCCCAACCCCCGCTCCATGTGGTATTAAGTATTGAATTAACTTCACTTTTAGATAAATGTGAATAATTTGCTTTTACCACATTAGGTAGCTTTGAATATCTATCAGATTTTCTAGAATTATGATTATAATTAAAAACGTAAATAGAAAGTAGATTTATAATTAACAGAAGAATAATCGTATTACTACTGATTACAAATATGTCTTTTAATTTTTTAATCAAACTTATAAACTTCATTTTAATTTATTATTAATTGCTCATCATTTATCACTTTGAAAAATTTAATAATTAGCAATAATGACCTCAAAAACATGATTTATAAAAAAATCTATTATAAAATATTATTAAAAAAAGTTATAGTAAAATATTAAAAAAAGCATTTTGAATAAATTTAAAGTAATTCATATTATACATTCTCCATGTGGAGGTGGTGCAGAACTATTGGTGAGGGAGTTAACTAAACGAACTAATGAACTAGGTATTAACTGTAAAGCAGTATATTTTAATTGTTGGGAAAAAAGTGCAAAAACCATTGAGCTTTCTGATGATGAACAAAGCTTAAATATCAATACTCGAAATCCTTATGCAATAATAAAATTAAGAAAATTATTTAAGACAGAATTGATAAAACATTCTGGTTTAATTATTCATGCACACTTAACATGGCCAATGTTTTTTGTTTCTTTAGCAAGCATAGGTTTAAAAATTAAATTAGTTTTTACACAACACAATAATGTGACAAGTGTAAGAAATTTTTCTTATCTTAAGTATTTTGAAAGGTTTTTTTATAATCGTTTTAATTCAATAATTGCTATTACCAAAGGTGTAAAAAGTGGTTTATATTTTTGGTTGGGTGCTTCTATATTTAAAAAAGTAATAAATATTCCTAATGGAGCTCGTTTTTTTTCTTATAAGGAAAGATTATCAATTGATAAATCTGTAAAGTTTATCTCTGTAGGATCTTTAAGATATCAAAAGAATTTTACTATAGCAATAAAAGCACTATCACATTTAAAAAATATTGACTGGCATTATGAAATTATTGGAACTGGACCATTAAAAACTCAATTAGAAAAATTAATTAATTCACTTGGTTTACAAGATAAAGTTACACTATCTGGTTGGTGCACAAATTTAGAAGGGAAATACCATAATGCGGATATACAACTTTTGCCCTCTAGATTTGAAGGGTTTGGTCTTGTTGCAGTTGAGGGTATGTCAACTGGATTACCAGTTATAGCATCTGACGTACAAGGTTTAAATGAAGTAGTTTCTAGTTCTATAGAATCATGTTTTTTGGTTAAAGATATAAATAATATTGATGCATGGGTAGATCAAATTAAATTATGTATCAATGCCTTAGAAAAAAATTTACCTCATATTTCAAAAGAGTCTTATCAACATTCTCAAAAATTTAGTTTAAGTAAAATGACTAAGAGTTATATTGATTTATACATTCAGGTTTTAAAAAATGAATAATATTTTATTTGAAAATAGTAATTTAGATTACCAGGTTGAGATATATATTCAAAAGAATGCTTGGTGTTTACAGTCTATAATTTTTAAGAATTATTGTTAATGCGATTAACTATTTCATCAAATAAGATTTGGGCTCTAGTTGTTGCTACATTTCTTTTTAAGTTAATTTATTTTTTTTATTATAAAATACTTATTACTGGAACTGTATTTGGTGGTGGAAATGATGCTGACTATTACCATTTTTTTGCTATAAGCGATTATCAGTTTGCAGTAAATTTTTGGCCAGTAATTTTAAGATATTTAAATGAAATAGGATTATATAATCGAGATATCATTGCTACAATAAATTTTGTGTTATCTTTAACATTACTACCTATTTTATACTATAAGTTAGTCAAAATTAAAACTGATGAGATGACACCAGTTAAAGCAGGCTCATATTTTATAATTATTTTTTATCCTTCAATATTTTATTTCACAGTAGATATATATCGTGAAATTCTTATGTTCACTATTTTATTACTATCTTTGCTACTTTACAAAAAGATCTTTGAGGTAAATTTTGCAAGAAGAAATATCTATTTTCTTATTTACATAGCTTTAGCTTATTTTGCATACTCGTTGAGAGTTTATTTGGGTTTTGCGCTTGGCTTAACCCCCTTTGTTTATTTGTTTTTATCAAAAACTAAAAAATATTTTAAAGTATGGTTAGCTATATATTTTTTGATATTAATTTTAATTAATTTTTTTGGGGGAATTGATGAAATACTTGATTATAGAGAAAATTTTTTAATTTCAGCATCAAGAAGTGGAGCCACATTAGGAATTAGTTTGATTGATCAAAATCCAATTATGTTTTTTTATTATTATTGTTTAAGTATCATGGGACAACTTTTTGGTTTATATTTGGTTAATTTAAATGCGGTTTTAGTCTTTTTTCTTGAGTCACTGCCATTTATCTTTGCATGTGTCTATATATCTAAAAATATAAAATTTATGACCAAGTTTGCTGTTTTTTTGTTAACTTTTTTTGTTATTTATTCTACTATTTGGCTATTAGGAAATGATAATTTGGGAACAGCAGTTCGGTTGAGAATACCAAGTTATTTATCAATTTTTGCTTGCATGTTTATTATTTATCAAACAAAAATTATACTTGCTTATGAGAAATTAAAAAAAATAAATTAGGAGTATGAAAAAAAAAAAGATAGCTTTAATTGGTCTGGGGTATGTTGGCCTTCCGCTTGCAGTTGAATTTGGTAAAAAACGCGAAATAATTGGTTTTGATATTAATAAAGATCGAATTACTAAACTTCAAAATGGTGCTGATTCAACTCTTGAATTAAGCAATCAAAATCTTAAAGATGCCATTCATCTAAGCTATACAAATAATCCAGATGATATTAAAGAATGTAGTATCTTTATTATTAGTGTCCCAACTCCGATTGATAAGCATAAAAGGCCAGATTTAACTGCATTAGAAAAATCTAGTAAAACAGTAGGGTCAATTCTTAAGAAAGGTGATATCGTTATTTACGAGTCAACGGTATATCCGGGTGCAACAGAAGAGGTATGTGTACCAATTCTTGAACAACAATCAGGTTTAAAATTTAATAAAGGTTTTTATTGTGGTTATTCACCCGAACGTATTAATCCAAGCGATAAAAAGCATACGATAACTAATATTTTAAAAATAACCTCAGGTTCGACACCTGAGATTGCTACAGAAGTTGATGAACTATACAAAGAGATTATTCTAGCTGGAACATATAAAACAGAAAGTATTAAAATAGCAGAAGCTGCCAAAGTTATTGAAAACACTCAAAGAGATTTAAATATAGCGCTTATTAATGAACTTGCTCTTATTTTTAATAAGTTAGATATTGATACAGAAGCAGTACTTGAAGCAGCAGGCACTAAGTGGAATTTTTTACCATTTAGACCAGGTCTTGTAGGGGGACATTGTATTGGTGTTGACCCATATTATTTAACTCAAAAAGCAAATGAAGTTAATTATTACCCAGAGATAGTTTTAGCTGGTCGTAGGCTAAACGATAACATGGGAGCATATGTTGCTGACCAAGTTTCTAAACTTATGTATAAAAATACAATTCATGTTGGAAATGCTAATGTTCTAATAATGGGGTTTGCTTTTAAAGAAAATTGCACTGATCATCGCAATACACGTGTAGTTGATTTATTCAACCAATTTAAAAATTTTAATTGTAATGTAGATATTTATGATCCTTGGATTGATAAAGATCAAGCTTATAAGGAATACAATATTCAACTAATTGAAAAACCAAAAAATGATTATTATGATGCAATTGTTATAGCTGTTGCTCATGATAAATTTAAAACATTATCTGAAAAACAAATTAGAGCATACGGTAAAGATAAACATATATTATATGATATTAAATATCTTCTTAAATCTAGTGAGTCTGATGGAAGATTGTAAAAAAAATACTTAAATATATGGTTGAGACAATTGATTTGTATTTAAGTTTTAACTAGAAAATAATAGATGAAAAAAATCATTATTGTTGCTCCTGTATCTAAGTCTTTAATTGATTTTAGAGGTGATCTAATTAAAGATATGAAAAATAAGGGATATAATGTAATTACAGTTTCGCCAGCTCTTACAGAGGATTATGCAAACATTTTTCAACAACAAAAAATTGTCAATATACCCATTAATTTCCAAAGAAATAGACTAAATCCTTTTTATGATTTGGTAACATTAATTAAATTGTTCAAAATATTTTGGGAGCAATCTCCTGATATTATTTTATCTTACACATTAAAGCCTGTTATTTGGGGTGGTTTGGCAGCAATATTTTTTAAAACCAATTTTTATGCTTTAATTACAGGAACAGGCTTTGTTTTTTATGGAGTTTCATTTAAAAGAAAATTATTAAGAGCATTTGTTACTTTATTATTTAAACTTTCACTAAGAAATTCAAAAGCTGTCATTTTTCAAAATATAGACGATCTTAATCTTTTTGTTAGTAAAGGCATTGTGCCTAGATCAAAAACACATTTAGTAAATGGATCAGGTGTTAATATTAAAAAATTTAATTATACAATATTTCCAAAAGGCATTATTAATTTTTTATGTGTTGCTCGTTTAAAAGGGGACAAAGGGATAAGACAGTATGCTGCTGCTGCTAAAATTATAAAAAAAAAATTTCCCAACACAGTATTTAATTTAGTTGGTCCTGAAGAAATATCACCTGATGCAATTAGTTTAAATGAAGTTAATAGTTGGTCAAATTATATTACTTATAAAGGTGAAGTTTCAGATGTTCGTTCTCTTATAAAAAATTCCCATGTATTTGTATTACC
>Ga0307986_10003880_pt1 | contig 10296 bp, 11 predicted proteins | sample EllFjometageno82_FD_203170 | JGI IMG/M metagenome (GOLD analysis project Ga0307986, IMG submission 203170) | Marine microbial communities from Ellis Fjord, Antarctic Ocean - #82 | ecosystem: Environmental > Aquatic > Marine > Unclassified | place: Southern Ocean | collected 2014-10-09
TCTGTAATTGAATAATCGGCATACAATCCATCTACGAATCTGTATCCTAAATCTAAACTTACAATTCCCATTCTATAATCTGCTGATATGTTAGATGTGATTTGTGCAGCATCTCCAACTTTTGAACCTTCGGTATATAGAGTACCAGTTCCAATTGATTGTTGGTTATCATCAAATAATTCTGCTTCGAAGTTCTTTGTATATTTCCAATCACCAAGTGATAACATCCCTTTGAATGTTAAGTTGTTGTTTGCACGATACATACCTTCAAGTTCAAATCCCTTGTGTAATACATCTACGTTTCTAAATTGAGCAGTTCCATCAACACCTTGTTGGTTTGATAATGAACGTGTAACAAATCGGTTACCCCAAGAAGTAGAATATACATTTACATTGAAATCCAATTTAGAAGAAGTATATCCATATCCCAATTCAACTGAACGAATTTCTTCATTTTGTAAATCTGGATTAACATCGTTACCGTAGTTAGGGAATACTGCTCCAAATTGTGGTTGTCTTGAAATTACACCTGCGTTAAAGAACACATTTGATTTCTGATTAAGATTGTAGTTTGCACCACCTTTAACATAACCACCACTTTGATTTTTAGTATCAGATAATGGATTGTTTGGTTGGTCAAATAAATCTTCACGTTGGAATGATTGGTTCGATACACCACCTTGTAATACAGCGGTTAATTTACCATCATCATTATATTCAACTAAACCATTTACACCTTGCCATCCCACGTGACCAATATTGAAATAATCAATTTTAGCTCCGTTTTTAAGACCAGTGCTATTGAATGGCGATGCTTTAATTAATGTATTTACAATTTGTCCGTTTGAGTTTTTGTTACCAGTAGAGTAATAACCATCTAATCCCATTAAGTTGTTCAATACACGATAATGATATCCTGTATAATCACGTAAATCAATACCGATAGAATATTTCATCTTACCTTTATTGATTTCTAAGTTTGAGATTGCACCAATCCAGTCATGTGAGTTCATAGATGCTCTTCTTACAAGAACTTCTCTACTAACACCATCTTCTCTGAATCCATTAGAACCTATCAATTGTCCTTCAAATCCACCAATAGTTCCACTATAAGGAGTTGCTTGTGATTGATTACTTTCAATAATTGCATCAAAGTTAATTGTTCCATCAGGATTACGTGAACCTCTACCGTTTTCAGCGTAGTGTTGTGTTAAATCCTTTCTGTATGGTAGAATATCTGTTGTAGCGTTTCTATAATTGTTACCACGAGGACCAGTTCCACCCCCTCTTCCGGCTGAACCGTAGAATGATGTTGCAAGTTTAACATTATCTGAAATTTCATAATCCCAATTGAATGTTGCCAATGGTTTGTTATAGAAGTTTCTTCTCATACTGAATTCCTCACCGTTTAAAGTTCCACCGTTTGAATTCCATGTTCTATCAATTCCTGCAGAACCGAAGTTTTGGTAATCTCTAATAGATACCCATACATCTCTTTGATGATGCCATTGTGCAGCACCCAATAGAGAGAAGTTTAAATCATGTTTCGAACCTTCTGGTTTGTAACCAAGTGCGAAGAAATAAGTGTATCCAGCACCCGAAGTGTTTTGAATATATCCATCTCCTTGCCATTTTGATAACAAGTATGAAGAAGCCCATCCCGATTTATCTTTACCTGTATTATACGAAACTGTTGTTTTTAAGTAACCATCGTTACCAGACATTTGAGTTATCGTTCCACCTTTTCTTTTGTTAGCGGCTTTGGTAAAAATAGAAACCGTTCCACCTACCGAGGGAACAGCTAAACGAGAAGCACCAAGTCCTCTTTGTATTTGAATACCAGATGCAACATCCGTTAATCCTTGCCAGTTAGACCAATACACTCTTCCGTTTTCCATATCATTAACAGGTTGTCCGTTAATAAGGAATGAAGTGTTTGTTTGGTCAAAACCACGAAGTGATATACGAGAGTCTCCATATCCACCACCTTGTTTGGTAGCATACACACCAGGTGTAGTATTCATAATTTCAGGAAACTCTTGGTTTCCTACTTTTAAAGTAATATCTCTTGCAGAAATTGTTGATACAGCGATAGGAGTTTCCCTAACTTTAGCAATATCAATAACACCTGAAGTAACTACGATTTCATCTAAAAATTCTGATGATGGAACTAATTCCACCAATAATTGTGTTGTTGAGGTAACTGTTTTTGTTTCGTAACCTAAAAAAGAAACTACTAATATAGTCCCCTCTTTAACATCTAAACTAAAAACTCCTTCTACATCACTTGATGTTCCATTCGTTGTTCCTTTAACAACAATAGTAGCACCAGGTAATCCATCGGATGTTCCCACTTCAACAACTTTTCCACTAATTTGTGCATATGCACCGATTGATAATAACATCAATCCCATTAAAAATAATTTTTTCATTTTGAAAATTGTTTGCATTTGATTAATTTAATTTAATTTAATATACACAGAGTATCTCTACATACCCTAATGTAAGTGTTCTTAAAGTTTTAACTTTAATTTAGTGATTTGTTTTTTCTCAATACCATATTTGGTACAGATATACAATATGTTCTCTCTACCTTCTTTACTTGCATATAGTATTTCAACATATTCCTCTGCCTGTCTTGATGAACATTGGAAATCTTGACGTACTAAATCAATTAAGAAGCTTTCGTATTTATCAGTTTTCTTACCCTTTACGTATTTCATATAATATCTACCCTTTGGTAAAATACCAATTAGTAATAAATAAAGATACTTTGGTTCGAGTGTCTGAGTATATGGTTGTATTTCAGAAAGAACTTCTATCCAATCTGGATTCATGGAAAGAAATCTATGTACCATATAGTTACTCCATGTTTTTTTATCGTCATCTTCCAATGAATCCCAATATTTAGGATTCTGTACTGAAGTTATATTTGTTATATGATCGAATAGTGTTTTCTTTGCTGCCATAACTTTATTGATTTTCTTTTATTAATGGTAAAGTAATTTTTGCCTTTTCATTTTTACTTACATGAAATTCATCATATAAATCATATGATTCTTTGTGCATGTTACAAGATGACTTTTCAATTTCATCAATATGTACAGAATATACTGGTACTTCCTGTGCATTTAAAACATTATCGGTAATATCAGTATATTCTCTATGAACTATTGGATAGTCATCAAACTCCTTTGGTAAGGAATTTAAAAATTTTCTATAATCTTTTATTGTCATCTACTTTTTGTTCTTCAATTGTTCTGGAAGTAATTCTTCTATAATTTCTCCACAATCTCCACACAAATATAACTCTACCGGTACGATTGCATCATTTGGTGTACCTGTTATTAATTTAGATACTTTTAAGAATTTGTTTGCTGGAATAAATACTGTCCCTTTGCATTCTTGACATTCCATCTCGGTTGCTTTTGAGAAATCGATTTGTGGTTGTCCTTGTGATTGACCATCTGGTCCTCCTAATATTTTTGCCATAATTGTTTGTTTGTTTTTATATTGATAAGTGTCCTAATTTTTCGTGTAATCTCTTCATGTGTTTACAAGGAGAATATGAACGGAAAGAACGTGCCGGACATTCACAATCTACTATCTTATAATCCGTTACCTTTACAGTATAGTATGATAACTTTCCTGTCTTTTTGTTTCGAGATCCCATCTCGGTGTATTTCCAACTGTTTGACATATCTTATGTTTTAATTATATAACAAAGATACAACATTTTATTGGATTATCCTAATAAAATCGTTAGTAACTTTTCTACAACTATTAAAGCATTCCTATAATTTGTATAACAGTTGCCATGAACGTAATTTCTTTGTCGATCACCATTGCATCCTTATATTGTCCTTCTGAAAGAAGTAGGATTACATTTGATGTATTATCACCTGCATATTCAACAACTTTTTCATAGAGAAATCCATACAATTCAGAGAAATCTTGAATACGTGAATCGGCAACTGCCTGTCTAATCTTCATGTACTTATTCCTCTTATCATCCTTACCTTTTAAGATATCAATTAACTTTACCTTAATATCAGAATTTAACATATTACTAACATCTACCTTTAATATTCCTTTTGAAGAATTTAATTGACAGGTGTTAATAATCTTTCTGATATCTGGATAAGATGCATCGATAATAGGTACTAAATCCTTTAATTCGAACTTAATATTTTCTTTACCAAGAATTTGAGATATTTGTACTGCAACATCTTTTTTGGTTGGTGGTACAATCTGAAAGGTTTGGCAACGTGATTGGATTGGGTCAATTACTTTCTCAACATAGTTACACGTTAAGATGAACCTACAATGTTTAGAAAACGTCTCCATAAGATTACGAAGGATTGCCTGTGCATTTGGTGTCATGTAATCGAACTCATCAAGGATAACAATCTTTGAAGACCGAAATCCAATAGTTGATGCAAATCCTTTTACTTTGTTACGAACCGTATCTACATTATTTTCATCAGATGCGTTAATAACGATATGGTCACAGTCAATTGAACTTACAATCAATTTAGCAAGTGTTGTTTTACCAGTACCTGCCTTTCCGAAGAAAAGTAGATGTGGAACATCACCACTTTCTAAATATTCTGCAACCTTTTGTTTAAGATGTTCGTTACCAACATATTCTTGAAGATTCCTCGGTCTATATTTCTCAGTCCAAAGTGTATTACTTACCTCTGTTTCTGTTTCTTGGTTTTGTTCGAAGAATCCCATATTTATACTCCTGAGTTTTTAACTTCCTTAAGGAAATCGATTAACGTTTCTAATTTAGTGATAAGGCTTTGTTTAGCATTTTCATCAATACCTCTTTTATCGTTTTTGTTCAAATCACCGATGATATCACCTAATGAAGATGCCGCTACCATTAACGCATCTGTTTTTGAGTTAAGAAAATTCTCCGAAATTCGGAACTTTCTACATACCTGTTGTAAATTCATTTTTATATTTATTTAGTTATTTATATTGATTGTCCCAATAATTTCACAATCTTTTTTACTGTGTTATTCCCAACTTTGACCTTATGATATGGAATACCATTATCTATCAATGTTTTTTCAATTCGTTTATCCAATTCCTTAGATTCATCTAACGTTTGATATCGTTCATCATTGTTATGAATTCCATCATCACTACGTTCTAATAAAATATTAATAGAATCATACTGATTATGTATATCCAAAACTAATTTATCAAAATGTTCTGATGAATATAGTGTTGATGGATACGTAGTGCCTTTATACATATTACGATACACGAGAGATAAAATTATCGGTGAATCAAGTATAATGTAATCAACCTTACCATAACTCTTTACAATCCCTCTATGTTGATTAGCAAGTACATACAATTGGTCTTGTATTGCCGATTGATTGTTATCCCAAGCAAGTGCTTTAGGAAACTCATACGGCATATCACAATTGATATGTTTCTTTTTCAACTTGTAAGTGATACCAGATGCTATTGAACTTTTACCAATACCAGGTCCACCAAATAAATTTACTATCTTACTCACTATCGTTCGTATCCTAACAGTTCATGTTCGTTAAACATAAGAAGTTCTTCACCATCAACTTTGATTGTATTGGTTGCTTCTTGTTTAACATATAATACATTGTCACCAACTTGTACTGTAATTGGAATACGTTCTCCGTTTTGTGAGAAAATACCAGCTCCAACTGATACTACTTCTCCATATACTTTTGTTCCTCTTTGAATTGAATCAGTAAGGATTAATCCTCCACTTGATTTCTTTTCATCTTTTGTTTTAGCTCGTACTAAAACTCTGTCTCCTAATGGTGTAAATTTACTCATTTTCTTTATTTTTTGTTTGTAAGTTAGTTGTCAATCCATCCGTGGTTACTGGTCCTCCAGTAGTTGTTGTTCCACAATATGGTATAGTTGGATTTCCCGTCCAATTTGGAGGAGTACTCCAATATGGATTCTGTTGATATGGTACATATCTTATACCATTTAGATTTTCATTGGTTAGAAGTACTACTGCTTTTTCAGCGGTAATATTCCCACTATCTAATAATTCTTGTACTATTTCTGCTTTTGTCATGATAATTTATTTTTTATGGAATACGAACATTGGTTCATACTTGTACACTTTTCCGTTATGTTTTACTGAATTCTTAATTCCAGTCTTGGATGGGTCCAATCCTACCATTCGTGTCATTAACATTTTCAGCTTACCTTTATACTCACACCCAAGTTCTTTCAGTATTTCAACTGAATCTTCTTCCAATGGAAAATATGCGTTCTCTCCAATTTTAATTGAAGCGATGTTCCATATAATATATCTATCGTTTTTTAAGTATTCATAAATAGTAGTTAGAGTTGGTTTTAGAAAATTTTCTCTCCAATCCTCGTACTCACTATATGCCTTAAACGATTGATTCTCATCCTGAGAATACTGCTCTCTATTAAAATACGGAGGTGATGTAAATGAGAAATCCAACTTTCCCTTATACTTCTGAAACTCCTTGTTATTCTCAATTAACTCAGAACCATCTTGAAATAATTCATATGTATTGGATTCGGTTTCAACATCAAAAAAGTTTACTAATTTATCCGAATGATTATCTATACAATTTTTGTTATAGAAATCCGCAACATACTCATATCTTGATTTACCCAATTCTGTAAGATAGTTATCTGGATTTGGATCTGTACCAACGTAGTGAATTTTCTTACGAGAACTCATTGCTCCAAGTATTCTACCACCCCAACCACTCGATGAATCATAAACCACTAATGGTTCTTTTTGTTCAATATGTGATGTATATTTTTCATATAACAATTTCGCAGTTAATGCAGGAAAGTTTACGGCTGCTTGACCACAACTTAAACGTATTACCCTCAGCATATTAGGAAACAATCCTTCAGTTTTATCATACCATCGTATCATATACGAAAACTTCGTTACCTTACCAACTTTAGATGTTGAAGATTCTTCAATTTTCTTTATGTTAGAAACTTGCCGTGAATTTAAGTAACCAGTATCTACTAATTCATTTACTTCATCAGCTGATAGATATATGTTGGTAAATCCGATATAATCATCATTGAATGTACCATAGTTATCAAATGTACTATCTTTTGATTTGGTTAAATAAATATCATAATTCTCCCACTTACCGGTGAATACTTTGCCATCTTTTACATCTTTGATAAACTCATATCCACTCTGTCCATTCCAAAAAGGATTTTCATCTTTTTTAGTAACGAGTGAACGAGACCAAACATACATTGAGTCTCGTCTTACTGCTCGTCTCATTATCGTAACAAACTTGTCTTCCATATCAGGATCACCAAAATAATCATAAATTGATAATCCACCTTCTGCTGTTTTACCACTTGATATTTTAGTTTTTAACATTGTAGGAAAAAACTGATTTACAACCGATGCATCTTTGTTGAAGTTTTTAACAATCCCCAACGATTCATTATCATCACTTAAATCTGTTTCTAAAAAATTACATTCATTTGATTTTAATTTACCCAATGATGAAATGATTTTATCATAATTTTTCCCTATAACAGGTGGATTTCCAAATTCATCCCATTGGTTGGTAACTTCTTCACGTAACGTTTTTGCCCAAGATTCGAATTCAGAATCACTTGTATCAAGTAGTTCATGAAAAAGAATATTAGATTTAAAATCTACAAATTTATTTCTCTGATAATAATAGTTCATTATTTTTTATGAAATACAAATATTGGTTCATACTTGTACCAAGTAGTTCCAACTTGGACCATGTTCTTGATACCACTTTCAATGGATTCTCGTTTGTTTACATTGGCACCAATCATTGCTGCCATTGTCATCTTTAATTTGCCCTTATACTCACCACCAAGTTCTGTAAGTATATCAATTGAATCTTGCTCTAATGGATAATAAATTGATTTACCAATTTTAATATCAGCAATATTCCACAATACATACCTATCATTCTTAAGATATTCATAAATTGTAGTTAGAGTTGGTCTTAAAAAGTTATCTCTCCAATCTTCATACTCAGAATATGCTTTAAACGATTGATTCTCATCTTGAGAATATTGTTCTCGGTTGAAGTAAGGAGGTGAAGTAAATGATAAATCTAACTTACCTTGATACTTTTGGAACTTTGGATTATTTGAAATTAACTCCGAACCATCTTGAAATAGTTCATAGGTATTTCCTTGCTTTTCTACTGCGAAGAAGTTTGTCATTGTTTCTGAATGAGTATCAACTACCTTATCATTGAAATACTTTGCCATATACTCATAACGTGAGATTCCCAAATCATCAATGAAGTTATCTGGATTAGGATCCGTACCGATGTAATGAGTTTTCTTTCTACTACTCATTGCTCCGATAATCCTACCACCCCATCCACTTGATGAATCATAAATATGAAGAGGTTCTTCTTGTTCAATATGTTTAGTATAGTTTTCGTAAATCCATTTTGCAGTTAATGCAGGAAAGTTTACAGCTGGTTGTCCCAAACCTAATCTAAATGATTGTACAATTTTAGGGAATATACCATCGTTGATATCATACCATCTGACATTATACACATATTTAACTTCTTTACCATTTTTCAAAACACGAACATCCTCAATATCACCAAGATTTGAAATCTGGCGTTGGTTTAAATGTCCTTCTTTTACTAATCGTTTTACCTGTTTAGCATATAAAAAGAATATTGTTCCATACGTTTGTTTATTTTCATTTAGAGGTCCATATTTTCTAATAGAATTTTCAGTTGTTCTTGAAAGTACAATATCAGTATTTTCCCACTTACCTGTAAATATCTTACCATCTGATATATCCTTTATGAATTTATATGGTGTTTGTCCGTTCCAAAATGGATTTTCATCCTTTAAGCTGGTTAATGAACGACACCAAGCATACATAGAATCTCGCTTAACTGCTCGTTTCATTGTTTTTATAAATCCCTCTTCTAATGCATCTTGAGCAAAGTAATCATAAATAGATAACCCACCTTCTGCAGATTCACCATTTGATATTTTAGTTTTTAACATTGTAGGAAAAAACTGATTTACTACACTTTGATGTTTATTAAAGTTCTTTAATATTCCCAATGATTCAGAATCAGTATCATCTTTGATATAGAAATCACAATCATTAGTTTTTAATGTAGCAAAATTATGAATAATAGTTGCTTCATCCTTCCCCTTGACAGGAGGCTGTCCATCAATATCCCACGCGTTTACAATCTCTTTACGGATTAACCTTGCCCAATCACTAAACTCATCATCAGTCATAGATAATAACTGATGATAAGTAGTGTTAGATTTAAACTCGGAAAATTTACTTTGTTCGTAAAAGTAGTTCATTAGTTAGATATTTCAACTAAATAATAATTACTTTCGTAGTTGTCAATATTAAAGTGAATGTGTGCAAGGCCTTGTGATGAAATCTTCAAAGTTGCATCAGTTGCTTCTTTATTTGCAACAAGGATTTCTTTCAGATATGTTGCTGAAAATGAGATTGGTTTTACATCACCATCACATGTACAATCAACATCAATGTTAATTCTGTTTGTGTTGATATTAGAGTAACCCAATACAATACTTCCTTTATTATCTTTACACGTGAATGTAAAGTTGTTTTCATCTGATAAAGCTCCCTTTGCTTTGATAAATGTAGATATAAAGTTTGAATCTAATTTGATTTCGGATTTGAAATCTGGCAATTGCTTCAAATCTGGTACATTAGGGATAACTGATAAATCGGCTAACATATAATTTACAGATGTTGATTTGTCTTTGAATTTCAAAGAAACTGATTTACCATCAATATCTTGAATACTAAAATCTACTTCATTACCAAGAACTGATAACATTTTTGTAAGTTTGGTTGTATCATATACACCAAAAGTAGCATCCTGTCCTTCAAATTCTTTCATTGATACTGAACCCAATACCGATTTGTCATCCGAGATGAATGATGTTGTTAGTGAACCATCTTTTGATTCCCATTTTACAGATTCTACTAAACCTGCTAAATTGTACTTCGATACGAAGCGATTTAATTGTTGTTTTTCCATGTTTATTGACTTAATTTATTTTAATTTATACAAATATACGAAAATTATCTGATACTACCAAACATTTTCTCATTTATTTTACTTTTATTTACATTCCTGGGATTTGCATCGTAGGAAATTGTGATTTTTCTTCTGGTTTGTTAACAACCATACACTCAGTAGTTAATATCATCCCTGCAACAGATGCTGCGTTTTCAATAGCAGTTCTTGTTAC
>Ga0307986_10003881_pt1 | contig 10296 bp, 11 predicted proteins | sample EllFjometageno82_FD_203170 | JGI IMG/M metagenome (GOLD analysis project Ga0307986, IMG submission 203170) | Marine microbial communities from Ellis Fjord, Antarctic Ocean - #82 | ecosystem: Environmental > Aquatic > Marine > Unclassified | place: Southern Ocean | collected 2014-10-09
TGCTCTCTTTAAAGTTAGAAGATAAGCTAACAAAGTTAATCACTCTGCCTCCATTTGAATAAACTTTATTCTCAATTTTTTTAGTTCCCGCATGATACATAAAATCATTTTCATCTAAATTAATTTTTTCAGTATTTTCAATTAAAATATTATTTTGATATTTATCCGGATATCCCTTTGAACAAATAACAACACACAGACTTTTTTTATCATACCATTCTATTTTTAAGTTCTTTAATCTTCCGTTACAGCATGCTTCTATAATTTCTAATAAGTCAGTTTTTAATTTTGGTAAAATTGTTTGGCACTCAGGATCTCCCATTCTCACATTGTACTCAATAAGATAAGGCTCACCTTCAACTATCATTAAGCCTGCATATAAAAATCCTTTATAATTAGAGCCCATCTCTTGTATAGCTTTGATTGTTGGTTTTATTATTTTATCTAATATTTTTTCTTCAAGGATGTGATTTATTAATCGTGATGGAGAATAAGCTCCCATACCGCCGGTATTCGCACCTTTATCACCTTCTAAAACTTTTTTATGATCTTGTGCTGTTTCAAAGCTTTTAATTTCTTTACCATCACTAATTATAAAATAACTCATTTCTTCACCAGTGAGAAATTCTTCTATCAATATATTATCGGCAACTCCAAACTTTCCATTAAAAATTTCTTTTATGGCAATATTTGCACTATCTTTATTTTCACAAATATAAACACCCTTTCCAGATGCAAGCCCATCTGCTTTAACAACTAACGGAAAATTAGTCTTATTTAAAAAAGCAGATGCTTCACTAAAATTTTCAAATATTCCAAATTTAGCTGTAGGTATCTTGTATTTATTGCAAATTTTTTTAGTAAATATTTTTGAACCCTCAAGCTGAGATGAAACCTTATCAGGGCCAAAAATATTTATTTTAGTATCTTTAAAAAAATCTACTATTCCTTCCACGAGCGGTTTTTCGGGACCAACTATAATTAAACTTATCTCATTAGATATTGAAAATTCTTTGATTTTATCAAAATCATCAAGATCAATCTCAACATTTGTAGCAAGCTGGGATGTTCCACCATTACCAGGAAAACAATATATTTTTTTAACTTTAGGGGAATTTTTGATAAATTGGCACAAAGCATGCTCTCTTCCTCCACTTCCAATTATTCCTACATTCATATAGATGTATATAAACTAAAAATGATTAAAAAATTAGCAAAATTAAAATATTTACCAAATAATTTTGAAGTTATCGAAAGTGGAGATCATGTGGTCTGTGCGGTTTCTGGACAAATAATAAAATTAGAAAATCTTAATTATTGGAATGTTGAACTCCAAGAGCCTTATTTTTCATACGTAGAAGCCCATCAAAAAAAAGAAGAAGTTTATTAATAATTAATATTACTTCCATCTATTATGAGACCAAATCCATTGTTCAGGATTCTTTAGGATCATTTTTTCAATAATAATGTTTAACTTAAGAGTAATGGAATTAATTGTATCTTCATCAGTATATTTAATTGGATCATAGACAGTCAATTTAAAATTAAGATTATTTTTTCTTTCGATATGTACTGGAACTACTTTGCAATTAAATTTTTTAATAAATTGTGCTGGAATAGTTGTTGTATGAGCTTTGTGTTTAAAAAAATTTGACTTAATGCCTTCTGACACTCTTTGATCAATCATAAGTGCAATAGATGTATTTTTCCTAAAAAAAGAAAGTAATTTTTTAGTACCTGATAGACCTTTTTCTATTTGATTTTTGCATATATATTTTTTTCTTATTTTTTCCATTATAAAATTTAAAAACTTATTATTAAGAGGTCTATATATTACAGCCAACTCAACTCCGGATTTTTCGATGTGCATTGCCATCAATTCAAAATTACTGAAATGTCCAGAAATAAATATTACTGGTTTCCCCTCCTTTTTAATATCATCAAGAATTTTTTGACCTACTACATGAATTTTATTTTCTAAATTTGTTTTTCTAAAGTCCTTTATAAAAATATATTCTGCTAAAATTTTTCCATAATTTTCCCACATATTTTTACTAATAGTATTAATCTGGTTATTGTTTAAATCAGGCATTGCTTTAAGTAAATTATTTCTTATTATTTTTTTTGAACGAAAGAGAGGCCCAAATAATTTTACAAATTTGCCTGAAACAATAACAGAAAGTCTCAAGCCAATAAGTTTAAATATTAAAAAAAAACTTATAATTATAACAAATTGAATAAAATATTTTATATTTTTCATAAGCGTGTTTTTATAAATCGAATTAAATCGTCTTCATTTTTAATGATTATTTCAATTTGTAAAAAATCAATTCCAGATGAAATCTTATCATTGATTCTTAGATAATCCTTTTCTGTAGTTAAAATTTTTGCATCAAAATTTTTAGCTAGAAGTTTTATGTGCTTAATATTTTTTGGTGTGTAGTGATAATGATCAGGAAAAATAATTTCTTTAACTATATTGATTTTATTTTTTACAAGAGTTTTTTTAAAACTATCAGGGTTACCAATTCCTGAAAATATTAAATATTTTCTATTTAAATCTAATGTATTGATATTGATTGCATTATAGTATGTTTCAAATATTTTAATATTTTGATTATATTTTTTTATCAATTTTATTTTTTCAGTAGTGTCTTCCTCGTTTCCATTTAAAAAAATAGCATCATATTTATAAATACTGTTTATTTTTTCCCTGAGTGGACCAGCTGGAATCAAGAAACCGTTACCTATAAATTTTTCAATATTGAAGCATACAAATTGTAGATCATAATTAATTGTTTTGTCTTGTAATCCATCATCAAATATTGAAACCTCAACATCATCCTTGATTGCAGCATCAAGGGATTTTTTTCTTTCATTAAAACAATACAATTTTTGTTTTTTCTCTAATAATTTTTGTTCGTCAATTTGATCTTTGTAAAATTTCTTTATGATTGCAGTTTTATAATTTAAATTTGTAATAATTTGACTTAGTTTTATAGATAGGGGTGTCTTACCTGTCCCACCAACATATATATTTCCAACACAAATTTTTTTAATATTCTTTGTTTCTTTGATATTTCTCTTATGTAGAGAGTTGTTAAAAATAATAGGCAAAGTAAGTGGTAGCAATAAATAAGATATCAAATTAGGTTTTTTATAATCCCAAAAACTAGGTTTTTTTAATTTCATTTCTAATTAAAAAAAAAGCTTAACTCTTTTATTGTTAAATGCAAAATTTTATCGCCTAAACTCTTAATTTTATATTTAATTTTTGTTGTATTATTTTTATTTTTAAATGAATTATCAACTTTGTTTATCAGTTCATTTAAATTACTTACCTTTTCTGATGATTTATATTTACCTAACAGCTTATATATTTCATCAAAATTCCAAATATTTGGACCATGCAAAACTTTACATCCATACTTAACAGCTTCAATTGGGTTTTGCCCACCATGAGCAATAAGGGAGCCTCCTAGAAAAACAGTTTTACATAATTGAAAGAAAGACTTAGTTTTACCATAAGAGTTTACCAAATATATATCGGTATCTATATTAACTTTTTTTTTAGAAACATCTAATTGAACCTTAAGATCTAAGCTTTCCATTTCGGCTAAAATAGAATCTACTCTATTAATATGTCTTGGGATTATAATGGTTAATAAATTTTTATATTTCTTCTTAAGTTTTTTGTGAACAAGACCGCAAAGTTTTTCTTCTGACTCATGGGTGCTTGAAGCACACCATATCTTTCTAGATAAAAAATTAATTTTTTGAGAATTATTCATGTCATTATTATAATTTTTTGTTTGTGAAAATTTTAGATTACCAATAAATTTTATTTTTTTAGCACCTAGTAACTTAAGATATTTTTTACTTTTTAGATTTGAAGGAAAGCAAATATCAAAATTTTTAAACAAACTTTTTGCAAAAGAATTAAAATTCATCCAACGTGAAAAAGATTTTTTAGTTATACGTGCATTTAATAGAACAAGAGGAATAGTTTTTTTTTTTATATTAATTATCATATTTGGCCAAATTTCTGAGTCAATGAAAATAGCTATTTTTGGGTCCCAATAGTCTAAAAATTTTTTAGTATGGTGAATTGTATCTATAGGAAAAAATTGGTGAATAGTTTTTTTTAACTTTAAGCTAGATAGAATTTTCGATGAACTTAATGTATTAGAAGTTATTAAAATTTGTTTGATTTTTTTATTTTTTTCTAATTTTTCAATCAATGGTAATACACTTAAAATTTCTCCAACACTTGCGCCGTGAAACCACACAAGCTTACCTTTCATTTTTTTTTTAGAAGAAAAACAAAATTTTTCTTTAAATCTTAAGGGGTCTTCTTTTTTTTTAAGTATTCTAAATAATATAATAAATGGAGAAAATATTACTATTAATGAAATTGCAATTTGATAAATTAAAAGCATTAACTTTTCTTGATTTGTTTCTCATAATAATTTTTATATTTTTTTGAACTTAAGAGCAACTCTTGGTGTTTGCCTGATGCAATTACTTCACCACCGTCTATAACATAAATTTTATTTGAGTTTAATATGGTCGATAGTCGGTGAGCTATTACCACTGTAGTTCTATTTTCTGTTAGAATCTTTAATGCCTCTTGAATTTTACTTTCCGTTTCAGTGTCTAAAGAAGAAGTTGCTTCATCCAGTAGAATTATAGAACTTTTTTTAATCATAGCTCTTGCAATTGATATTCTTTGCTTTTCTCCACCTGATAATCTAACTCCATTTTCACCAATTATAGTTTCATATTTGTTAGGCATTTTGTTTATAAAGTCCTCTGAAAAAGATGATTTTGCTGCTTGAATAATTTCATCATTACTTGCATTCAAATTCCCGTACGCGATATTATTCATAATTGTATCATCAAATAGAGTAGTATCCTGGCTGACTAAAGAAACATTTTCTCTTAAAGAAAAAATTTTTGTTTTATAAATTGACTGACCATCGATTAATATGTCTCCAGAATCTATATCATAGAGTCTTGGGATGAGACTCATAATAGTTGATTTACCAGAGCCACTATGGCCTACTAATGCTGTCATTTTTTTACCAACGATTTCCAAATTTATAGAATTTAAAACTTCTTTTTCTTCTTTGTCATATCTAAATCTGACATTTTTAAACTTTATACCTCCATCTACTACTTTAAGATTTGTATCATCTATATTTTCAATAATTTTATTTTGATTATCTATTATAGGTAAAATTCTTTTTGCTGCTGACAAACCTTGATTAACAGCTATATTTAAAGTTGCCAATGACCTAACTGGTTGATAGGCCAACATCATTGCTGCTAAAAATGAGAAAAAATTGTTAATATTTATTTCATCATTAATGATTAATTTTCCTGAATAATAAATTAATATTGCTATCATTATCCCCGTAAGAGTTTCCATAATTGGTGAGGTCCTAACATAAATAATTGCAATTTTTTTGTTTTTTTCCTTCAAATCATCAACAAATTTATCTGCTCTTTTGCTTTCATAATCCTCTCTTTGAAAAATTTTAATTAGTTTATGATTTTTAAAAATTTCTATTAAATACGTATTTAAAAATCCAGATTTTTCTTGAGCTTGAGTACTAACTTTGCCGACTCTTTTACCCAAAGACCTTGCAGCAAAACTTGCTAATGGAAGCATAATTATAGAAATTAAAGATAGTTTCCAATTTTGAAAAAACATTACAAACAAAAGACCAATTAAAGTCAAACTATCTTTAAAAAGATTTAATACAGCAAAACTTAATAAATTAGTTATCATGTTGACATCAAAAGTTAAGTTTGAAATAAATTTTCCAGAATGCTTTTTATCTATCAATTGTGTATCTGCTCTAAGTAAAGATTTAATCATATCTAACTGAAGAATTTTTTTTATTTCCTCTCCAACGGTTATCATAATTGCCTTTGCAAAAAATAATGACACTCCTTTAGTTGAAAAAGATATAATTATCAGAATCGGTATAACTAATATTAGTGTCTGATCTCTATCTATAAAAATTTTTTTTATTGCTGGATCAAGTAACCATGCAATAGCAGAGGTGCTGCCAGCAACAAAGATTGCAAACAATCCAGATAATAAAATTTTTTTTACAAATTTTTTTGAGTAATCTTTATATAATCTTTTTAATATTAAAGTATTTTCCATTATTTTAAAATTTCCCAAGAAATATATTAAAAAGAACTAATAGCCCAACAATATTATTACTTTTAAATATTTTTAGACAATTTTTTGTGTCTTTAAAATCAAACCTTCGTAATTGGTAGAAAAATAGATGATATATTAAAAAAATAGAACCTAAATAAAAAAATAAATTAAAATGCATTAAATATCCACTTATTAAAATTGAGAAAGTCAGCAAAGTGAAACATATAAAAATAAGTTCTTTAGGATTATTTTTAAATTTTATTGAAGTTGATTTAATACCTATAATTTCATCATCTTTAATATCTTGAAACCCATAGATAGTGTCGTACGCTAATGTCCAAAATATGGCCCCTAGATAAAAGATTATTGGGATAATATCTATTTGGTCTTTTATTGATACCCAGCCTAAAATCAAACCATAGTTAAATGTTATACCTAGAAAAAGCTGTGGCCAGTAAGTTAGTCTTTTCATTAAAGGGTAAGTAAAGGCCAAAGGCATTGAGCATAATGCAAGAATAATAGTTAACGTATTAAAATTAATTAAAACCAAAAAAGCAAGTGAGCATAAAATGATTATATAAAAAATTGCTAATTTTACAGAAATCTTATTTGAAGCAATTGGTCTATTTTTTGTTCTTTGGACTTTTTTATCAAATTCTTTATCAGAAATATCATTTACTATACACCCGGCAGAACGCATTAAAATTGAGCCTAAAAAAAATAAAGACAAATAAAAAAAATAACCACTAAAACTATTTGAAAAATCGTACGCAAGTGTCAAACCCCACGCACAAGGCCAAAATAAAAGCATAAAACCAATTGGTTTTTTTAGTCTAATTAACTCAATAAAAAGATTTAATTGTTTCATAATAATTTACTTGTAAATAGCAAAAGCTAGTTTCATAATCAAATTGATTCGCATGAATATAGATTACACTGTCACAGCATTAATGTTTCCAGCAATACCCTTACTTATGAACATCTATAGTAATAGATTTCATTCGCTTAGTAAGCTTATTAGACAGCTGCATGATGAGCATGTCTACGAAAACCATATCCCCCCTGAATGGAAAAAACAGTTTATTAACTTAAATGGAAGAATAGTTCTATTAAAATGGACAATCATGTTTGCTGCATTTGGGTTGTTATTTAATTTGCTAACAGTTTTCGCTCTTTATTTAAATGAAATTTTTATAGCAAGAATAATTTTTGGATCGTGCTGTTTATCTATGATGATTTCAATTGTAGTTTTTTTAAGAGAAATTCAGGTATCAACAAATGCACTCAAATGGCATATGTCAGATATGGATGTTGATTTAGATTAATCAGGAATAATTACAGCAGGTCCAGTTAACATTCTTGCTTCTAATTCTTCATGAGCTTTCTTTGCATCACTAAGAGAATATTTCTTAAAAATTTCAACTTTAAACCTTCCAGATAATACAGCATCAAAAACTTTTTTTGCAGACTCAACCAATTCTACTCTTGTCATTGTGTAGTGTGCAATTGATGGACGAGTAAAAAATAAACCTTTTGTATTAATGTGTTTTTTAACATCTATAGTATCAACGTAACCTGATGCATTACCAAATGCTACCATCATGCCTCTGATTTTTAATGTTTCAATTGATCCTTCAAATGTTTTTATTCCAACACCGTCATAAACAACATCAATTCCATTTTTGCCTACAATTTTTTCTACTTCTTCAACAAAGTTTGTATCAGTATAATTTATTATGTGATGACAGCCATTTTTTTTAGCAATAGCTTCCTTTTCTTTAGAGCCAACTGTTCCAATAACTTCAGCCCCCAATGCATTGGCCCACTGACATAAAATTTGACCAACACCACCAGCTGCTGCATGATATAAAACTTTATCACCTTTTTTAATTGGGTAAGCTCTGTGTAATAAATATTCAGCAGTAATTCCTTTAAGCATAATGCAAGATGCAATTTCATCTGAAATCCCTTCTGGAACTAAAACTAGTTTTTCTTGTGGAAATAATTGTTTTTCAGAATAACTACCAATTGGCATTGAAGAATGTGCAACTCTGTCACCAACTTTAAATAAATCTACTTCAGAACCTATTTCTTCAATTATTCCACATGCTTCTAAACCAATCCCACTTGGAAGAGGAATAGGGTATAAACCTGTTCGGTGATAAATATCAATATAATTAAGACCAATTGATAAATTTTTTATAAGAACTTCTTTTGGACCTGGTTTGCCGATTTCAATATCTTTAATCACTAAAACTTCAGGACCACCAAATTTTTCTATTTCAATTCTTTTCATTATTTTACAAATGTACCATTATGATAATCTTGTACCGCTTGCAAGATTTCAGCTTTAGTATTCATTACAAACGGACCACCTCTTGCAATAGGCTCACCAATTGGTTTACCAGATATCAATAAAAACTTAGCTTTAGTTAAGCTAGATACTTTCAACTTTTGACCTCTAGTTAGAATAATTAAAGTAGAATTTTTAGCTTGGTCATGATTTTGATCTCCGACCTTAATCTCTCCCTCAATTAAGTAAATTAAAGAATTATGTGTTGAAGGAAGATCAAAATTAAACTCTTTATCTTTTTCAATCTCTACATCAAAGTAAATTGGCTCAACGTTATGCCCTTTAACAGGTCCTTCTGCATTTTCAAATTTTCCGGCAATTACTCTAACTATTTTATCGTCATCTTTATGAGTACTCATTTTATCTGCATCAATATAAATGTATTCTGGTTTGTTCATTTTTAGTTTAGCAGGCATATTTACCCACAATTGAAAACCATGAAGCTTGCCTTCTGTCATAGCGGGCATTTCAGAATGAATTATTCCTCCACCAGTTTTCATCCATTGAACATCTCCTGAAGACATTCTACCTTTGGCCCCAGTGCTATCCTCATGTTCAAACTCACCACTCAACATATAAGTAACTGTCTCAATTCCTCTGTGAGGGTGTGGAGGAAAGCCTCCAATATAATCATCTTTATTTTCAGAACCAAACTCATCCAACATTAAAAAAGGATCGTGATAATCTATGAGATGAGTACCAATACTTCTCTTTAATTTAACCCCAGCACCATCTGATGCTGCAACTGGTTCTATTATTTTTTCTACTTCGATTTGGCTCATATTTATGTTCGATTACCTTTAATCAAAAAATAAACTCCACCAATTAAAAGAAATATTTGCTCACTAGTAAATAGTTTTTTTGTGATGAACCAGTCTAGGTGTGCAATAGCAAATATGTTGATCATCATAATAACAATCATTAATCCAGCTAGCCTTGTTAGCAAGTTTCCAAAAGGATTTTTAACAAAGCCACCAATAATTAATATTAACCCTGCTAATAATTCTGATAAAGCAACCAAAGATGCTAGTGCAGGTGATAGGTCAAAATATTCGATTAATCCTTGAGGAGGTAAAGGAAATTTACCTAGACCGTGAATTATAAAAGCTATTCCTATTCCAAATCTAAAAAATAAAGAGGCCAATGCATCTATATTTGAAAAAAAATTATTAACTTTATTATTTAAATTTTTCATTTTATCCTTTATTTTTTATTATGTGATCCATCGCAAAATGGCGGATTGTTAGTTTGTTTGCAAGCACAAAAAAACATTTTTTTAGTTTCTTCAGCTTTGTATACTAGAGGTGTAAACTCTGTACCCTTATGCGATCCATCACAAAAAGGTTGTTTTACACTTTTTCCACATGAACACCAATAATAAGATTTATCTTTTTCAACTTCAACAGCGATTGCACTGTCACCTGCTCTTTCTCCTTTATTCATACTTACCCTTTCAATTTATTTGACTTGTACATAATGCTTTGTTATCAGTATTGCAATAACGCATAATAATCATACTAGTATATAAAAACATACCATGAAAAGCTCAATAGATTGCCCAGCAGAAAGAGCAGTTTACTTCCTTGGAGGTAAATGGAAAATTAGGATCTTGTTTGGCTTACTACAAAGAAAAAAAATAAGATTTGGTGAGTTTAAAAAAGCATTGAAAACCATTACACAACAAATGCTATCTAAACAGCTTAAAGAGTTAGAGGCTGATGGAATAGTTAATAGAAAAGTCATTCAAATAATGCCACCAAATGTT
>Ga0307986_10003884_pt1 | contig 10292 bp, 10 predicted proteins | sample EllFjometageno82_FD_203170 | JGI IMG/M metagenome (GOLD analysis project Ga0307986, IMG submission 203170) | Marine microbial communities from Ellis Fjord, Antarctic Ocean - #82 | ecosystem: Environmental > Aquatic > Marine > Unclassified | place: Southern Ocean | collected 2014-10-09
AAATATGATTCCATCTATAATGTTGCCCAATATGTTGCCCAATATGTTGCCCAATATGTTGCCCAATATGTTGCCTAATATGTTGCCCAATATGTTGCCTAATATGTTGCCCAATATGCAAATGGATACTGTTAGAGATGGTTTTTCTGATAATGATATAGATGAAGCATTAAGAAGGTCATTAGAAGATTAAGTTTAATATTTTTTATACTTATATGCAAATGGATACTGTTAGAGATGGATTTTCGGATAATGATAGATGAAGCATTGAGAATGTCTTTAATAGATTAGACCTATTTAAATGATAATTTAATGTTTTTATAATTTTCAGGATGTATTTGATTTGTTAACCATGTCGTAAGTTTAGTTACATAATCTATAAATGTGTTTGATTTATTAAGTAGATTTATATATGTTAATGCATCTTGTACACATGATTCGTCATCTGTCTCCCACAAGCATAAATATTTATGAGAAAAATAAAGAGACTCACCATTAATATCTAAACTAATATGTAATATATTCGTGTTATTTGGAGTCGAATCAGTTCTGTCCCAATAAATATCAAAACTATTATTATCATCAATAATGAAGGTACATATGTGTATTATATCAGGTTGTGTGGGTATATTTATATTTAGAGCATTATTATTTTTACATAGTCCAGATGAATAATTTAATTGTAATGTATTATTATAATCTATCCATACTTTGTCAACTAGTTTAGAAGCATTTATTGTTATATGTATGGTATCAGGTATGACAAAACCTGTACAATAATTTTGTAAGTCGGATGGTATGCATCCAGCTTGTCTAATTTGAGAATGTTGACCTGTGCATACCTGGCACTTTTGTAATGTACTACTACAATTTGTGGGACAATATTTTTTCATAGCGCTCATACATTTAGTATTAGTTTTACCACCAACACCAAATCCATCACCTCTGTTTGCACATCCACAACCTCTCATAAAGTGATACAACAAGAAAGCAACAATTGCAAACATTAATACGTGTTCAACTTTTAACTCTTTTACTTCTTTAACCATTTTATAATATATATATTTTTTTTTGATTTAATTTAAGTTTAATAAATTTTATACTTATATATTTTATATAAATGAATGTTCAAAATATAAGTAGTTTACCAGATTTTATTGACAAATTTATTAAATTTAATCATGATAAATTAATTGAAATTTATGATGGAGGTATTGAGGAATATAAAGAAGGATTACTTTATTTCCAATGTGATACGGAAAAAAATAATGTTGATGTTTTCTTTTTATACAGAGAAAAAGTTATTGAAATGATAAGTGAGGAAAGTTGGGAAATGTTGAAAAGGGATGTAGGCGACAAAAAAGTATTTTTAATTAAAGAAAGTGATAATATGTTTATCTTGAAGATTTAAGACTTAATAATATAATTTATTTAACGCAATTTTATTGCTGTGCACATTGAACTCCCTGAGGCATCCCACCCATCCCTTCTTCTCTTTCGTTGCCATGCAACTCATCTAATGTTTTAAAATATTCTATTTCATGTAATTCTTTATCCATGTATTTATCTTTTAATTTAAATACATTTTTTAATGTACTTTTTTGCTCACCGCTTAAACGATATGGAAATATTAACTCAAAATGTATTAATAGGTTTCCATAGATCGTGCCATTATCTGTTAATAGGGGCATACCTAAACCATCACATTTCATTATATAATCTGGTTTTATAATTTGATCAATATTTATATAAATATCTGTATCATTCAAATGTCTTAATTTATATGTTGTTCCACACAATGCTTCTTCTAATGGTATTTCTAATTTTGTATATAAATCATTGTTTTTTCGTTGAAACCTGTCGTGTTCAACTTCCTTTAAACGAATAACTAAATCACCTTGAACATCTAATTCAGGTATATAATCACCTTTTCCTTTTAATTCAATATCTTTGCCATTGACATTACCTTTTTTAATATTTAAATTATACTTTTTAATATTTGGTATTACTCCACTTTTATTACATTTTTGACATTCATATCCTGGAATAATTGTATATCCTTTTTGTTGACACACATCACACGGTCTGCGACTTTGTTGTATCATTGGTCCCATTCGCATTGTTTGGGTTACATATTTATTACCCTGACACTCATTGCATAATTGTTTACCATTCGTTAAATAACCATTGCCACTACAATCCATACATTTATGATTTGATTTGACACTAATTGTTTTTTTAGAACCAATATATAAATCATCTAAAGTAACTTCTACCTCATGTATTTTTACTGGATTTTGTTGGTTATTTTTTCCACCCATCATACCACCAAATGGATTCCCCATACCACCACTAAATATATCTGGCATACCACCTGACATACCGCCTGACATACCGCCCATTGAACCCATTGAACCACCGAACATACTTTCAAATGCACTAAATGGATTTCCTCCTCCCCCGCCATCTAATGCTTCATAACCACCCAAATCATATGTTTTACGTTTATTTGAATCACTTAATACGTCATATGCTTCACTAATATTTTTGAATTTTTGTTCATCTCCTCCTTTGTCCGGGTGATGTTTGACTGCCAGTTTACGATATGCTTTTTTAAGTGTATTATCATCTGCACTTTTATCTACGCCTAATAGGCCATACAAATCTTTCATTATTACTTTATGACAATATATTTTTAAATAGTGTTAAACATAATTTATTTTTTTTTTATATTTTTTTAATATGTTATATTATAAAATGTTTGGAGTTAAAGAATTAAGTGTTGAACACATTCTAATGTTGGCAATTGTTGCATTATTGTTGTATCATTTAGTAGGTAGATGTGGCAATGGGTTTAGTGTTGGAAGCAGGGGTGACGAATTTACATGGCCAACTTTTTGGGGTGATAATGCAGGTATAGGCGATTGTAATAAGCACACAAATATAGATGATTGTCATAATAATAATTGTTTATACTTTCCAGAGGCGGGAATCTATAAACCAGATAATGGAATTGCGGAAATCGGAAAATGTAGAGGTTTACCAACAATAAATTGGTTAAGTAAACAGGGTGTTTCTCAGTGCAAAGAATCATATAAAGACACAAATGGTTCTGGAATAGGACATATAATAAACTTAGATGTTGGATACTATAATTCTAGTTCAGATATAGACAGGTGTGAAACTCAATCAATGTGTGTACCAAATACTATTAAACAACTTGAATGGTCTGATACACGAGCTCCCTTTTGTAAAAGTGGATGTAAAAATGAATGGCATGAATTTGGAAAGGTTAATCAATCTACATTAGATTCTTCTCATTATGGTTGCATAAATGGTAATACTTATAATAAATGTATAACTGGCAATCGCTCAATATGTCAAAAAAAATAATTTATATAAAAATAAACTAATCCCTAAAACAAATATATAATTAACATCCAATAATTGTATATTCCATAAAAAACTATTATATAATGGATCAGTTAAATAACAGAATAAACTATAAAAATTAAAAGATGACTTTCCCAAACTATCCGGTCTTAAAAGTATTCCTGTTACACTATATTCAATATAAATTGTAAACGATATTGTTATAACGATTATATATAGTAAAACATTCATAATTATAGAAATATATTATTTGTAAACATGATAACTTATACTAATTTTATCGTCATTGTAATTTTTAATAGTATGTTTGTAATCTTTATCAACAAATCCTTTATCTAATATTTTATCATATTTATTTTTTTTATATACTCGATTTGGACCATATACATTTTCTTCTAATTTACCATATAACAAATGAAATTTGCAATTTTTACCATTGTGATTATGAATTTTCGTCACATGATTTGGTTGCCATATTATTAAATACCTTTCACATGTAATTGATGGTAATGTAAATTTTGTATAATATGACCAATGATGATAAACTTTTGTAATCATTTTTATATTATTAAAGCTATCTTTTTAAATTATTTAATCTCTATACTCATTATACAAACTTGTAAAATATGTATCACATTGTAAATGTAATAATACACTATCATTAGTATTATGAATGCTATAATACCATTCACTTGGTATATATAACAACTCATCCTTTTTAAAATCTATTTTTATACCATACTTTTTGATATTATCATCTTTTAACATTGATTTATGTTTTGGATTATATAAATATATTGCACAATCACCATGCAAACAACCAATCAAACATATATTGTTTCGGTTTTTTTCTGGTTTAAATTCTACATTTCCTTTTAATAAACTCGTAAAATATTTATTATTAAAACTATACATATTTTGAAATTTTTCAAGTATATTATCTGATATATACTTTAAATTTAAATCTTTATGCAAGTCATCGTTTTTATCGATATAAATATCTTTTAATATATCAAAATCAGATAATCTGATACACATATCACCATTACAATAATGTTGTAACGGATTTTTAGATATATAATCATAAATATCTCTTGTTTCAAATTTGTAAGTTATCAATAATGGATCCATTATACGTTTATCATTATCAATATTTAAATCTTTTAATTCTACAATTTGTGATTTGCTATTATATTTTTTCATATCCATAATGTTTTTTGTAAACATAATTACTAAAAATATAAATGATAATTGTAATAAAACATTTAACATTAAACTATATAAAGATAAAATTAATATAATTATAAAAAATGACCGAAGAAGATAGCACAATGAATACCGAAGAAAATGTTACCATTGGTGAACATCTTGGACAAGTTAAATGGTTTAATAAAAAAAAGGGATTTGGATTTATTAAAAATGTAAAAGATCCTACTAGTGACGATGTATTTTTTCATTTTAGTGATATTCAATCTGTAGGATATAAAATCCTATTTCCGGGTGAATTTGTTTCTATGGATATTATGCAAAATAATGAAAGAGATATTTGTAGGAATATTCGCGGTGTATGTGGTCTGCCTCTACTCACTGATAATGAAAAATATCATTTTAGGGTAATTCCCAAACGCGATAATACTGTTAGTCAATAAATGATTATAATATATTATTTATAATAAACATTCTTCAATATCTATAATTTTCTTTTTATTTTTCTTTTTATTACTTTCTTTGCTATATTTATGATTTGTTCCATCCATTTCATAAATTGTAATATTATATTTACACCTATTGTAAAATGTTAATCTTTTTTTACTTTGATTTTTAAATGATCCAAACTCATCATCAATATCAATGATTAATGGTGTAAATTTTCTAATTTCTTTTTTTTGCCTTAAAATTCTTCCAACAGATTGAACTATATCTGATTTAGGTGATGCTAATATCATTGTATTTAATTTAGGAATATCCATTCCCTCAGATGCCATGCTAAATGTTCCTAAAATTACATTCTTTTCTTGTGCATCTCGTAATCCTTGTGGTTTCATTCCTCCTACATAATATCCACATTCGATATCATGCTTTTTTAAACATGTTTCTATATCCGATAAATGATTTCTACGATCACTTAATACTAATATACATCTACCCTCCATATACAATGGCAATAATTTTTCAATGATTAAATCTGTTCTAGGTTTATAATTACAAATATTATTTATCATTTTTGGAACACATGGTTTACCTTGATATGTGTTTTCTATTTTTGAATATTTTTGATTTTCATCATAATATCGAATTATATTGACAATTGCCCCATCATCTTGTGTATCTTTTGTCATATATGCTATATCACCAATATACCATTCAAATACTTTTCGCAAACCATCTTTTCTATTGGGTGTTGCACTTAATCCCAGCATATATTTAGATTGAACTTTTGCCATACATTTACTAAATACTTCGGCACCTAAATGATGACATTCATCAAATATTACTAAACCAAATGAATCAAATGTATCTACAGGATATTCTTTCATTGAAAGACTTTGAACCATTGCTAATACAATATCTTTACCATCAATATCTATAGTATCTTGTTGTATTTTACCAATTTTAGCATCTGGTATAAACTCTCCAATTCTATCATACCATTGTGTCATTAAGAAATCTTTGTGAACTACAACAAGTGTTTTAAGTCGTATTTGTGATAGTATATATAATGCTAATACAGTTTTTCCACCACCACATTTTAATGATACAATACCCCCCCCTGTATCTATGATTTGTTTATAAGATACATCAAATACAGGTTCTTGTTCTTTCCGTAATCCACCTTTAAAATTTATATCAATTGTGTCTCCATCTGTAATTTTGTCTATATCAGGTTTTCCAAATCGATTTAAACCATAAAATCTAGGGACATATAATTTTTTAGGTGATTCTAAATATAAATAAAACTTTTTCTCTTTACCATTTGAAAAATCATCCATTGTGTATGGTTTTGCAGTCAACTCATCTTTAATCTCTTTTAATTCTTTAGTATTATAATCACTTTTTATGATTATATAACCATTTCTAGATAGTTTCTTCATTACTTATATATTATTATAGAAATATGTTTAAATATTGTTTATTATTTTAATTTAATAAAAATTAATTTTATCAAATTTATTATTATAAAATTTATTATTTGTTTTATAGTTATTTAATTTATTATTATTCAATTTATTATAAAATTTATTTTTATTGCCTGCACCAGTAAAACCATTACCCCATGTTGTAATCAGATCACATTCAACATTACTATTACATTGTTCCAAACTTTTGTCCTTTATATTTACAAACCAATTCATTAATCCTAGTTTTGTAGTATCAGTACTTATATTAAGTTTATTAATTATATTATTCCAAAGTTCTACTAAATCACGATTATGTATACCAGGATTAATATTTGTATCACCGTAACCATCTATTTGACCAAGGAAATTTTGTGATAATACTCCAACAGATATATCACTTGGTGGAGATAATAAAATTATATTTTCTAATTGAAGTATAGCACTTGTGCCTGGCTCCAGCATTGCATTTTTAGGAATATTATTTTCTTGTACATCATTATAAAATTGTGGATTTATATAATCAAAGTATATAGGTTGACTCAAATTTCCTAATTTTTGAATAACTTTACCCATAAAATTAAGAGAACCACTTGCATCATATATATCACTTGCTCTAGGTGATGTTGATATCTTATATTTAGATGAGGAATCTAGTCTTTTAAATTCAGTGATCCAATCAACTAATGGTTGAACTATTGAATCTGGTTCATTAATATTGGCAAAGGGTAATGTTGTTTCTATATCTATATCAAATCCATCATAAACATTATACACTGAACCGTTATTTTCAACTTTGAAATTTTCTAATAAATAAAATAAATCGTTTGCGAATTTTAGTGGATCTCTTAAACAAATTCCTATTGGAGCATCTTCATCATCCGGAAATTGTTGATCTCTTGTTCCACCAGCAACAGTTCCGCCCATATTCCATCCACCAATTGATAATAACAACTGAATACCTTTATCAGCAATTAATATATTTTTTTTAAAATTTTGTATACCTTGTGGATCCAATAAATGTAAACTCTTCCAATATTTTTCATAATCAGTATTGGAAGCATTCGCATTACCTATATTATTTAAATTTAAAGGGCTGAGGCCATCGTTGACCTTTAAATTAGAATTAATATAGTTCTTATCTATATTACAACTTGTTGCAGGACCTGGTGCGTTTTGTATTCCTTGGCATACAGATAATCGGTTACCCATTCCTGCCATACTGCTTCTTCCTTCACCATTCCCCCAACAAAATGGATAATTTACTAAAAATCCTTCTACTAATATATTATATTTTGTATTTTGGAGTTGTTCTATTGTTGGATATATATTTCCTATATTTGATTGAATAAATCCAATTATATTTTTTGGGAAGGATACCGCTACTGGTGAATCTATACAATTGTTAGTATCAAATAGTTCACAATATTGGCTAGAACTACAATTAAGTTCATATTTAAACTCTTGGCATTGCGGTCCAATCGTTTCATCTGCGTCTGGTTGCCTTTGTTTCATTCTACAACATGGCTGTGTAGGTGGAGGTGTTGGAGTTGGCGTTGGCGTTGGTGTAGGTGTTGGTGTTGGCGTTGGTGTTGGTGTTGGTGTTGGTGTTGGTGTTGGTGTTGGTGTTGGTGTTGGTGTTGGTGTTGGTGTTGGTGTTGGTGTTGGTGTTGGTGTTGGTGTTGGTGTAGGTGTTGGTGTTGGTGTTGGCGTTGGTGTTGGTGTTGGGTATCCATTGCAATAATACCTCCTATTTGTTAGAGACTGTTTACCATCTAATCCATTTTCTGGACAGCAATCAGTATTACCTGGGCATCTCAACCATACAGGGCATTTATTTGAAACATTGCAATCTATAGCTATATTATCATTATTTTGATTCGGACGATCCGGGACACATTTATCTTGATTAAATGTACAATCAGATGATATTAAATTATTGTATCTTTCCGGATTACTTGCTATAGGACCAAATACATTTGTAGCACCAACACTGAAACCATCACATGATTTACTTTTTATGCAGCAATTACTTAACATTTTAAATATAGAATAAAAAATCACGCCCAATAACAGACACATTAAAATTTCTTTAGTTTTTAATCCAAGAATTTTATCCATTATATTATATATTTTATTTTATTTTTATTTATTTTATTTTTATTTATTTTATTTCTATTTATTTTATTTTTATTTATTTTATTTCTATTTATTTTATTTCTATTTTATTTAGGTCATCCGCACTTAGCCCATACCCCCCTCGGGTCTAAACCTTGGTCAATCATGCTATTTGGGAAATCGCCGGCCCCACACTGCGAATGTCTACAATGCGGACCATAATTTATATTTTCACCATCTCCATTTTCAGCCGTCACACCACAACAGAAATTACAAGAACCCGTTTTACATGGACCCACGGAATCTTTGACTTTCTCCCAATCGTCGGTGTCCTTCATATGACTATAATGCACATCTGCATAGTCATAGTCATTACATGTAACATCGGGTTGAACTCTGTCTCCTATGTTCCAGCCTTGAAAATTATTAAATTGTGACAGCGGCTGAATCCCGGAGCCATCGTCGTTAATACACATTGAAGATTTTTCACATGTTCCGTTACCATTTTCAATACATTGAAAAGTATTACCTGATGAATCTTGTTCAACAACGCTGTTACACAATTCGTATTTTGTATCCCACCAGTCATCAACATTTATTTGTTCGAGTGGTAAATTTTCACTAAAGTCAGAGCATAAATCACCGTTTTGTAAAACACCAATACCACTGCAATTAGGTGTTGGCGTAGGTGTTGGCGTTGGTGTTGGCGTTGGTGTTGGTGTTGGTGTTGGTGTCGGTGATTCGCATTTACAGATACGGAACTGTGTCGATGGTTTGTCGCATACTGTGATTGCCCCAGTAGTGTTGAATTGGCATTCGCCTCCTCCTTTAAGGCCATCGTCTTTGTTAATATTAACAATCGGGCGGTTTGGGCTCGAGCCACCGCTGTGTGCGGTCGTGCACCATGTATCATTCCCAGTTAATTCTGTCATCTTCTTATTTATATCATCTGCCGAGTGAATTCTCCAATTGCCGTCGACACACACATTGCCCACACTATTGCACGTGGTGTTACACGTTTCATTGTTGTTAGTTTGATGAATCCATAGTGATGTTGGTGTCGGTGTTGGTGTCGGTGTTGGTGTTGGTGTTGGGGTTGGTGTTGGCGTTGGTGTAGGCGTAGCCCCACAACTGCTTTTACATTTTTTACACTTGTTATTATTATAATAACAATTATATTGTATATTGGTGTTGCCATCCCTAGAATAAGCATTGTTACACATCGTTTGGTTTTGATCATATTGCAAACATCCGGAAAAGTGTGCATACGTATTATTACAAGTTTGTTTTGTACAGTTTTGTGGCGTTGGTGTTGGTGTTGGTGTTGGTGTAGACATACTACAAGTGTTTGTACAGCGCTTACATTTGTTTTTATTATTATGATAACAATTATAATATTCACCTCCGTTTCTATCTAAAAAATAAGATTTGTTACATGCCTTTGGGTTTGTATCAAATTCCCCACATCCGGAAACGTGTGCCAACGTAGTAGTATTACAAGTTTGTTTTGTACAGTTTGGTGGTGTTGGCGTTGGTGTTGGTGTTGGTGTTGGTGTTGGTGTCGGTGTTGGTGTTGGTGTTGGCGTTGGTGTTGGTGTTGGTGTTGGTGTTGGTGTTGGGTATCTATTGCAATAATATTTATTATTTGTTAGTGACTTTTTACCA
>Ga0307986_10003885_pt1 | contig 10291 bp, 12 predicted proteins | sample EllFjometageno82_FD_203170 | JGI IMG/M metagenome (GOLD analysis project Ga0307986, IMG submission 203170) | Marine microbial communities from Ellis Fjord, Antarctic Ocean - #82 | ecosystem: Environmental > Aquatic > Marine > Unclassified | place: Southern Ocean | collected 2014-10-09
AATATAAACCATTTGCTTTTTTATTATTACTGATGATGCAACTAATATTTATTGGGAAATTATATTCTCTTGAACTTTTTATTAACATTTTTAAATTAGTCCCTGTTCCTGATACAAAAACACAAGCTTTTTTTTTTACCATCTAATTTTATTATATACATTTTCTTTTTTTTTGTCGGTAGAAATATAGCCAATTTCGTAAGGCACATATTCTCTAGAAAAATATTTTTTTATTTTTTTTATATTTCTTTTATCAACTATCAAGCAGAAACCAATACCGCAATTAAAAGTTTTAAGCATTTCTTGATCACTTATATTGTTAGATTTTATCCACTTAAAAATATTTTTAGTTCTAATCTTAGCTAAGTCAATATTTAAACAAAGTTCATTAGGTACGGATCTTTTTATATTGTCAATTAAGCCACCACCAGTTATGTGGGCAGCACAATTAATTAAATCATTTTTTACTAACTTTAGAACTTCTTGAGTGTAAATTTTTGTAGGTTTGAGTAAATCAGTTTTTAATTTATCTGAAATTTTTTTATTTTTTAGAATAGATCTTATTAATGAATAGCCATTTGAATGCACTCCACTCGAAGGAATAGCCAAAACAATATTTCCACTTTTAACTCTTTTTTTATGCAGTAATTTTTTTTTAGAAACAATTCCTACTGAAAATCCAGCTAAATCAAACTTATCATTACTGTATATACCGGGCATTTCTGCAGTTTCACCACCTATTAAGCTACAAAGAGATATGTCACATCCTTTGACAATTCCCTTTAAAATTTTTTTCATTTTATTTAATTTTAGTTTTCCAACGGCAATATAGTCTAAAAAAAATAAAGGCTTAGCTCCTTGTACGATTAGATCATTCACACACATTGCCACAAGATCAATCCCGATAGTGTCATATTTACCAAATTTGTTTGCTAGCTCTAATTTTGTTCCAACCCCGTCAGTACTCGAAACTATTAGAGGGTCTTTAATTTTAATTTTACTGATATCGAAAGTAGATCCAAATGCTCCTATATTATCCTTATTTAAGTATTTATTCTTTTTTTTAAGATTTTTTTTTGAGATCTTTGCGATATGTTCTACGAAACTATCAGCAAGATTTATGTTAACACCACTTTTTTTATACGTATTTTTTGTTTTTTGCATGAATAAAATGGTAACTAGCTAAAATGAATAAATTTTTTTGTATTTTTTGTATACTACTATTTATCTTAAAAACTGAAAATGTTTTTTCAAACAGTCTAATTTATGATGTTAACAACATTGAAGTAAAGACTAAAATTAGCAATAATTTGAATAACCAAAAATTAATTGAAAAAGCCTTTAAAAAAGCCTTCATTATTTTTGTTGATAAAACACTGCTCAGAGCAGATGCCTTAAGCTTGTATAAAACTAAATTAGAAATTATAAAAAATTTAGTTTTTACTTATCAAATTACTGAAAACAAGAATAATAACAATATTGAAAATATTTCAACTTACAATATTAGGTTTGATCCAAAAAAAATAAATAATTTTTTAACTGAAAGAGGAATATCATACGCCGATATTTCAAACATATCTATTACCGTGCTGCCTATATTGATCGAAAACAAAGATATCCTGATGTATGAAGAAAATTTTTTTTACAAGAATTGGATTGAACTAAAAAATTTAACAACAAACAAAAGAGATAAGCTAATTAACTACAATCTGGCACTAGAAAATATCGAGGACTTGGAGTACATAAATAAAATTAAAGATAAGATTGATTTAATAGATATAAAAAAAATAAATTCATTCAATGAGTATGAAAATTTTGTTCTATTAATAATTTATTCAGCTGAAGGGAAACTTAAAGCATTTTTAAAAACTTCAATAAAAAATATAAATATTGATAGGAATATAGATTTAGATTTTTACTCACTAAATAAAAAAAAATCATATGAAGAAGCTATAATAAACTTAAAAAAAGAAATTAATCAAATTTGGAAAGAACAAAATTTAATTGATGTTAACACACCCTCATTTCTAGATTTTTTCTTAGAGACAAAAAAACTTAATGATTATTTAGAACTAAAATTAATTTTAGATAATATAGATGTTATAGAAAATTATTCAGTTTTAGAAATGACAAATGCACACTTAAAGATAAGACTTAAATATAGAGGAAAATTAAATAAAATAAAAAATAAACTTACAGAACAAAAAATAAATATCAAAATAATTAACAATATTTGGAAACTAAAATTGAATAAATGAACCAGCTAACTTTTAAGTTTCCTTTTAAAACAAATTATTTTGAAGAAGATTTCTACGTTTCTACAAATAATTTTAGTGCCTACAAACTAATCGAAAGTTGGCCCAAATGGCCTAGTAGGTTTGTAAATATTTTTGGTCCATCTGGGTGTGGGAAAACTCATTTAGCCAATATATTTAAAAAAAAAATTAACTCTTATTTAGTAAAAGCCTCAGAATTAAATGATCTATCTTTATCTTTAATTAAATCAAAAGACTGCTTAATCATCGATGATTATAAAAGTAATATTCAAGAAAAATTATTTTATTCAATTTTGAATCAAAGCCATCAATCTAATCAATACGTAATTATCAATTCATTACAGTCTATTAAGGTATCAATAGTTGAACTAAAAGATTTAAAATCCAGATTTGATAGCTTTATAGACGTAGGGATCAATCTGCCAACTGATGATTTAATCAGAGTGGTTTTGACTAAGACATTTTCAGACAAACAAGTTAAAATAGATTCAAGGTTATTAGAGTATATTTTGAAAAATATTAATAGATCGTACCAAGATATATTTGATTTAATTGATAAAGTAGACTCTCTTTCTTTATCTACTGGAAAATCAATAAATATTGATCTAATAAAAAAAGCATTAAATAAATAATGAATAAATATAGAACACATAATTGCTCTGAACTGACAGAATCTAACGTAAACAAAAAAGTCCTTCTGTCTGGATGGCTTCATCGAAAAAGAGATCATGGAAATTTACTCTTCATAGATTTACGAGATCATTTCGGAATCACTCAATGTGTAATCGAAAATAATAACAAGTACTTTAAATTAATGGAAAACCTTAAACCTGAGTCAGTAATCAGCGTTTCTGGCAAAGTAGTAGAGAGAGAAAAAGGAACTGAAAATAAAGATTTAAAAACAGGTAAAATAGAAATCTACATTGAAAGTGTTGAGGTTTTGTCAGAGGCGAAAGAACTTCCTATGCCTGTGTTTGGCGAGCAAGACTATCCTGAAGATATCAGATTAAAATATAGATTTTTAGACCTTAGAAGAAATCAAATGCATGAAAATATTATTTTAAGATCTAAAATTATCTCTTTTATAAGAAGTGAAATGTCAAAATTAGGTTTTTTAGATTTTCAAACTCCAATTTTAACTTCTTCGAGTCCCGAAGGGGCAAGAGATTTTTTAGTTCCAAGCAGATTAAATCCTGGAAAATTTTACGCACTACCTCAAGCACCTCAACAATTTAAGCAACTAATTATGGTATCCGGATTTGATAAATATTTTCAAATTGCTCCATGTTTTAGAGACGAAGATGCAAGAGCAGATAGAAGTCCGGGAGAATTTTACCAACTTGATATAGAAATGTCATTTGTAGAACAAGAAGATGTTTTTGCTGTAGTTGAAAAATTAATAATTAATTTATTTAAAAACTTTTCCAAAAAACAACTAATGCACGATAAATTTCCAAGAATTCCCTATGAAGAAGCGATGCTTAAATATGGTTCAGATAAGCCAGATTTAAGGAATCCTCTGTTGATAAATGACTTAACAGATATTTTTAGAAGAGAAGATGTTTCTTTTGAAATTTTTAAAAGACTTGTTAAATCAGGCTCGATAGTAAGATGTGTGGTAACCAAACAAACAAAAAATAAACCAAGAAGTTTTTTTGATAATATAGATAAGTGGGCCAAAGATCAGGGTTCATCAGGTCTTGCTTATTTTACTATAGAAAAAGACAAAGAAATTTCAGCAAAAGGACCTGTTGGTAAATTTTTTAAAGAGGATGCCTTAAAAAAAATAATGCAAATTACCTCGGCAGAAATTGGTGACAGTATATTCTTTGCATGCGGAAAGTTAGAAGATGTTGTAAAAATTTCTGCATTAGCAAGAGATAAAATTGCAAGTGATTTAGGTCTTATAGATGACAGCAAGTTTGCATTTTGTTGGATAGTTGACTATCCAATGTTTGAAGTAAACGAACAAACGAAAAAAATTCAGTTTAGTCACAATCCTTTTTCGATGCCACAAGGAGACATTAAAAAAATAAACTTTGGTAATCCTCTGGATATTAAAGCATATCAATATGATATTGTATGCAATGGAATAGAACTTTCATCTGGAGCGATCAGAAATCATTCTACAGAATTGATGTATAAATTATTTGCAATAGCAGGATATGATAAAAAAAAAGTAGAAGAAGAATTTAGCGGTATGATTAACGCGCTCAGTTATGGAGCACCTCCCCACGGCGGTATAGCACCTGGTATAGATAGAATAGTTATGTTGCTTGCAAATGAAAAAAACATTAGAGAGGTAACACTTTTTCCACTAAATCAAAATGCACAAGATTTATTGATGGGAGCTCCCTCAGAAGTAGATGATAAACAGCTAAAAGAACTAGGTTTAAAAATAGATAAAAAAATTAACTCTTAGATTTTAAATTAATTCTTATATCACTTAGGTCTACAAGTTTTTCTTCATAATTACTTCTAACAAACCCTTTAGAAGTTATATTTTTTACTATTTTTAAAAATTTATCATCGGTGTCACCTTCGCTAATATCCGTAGTGCTGGCAATAGAAGGTGTATGGGCCAACTCCTCTCTGCCTAAATAAGATATAGCAAGCTCTCTGAAAACGTAATCAAGTATAGAAGTGGCACTTAAAATTCTGTCATTACCATCGACACCACCCGAAGGTTCAAATTTAGTATCAATAAAGGCATCAACATACTCATCTAAAGGTACGCCATATTGCAAGCCTAGAGATATAGCTATAGCAAAATTATTCATCATAGCTTTAACCAACTCACCTTCTTTATTGGTATCAATAAAAATTTCACCAATTTTTCCATCATTATATTCACCTGTATGCAAATAAACTTTATGGTTTCCAATCTGCGCTTTTTGAATGTAGCCTTTTCTTCTGTCAGGCATTTTAAATCTTTTCTCCACCTGACCCTTTAGCTTGTTGTTTAAAACAGCGTTATTAATAGGATTATTCTCTGTATTTGTTTCTTGGCTCATTATGGATTTTGTAACACCATCAGATACCTTCATTTTTTTTTCATCTGACTTGGTTTTATCGCCTATTTTCTTAGTCTTTCTGTTATTAAGTTTAACGTCAATAACTTCAACTTCACCATCTTTTCTACTGTCAATCTTAGATAGCTCAACATCGTTCAGCTCATTAAGAGAATGAACAGTCTTGAAGGTACATGTGTAATAAGTTTCAACTATAAATTTTTTCATTATAAATTTTTTGGAATCAATCTAATTGAAGGTATATATCAAATATAGTAAGTGTACTAGAAATTAATATACACTCCTAGAGTGTGCAAATTTAAATTATGATAAACCCAAAACAAATTTTTACCTGGTGGCACAAACAGACATTTGGAACGTTTCTAAAAACTTTATTTTTTGGCAAATTCGTAGGAAAAGATTTTTATGGCAACACTTATTATCAAAGTAAAAAAGATGAAAGGTGGGTTGTTTATCATGACAATATCGAAGCATCAAAAATAACCTCAGAATGGTTTTTATGGATGCACCATACAATTAACGAACCACCTAAAAAAAAAAATAAATATCTCTGGCAGAAAAAACATTTAGAGAATCAAACTGGAACAATTAATTCTTATAAGCCAAATTTTATATCTAAATCAAACAATGCTAAAAAAAAATATGATACCTGGAAAAATTAATTTTATAATTTTTTTTTTTTTACTAAACTTTTTTACTATTGCATTTTCTGAAGATAAAATAACCACTATGCCGTTGCTCAATCTTGAGAATTTAAAGCCTAGTTTTGAAAAAGAAGACACAGAAAATAAGAATATTTCAAATAGCAAAGAAATAAATTTAAAAGAAAAAAAAATTATAGAAATTAAGACTAAAGCAATAAGAGTTAATATTGTAGCTTTAGATAAAATTACCGCTAAAACTTCTGACCTACATATTTTACTTGGAGATACAAAAAAATTTGGCATGTTGGAAATAAAAGCTTTACAATGTGGTAGTATCAAATCTTCTACTGAACCTGGTCACGCGGCTTATATTCAGGTTAAAGATTTTTCTGAAAATAAAAATGATCAAGTATTTGTTTTTAATGGGTGGACTTTTTCTTCCAGTACAACTCTAAGACCTTTAGATCACCCAGTTTATGATTTTTGGCTTGTTAGTTGTGATAATGTTTAAATAATTTTTTCTTTTGCCAGCCAATTTGTATCAAAATCTGAATTTATAAATTTTTCGTGTTTTAGAATTTTCTTATGTAAATCTATTGTAGTAGTTATTCCTTCCAAAACAAATTCATCCAGTGATCTTAACGTTCTTTGTATTGCTTCAGTTCTATTTCTGCCTTTGCATATTACTTTAGCTATTAAACTGTCATAGTAGGGAGTCACTTTGCAACCTTGAAAAATTGAACCATCAACCCTAGTTCTAAATCCTGAAGGTTGATGGCAAACACTTATTGTTCCTGGACTTGGTTGAAAGTCTAAAGCAGGATTCTCTGCATTTATCCTACATTCAATAGAATGGCCCCTTGGATTTATATCATTTTGTTTTAAAGCTGTTTCTCCTGAAAAAGCTATCCAAAGCTGTTCTTTGACTATATCTATCCCTGTTTGAACTTCAGTTACAGGGTGTTCAACTTGCACTCTTGTATTCATTTCTAAAAAATAAAATTTTCCATCTTCATAGATAAACTCGACAGTACCAGCTCCTTCATATCCAATTTGCTCAACCATTTTTACTGTTTTGTTAAGTATATCTTTTCTTTGTTCTTCAGTTAAAACTGGGCTCGGAGTTTCTTCTATTAATTTCTGGTGCCTTCGTTGAACCGAACAATCTCTTTCACCTAAATGAACAGTTCTATTTTTACCAGACATTATTTGAACTTCTATATGTCTAGGGTGTTTAAAATATTTTTCAATGTACAGTTCATCATTCCCAAAATATTTTTTAGCTTCTGTCTTAGCAGTTAAAAAAAGATTTTCAAGCTTGTCTTCTTCTTCAACTATTTTCATACCTTTTCCTCCACCACCTGCTGCTGCCTTAATGAGAACCGGGTATCCTATTTCTTTACAAATAGATTTAGCTTCTTCAAAAGATTTTACTCCATTTTCAGAACCCTCAATAATAGGTAGTCCATATTTTTTTGCTATTTTTTTTGCTTGAATTTTATCACCCATTTCACCGATAAGTTTAGAGCTTGGTCCTATAAATTTAATTCCATGTTTAGTAACAATTTCTGCAAATTTTGAATTTTCAGATAAGAAACCATAACCAGGGTGAATTGCCTCAGCTCCGGTTATATCTACCGCTGACATTAAAGATGAAATATTTAAATAACTGTTTTGTGGCTGGTGAGAACCTATACACACACTTTCATCAGCAAGTCTAACATGCATTGACTCAGCATCAACGTCTGAATGAACGGCTACTGTTTTAATACCCCATTCTTTACAGGCTCTTATTATTCTAACAGCAATCTCTCCTCTGTTAGCTATTAAAACTTTTTTAAACATTTAATTTATTTTAAGAGAATTAAAGTCTGACCAAACTCTACAGGCTGACCATCTTTTATCAATATACTTTTTACCGTACCTTCGTGGGTAGCAGGGATATGATTCATAGTTTTCATAGCCTCTACTATCATTATAGTTTGGCCTTTTTTTATTTTATCACCAACATGGATGAACTGTTTTGCTCCCGGTTCAGCAGCTAAATAAGCCGTACCAATAATTGGAGACTTAACTTCAATTCCTTCTACCTCATTGTTTAATAAAGTTTTATTATTTGTTATTACAGTTTCTGATGTTTTATTTGTACTTTTAATCTCTGCCCATTTAGAAACTTTAATTTTAGTGCCTTCACTCTGATATTCCAGTTCAGATAATTTAAATTCATCTAAATTATCTACAAGTTCTTTAATTAATTGTTTATCTATTTTCATTTTTAATAATTTCTTTTAACCCCTCTAAAGCCAGAACATATCCTTTAGTTCCAAATCCACAAATAACGCTTCTTGCCGCTTTACTTAATAAGGATTTATGCCTGAATTTCTCTCTGTTGTAAATATTTGTTATGTGTAACTCAATAATTGGTATTTTTAATATCATTAACGCATCCCTTATAGCTACTGACGTGTGTGTATAGCCTGCTGCATTAATAATTATTCCATCAAATTTTTTTCTTGATTCTTGAATATAATCAATAATTTTACCTTCAATATTTGATTGCTTAAATGTAATTGTAATATTATTTTTACTAGCAAACTTTTTGCAATCTTTTTCAATCTGCTTAAGAGTTACATTTCCATATTTTTCTTTCTCTCTCTCTCCTAAAAGATTAAGATTTGGACCATTAATAATAATAATTTTGTGCTTCATTTTTTTGAATGTAAGTGTATTAAATATCTTAATTATGGCAAAAATACAATTAAATGGACGTAAATTAGAACTAAAGAACAAACATACAATACTTGCTTTGCTAAAAAGATATAAAATAGATAGTAAAAAAATAGCTGTAGAACTAAATGGTAAAATTATAAATCGTAATAAATATAAAATAGTCTATTTAAAAAATAAAGACAAAATGGAAATAGTTAATTTTATTGGTGGGGGTTAATATTCATGAAAAAAGATATCTTTAAAGTCGACAATCAAATTTTAAAATCTAGACTGATAGTAGGAACAGGAAAATATAAAAATTTTGAAGAAACTGCACAAGCTATAAAAGCATCTGGAGCAGACATGGTTACTGTAGCCGTAAGAAGAGTCAATATTTTAGATAAAAAAAAACTATTACTTACAGATTTTGTCGATCCCAAAAAAATTAAATATCTTCCTAATACAGCTGGATGTTTTAATTCAGAGGAAGCCCTAAGAACATTAAGGCTAGCAAGAGAAATGGGTGGATGGAAAATGGTTAAACTTGAAGTTTTAGGAGACAAAAAAACATTGTATCCAGATATGATTGAAACTTTGAAAGCAACAAAAGTTTTAGTTAAGGAAGGCTTCAAAGTTCTGGTTTATTGTTCTGATGATCCGTTGTTAGCAAAAGAACTGGAGTATATTGGAGCGTCTGCAGTAATGCCTTTGGCCTCACCTATAGGATCTGGGCTTGGAATACTGAACAAGGTTAACTTATCTATTATAATCAAAAATTCAAAGGTACCTGTAATTGTTGACGCTGGAATAGGAACAGCTTCTGATGCTACAATAGCAATGGAAATGGGATGTGATGCAGTTCTTGTTAATAGCGCCATAGCTAAAGCAAAAAAACCAATTTTAATGGCTGCATCTTTTAAAAATTCGGTGAACGCAGGTAGACAGGCTTTTCTAGCACGTAGAATGAAAAAACTATTTTATGCTGATCCTAGCAGTCCTTCTAAGGGTTTAATTTAAGCTGCTTTTTTCTTTCTTCTTACCCACAAGGTTCTTGGCAATTTTTTTTTCTCCTTCTTAGTATTTAATTTTTTTATTTTTACCAAAGTAGTTTTGATAATTTTTTTTTCTATTTTTTTATTTTTCTTTTTTTTATTTTCAAGAATATTTTCAGATGTTTGAATTGGATTAACATTCTCTGTTTTTTCTATTATTTTTTTATTTTTATTAAATAAGCTAATACTGTACTCTGGTATTATATACTCAGGTTCTGCAAGAAACTTAATATCTATTTTAAATTTATCTTTAAAATACTTAATTTCTTTTTTTAATACATCATCTATAAAAATTTTAACTTTTTCTGGGACTTGAACGGTTACACTTTTCACTTTATCGGTAAATGAAAGCATTTCCGATTTTTTTACTATTTTTAAGGCAAAAGACTCCAGTGATAAATTTGTTTCCCATTTTATAGATCCCTCTCTTAATCTTTGTCTCGTCATTTCTAATAAACCAAATGTACTTATTTTACCCACTTGTATCCTTGCTCTATCTTTTCTAATAGATTCTCTCATTTTTTTTTCTACTAGCCTCCTGTTGAAAAAATTTATCATATCTATAAAATCTATGACAA
>Ga0307986_10003886_pt1 | contig 10289 bp, 8 predicted proteins | sample EllFjometageno82_FD_203170 | JGI IMG/M metagenome (GOLD analysis project Ga0307986, IMG submission 203170) | Marine microbial communities from Ellis Fjord, Antarctic Ocean - #82 | ecosystem: Environmental > Aquatic > Marine > Unclassified | place: Southern Ocean | collected 2014-10-09
CAATCCATACGATTTTGAAGTGTGTACGACAAATTTTGGTAACCTTAACCGTCCACACTTCTCTTCTTAAATTTTTACTTTTTAAATAGCTAATTGGTTATAAAACGCCCAATAATCCTCACTAATCTATTGAGTAAACAATAATTTTACTGAGAAAGTGTGATGCTTATAGGCTAAAATAAAAGTAAATCAAGCCTTTAGCATTTAAATAAATGACTAAATATATCAATATATAAGGGGTTTATTTGATTTTTTCTAATTACTAAATTAATAACTTAAATTAATAATGATATTCAATTTTAAAAAAGTTCCAAAAATAATAAAAAAAAACATAGAAATTTTACTTATTCTTTTCCTGACGATTATAACAGTTATAACTACTACATCTTATAACAATAGTAAGGAAAAAATTAATGCAAATTATAAGAGTGCACTTAATAATATTTATTTTCAAAAAACTATTAATCATATTTTTAACAACTTAATTCCAAGATACAAAAACATAAATCATAAAATTTCTAAAGGTGAAACATTTGATAAAATATTAAATAGCTATTCAATTGCAAGTGATGAAATTATAAAAGTTAAAAAGATATTAGATTTAGATTATAATTTAGATACTCTTAAGACCGACCTTGACATAAAACTTACAGTAGATGAAACAAATAATGGAAAAATTACTTTTTTTATGTTCCCAGTTTCCAGAACTGAAAAAATTCAATTAATTAGAAACTTGGAAACTGACACATTTAAAAAAAAAACAGTTATAACAAACTTAAACAAGAGGATTATTTTTAAGGAAGCAAAAATTTTACATAGTTTATATAGGACTGCTATTGACTTAAAAGTTCAACCAAACATAATTATTGAATTTGCAAGAATTTATGGTTTTCAAGTAGACTTCCAAAGAGATATTAAAAAAAATGATAATTTTCAAATTATGTATGAGGTTTTTGAAGATGATAATGGAAAAATATTTGAAACAGGAAATATAATTTTTGCTGATTTAAAGTTAAGTGGTGTAAATAATTCATTATATTATTTTGATGAGAAGGGTAGTGAGGGGCACTATGATAAAAATGGTAGAAGTGTTAAAAAAGCTTTGATGAAGACACCAGTTAATGGTGCAAGACTTTCGTCTGCATTTGGAATGAGAAAGCATCCTATAGATGGATATAATAAAATGCATAAAGGAACAGATTTTGCTGCACCAATGGGTACACCTATTATGGCTTCAGGAAATGGAGTTGTAACAAGAGCTAGATGGTGCGGTGGTGGTGGAAATTGTATTAAAATAAAACATAACACTACCTATGAAACAATTTATGCTCATATGAAAAATTTTGCTCGAGGTATAAAAGAAGGAGTCAGAGTTAGGCAAGGTCAAATTATTGGCTATGTTGGTTCTACTGGAAATTCAACAGGTCCACATTTGCATTATGAAGTAGTTCAAGGTGGGGAAAAAATTAATTCCCAAAAATTAAAGCTTCCTTCTGGCAAAATATTAAAGGGTCAAGAAAGAAAAGTGTTTGAGGTTAAAAAAATTAAACTAGATGTTTTAAAATCTGAGATAATTATTGGCTTAAATTAGATAGTAGCTTTTTTCTTTTCTACTATTACTTTCTTCTCAGCTGTTTTTATAACTTTTTTAGTTTCTGGTTCAGGAATTTTTTTTTTTTCTGTCTTGAGAACTTCAGTTTTAACTGCATCTTTTGCTTCCTCAACTTCAGTTTTAACTGCATCTTTTGCTTCATCAATTTCAGTTTTAATGGGATTTACTGACTGAACAGGAGATGAGTTTACCCTAGCCATACGAATACTTTCTTGATCATTTTGCACTCTTGTAAAGTGATCAGCATGCTGAAAGTAATTTTCAGATAAAACCCTATCTTCCTTAGCTAAAGCTTCTCTAGCCAACTCATTGTATTTTTCAATTAGTTTTGAAGCATTATGGTTATTTCTACCTGGAACTTTTCTATGAAAATTATCATTATTAGAAAACTTAGATCCTTCATTGTTGCTTCTAAATGGAGGTCTTCTATTGTTATTGCTTCTAAATGGAGGTCTTCTATTATTGTTATTAATATTGTTATTTCTAAATGTTACCATATTTTTTATCTTTTAATTTAAATTTTAGTGCTGATTATACAGCGATCATTTTTTCCATAGTCTTTTATGGCTTTATTTACGTAAAAACCTTCTTCTTTTAATATTTTTTTAACTTTATTTTTTTGATTAAATCCAATCTCTAAAATAAATTTACCATTTTTCTTAATCAAAGTTCCTGCTTTATTGATTACTTTTCTGATTTTTGAAAACCCATCAAGCCCACCATTTAAAGCCAACTTTGGTTCAAAGTTAACAACATTTTTTTCCAAATATTTTAAATTTAACAGTTCAATATAAGGAGGGTTTGAAACAATTAGATCATATTTCCCAATTTTGAAATTGTCAACACTAGAATTAAATAATTTTACCCTATTTATTAAGTTGAGTTGTTTTGCATTGAATTTACTTATATTTATACTTTTTTTAGAGATATCTATTCCAGTCCCATAAAAATTAGGTCTCTCTTTTAGTATAGATAAAAGGATACATCCAGATCCAGTTCCAATATCTAGAACTTGTAAGTGCACATCCTTTGAGTAGATTTTTAAGACTTGCTCTATTATTAATTCAGTATCAGGCCTTGGGATTAACACATCTTTATTGACATAAAATTCATCTTTCCAAAACTCTTTTTTATTTATTAAATAGGCAATTGGTTCACCTTTTTTTCTTCTTTCAATTAAACTTTTAAATTTGTCTAATTGTTCTGAGTTTAGAAGTTCTTTGGGGTTTAAAATAATATATTTTTTATCTCTTTTAATTAAGTCAGATAACAATATCTCACTATCAAGTTGAGGATTGGGTATTTTATTTTTTTGTAAAATATTTATTCCCTTATTTAGTATGTTTTCTATATTCATTTTAATTAAGATTACTTAATTTTTCTTCTTGTGCTTGCAATGTTAAACTTTCTACCATTTCATCAAACGCTTCACCTTCTAAAAATGCCTCGAGTTTATGTAATGTTAGATTAATACGATGATCTGTTACTCTTCCTTGTGGAAAATTATATGTTCTAATTCTTTCAGAGCGATCTCCAGTTCCTATTTTGCTTTTCCTATCTTGTGATCTTTCACCTTCTATTCTTGATCTCTCAAGCTCATAGAGTCTTGATCTCAAAATCAACATTCCTTTTGCTTTATTTTTGTGTTGTGATTTTTGATCTTGCTGAGATACAGATAATCCAGTTGGAATATGGGTAATTCTCACAGCACTATCAGTTGTATTTACAGACTGTCCGCCTGGACCACCTGCTCTAAAAACATCAATTCTCAGATCTGAATCATTTATTTTTATATCAACCTCTTCTGCTTCTGGCAGTACTGCTACTGTTGCAGCAGATGTGTGAATTCTTCCCTGTGTTTCTGTATCAGGGACTCTCTGAACACGATGAACTCCACTTTCATATTTCAAAGTTGAATAAATATTTTTTCCTCTAATTGATGCAATGACTTCTTTAAGTCCACCTGCTTCACTCTGGGACATGCTTATTAATTCTAATTCCCATTTTTTTTGATGACTAACTTTTTCATACATCTTAAAAAGATCCGACGCAAACAAACTTGCTTCTAAGCCCCCTGTTCCAGCCCTAATCTCTATAATTGCATTTTTGGTATCTGCTTCATCCTTAGGTAGTAAGAATAATTTTAATTTTTTTTCTATTGATTCGTTTTCTAACTTAAGATCTTTTAATTCAGTTTCAGCCATTGCCTTAAATTCATCATCACTATCAGAATCATTTAAAATTTTTTCTAAATCTTTTCTATCTCCCTCGTATGAAAAATATTTTTTAGCATCTTCAATTACATCATTTAAATCTGAGTATTCTTTTGATTTTTCAGCAAAAAACTTTTTATCAATCTCACCTGTTGATAGCTCCTTCTCCAATAAGTGGTGTTTAGATATTAACTCTTCAACAGTTTTTAAAGGTATCATTTTAATTTTTTATCAATTTCAGCAGCTTTTTTTTCAACTTCACTTACAACTTTTGATATTAGATCTTCTGATAAAACTTTTTCACTTTGAATACCAGACAAATAAAGCATGTTATTTCCCTTACCACCGCCAGTAATTCCTATATCTGTCATTGCAGCTTCTCCTGGTCCATTCACTACACAGCCAATAATTGATAAGGTTATAGGAGTTTTAATATGAGAAAGCTTTTCTTCTAATGTTTTAACTGTATCTATCACTTGAAAGGCTTGTCGTGCACATGATGGACAAGATATAATTTTTACACCTCTATTTCTTAAATTAAGTGATTTTAATATTTCATTTCCTATCTTAATTTCTTTAACTGGATCATCTGATAGTGAAATTCTTATCGTATCACCTATTCCATCCATTAAAAGGGATCCTATACCTATCGAAGATTTAATGCTTCCTGAAATAAAACTACCCGCTTCTGTGATTCCTAGGTGCAAAGGATAATCTGTCACCTTTGAAAGTTGGCGATATGCAGCCATAGACAAAAACACATCTGATGATTTAACGCTAATTTTAAAATTAAAAAAATCTTGATCCTCTAAAATTTTGATATTTCTTTGTGCACTTTCAACTAAAGCTTCAGGACATGGCTCTTTATATTTCTCTAAAATATCTTTTTCGAGTGAGCCTGCATTTACTCCTATTCTTATAGAGCAACCATTATTTTTTGCAGCACTTAATACTTCATGCACCTTTGATTTGTCACCTATGTTACCTGGATTAATCCTTAAACATTTTGCACCATTTTCAGCAGCTTCAATGGCTCTTTTATAATGAAAATGAATATCAGCAATTATTGGTAAAGACACATTCTTGGTGATTTCCTTAAGTGCTAAAGAAGATTCTTTATCTGGACAAGAAACCCTGACAAGGTCTGCTCCTTCCTCATGAATATCATTAATTTGTTTTATAGTTGCTTGAATATCTGTAGTTAGTGTATTTGTCATTGATTGGACTGAAATAGGATTATCACCACCTATCTTCACACCACCAACATTTATAACTTTTGTTTTTTTTCTACGAATATCTCTAAATGGTCTTAAGCTCATGATTTAATCTAATTTAAATTCTTTATGAAGGGCTGCAATAGCTTTTTTTGCATGTTTACTTGAAATTAAAACAGAAATTTTTATTTCTGAAGTTGATATCACCATAATATTAATCTTTTTTGAGGCTAATGCTTGAAACATCCTATAAGTAATTCCAGGTGTTGTAATCATTCCAACTCCTATAATTGATACTTTTGATACATTACTATCATGTGATAATTTTCTAAAAGAAATTTTTTTATTATGTTTTATTATCTTTTCAGTTTTTTTTAAATCTTCTGACTTAATAGTAAATGTCATATCTGTTTCTTTACTATTTAACGATATATTTTGTACCACCATATCTACGTTGATTTGATTAAGTGATAATGGTTTAAAAATAGAAGCTGCTACACCAGGTTTATCCTTTACTCCAACCATAGTAACTTTGGCATCATTTTTTGTTGAAGTGATACCTGTAATGATTTGATCACTAAATGCTTTTTTATTATTAGTTATCAAAGTTCCTTTCTTTTTCATGAGCGAAGATTTAACAGAAAAACTTATATTGTTTAATTTAGCATCTTGAACTGAGGTAGGTTGCATAACTTTTGCACCAAGCGATGCCATTTCCAGCATTTCATCATAAGAAATTTTATTAAGTTTTTTTGCTTTTAAATACTTTCTAGGATCTGTAGTGTAAATTCCATCTACATCAGTATAAATAACACACTCACTAGCATTAAAAAACTTTGCTAACATTATAGCTGTTGCATCAGTTCCACCTCTACCAAGTGTTGTAATTCTATTATTTTTGTTAACTCCTTGAAAGCCAGATATAATAGGTATTCCACCAATATTAATAAATTGTGATATTTTACTTTTATTTATTTTGCTAATCCTTGCAGCACTATGAGGACCATCAGTAAGGATAGGGAGCTGCCAAGACATCCAGGATCTTGCTTTATATCCAAGGTGTTTTAATCTGCCTGCTATTAACGCACAAGCTATCTGTTCACCTGAAGACAACAAAACATCATATTCTGCAGGATCAAAGTTATCACTTAATTCTTTCGATTTTTTTATTAAGTCGTTGGTAGCTCCACTCATTGCTGAAGAAACAACAATCACTCCAACATTTTTCTTTTTATAGGAGTAAATTATACTGGCAACATTCTTGATTCTATCTATATTTCCTACAGAAGTTCCACCGAACTTTAAAACAACAGTTTTCATTGGTAATTATAATTAATTTATATTTGATAAAATACATCTTAATTGTTATGTCCACAAGTGATCTATTATGAATTCAATAAATAAAAAAGAGATAGAAAAATTTTCGAGAATTGCTGAAGAATGGTGGAATCCTAATGGAAAATTTAAACCTTTACATAACTTTAATCCTATAAGAATTAAATATATAAAAGAAAATATAGTTAAAGATTTCAATATTAAGTCTTCCAGCAAGCCATTTAAAAATATCAAGATACTAGATATTGGGTGTGGTGGAGGATTATTATCTGAGCCCATGTGTAGACTGGGTGCTAGTGTAGTTGGGATAGATGCATCAGAAAAAAATATTGAAGTTGCGAAATTTCATGCAAAGAAAAGCAACCTTAAAATAGATTACAAAGTAACATCACCTGAGAAACTAAAAACTGAGTTAAAATTTGATGTAATTCTAAACATGGAAATAGTTGAACACGTCGAAGACATAAACTTTTTTATTAAAGAAAGTTCAAAATTACTAAAAAAAAATGGTTTGATGTTTATTGCAACTTTGAATAAGACTTTAAAATCATATGTATTTGCAATTGTAGGAGCTGAATATATTCTAAGATGGCTCCCAATTGGAACTCATGATTGGGAAAAATTTATAATGCCTAATGATTTAATAGATATTTCCAAAAAAAATAATTTAATATTTAAAAAGTTAGATGGGATGAAGTTTAATATATTGGATAATAGCTGGAAAGTGAGTGATGATACTTCTATTAATTATATAACTAAATTTTTAAAAGATTAATTAGTAATATTTTTACCCAAGACATTCTTTCTGCTTTTATACCCTTTTTACTTAACTCTTTAAAATCAAGTTCATAAAAATCATTAGTTAAAATTAATAATAATCAAATTAATGATCTGCTAACTTCTGTAGTCAGCATTAATTTCTATATATTTTTTTGTTAAATCCATCGTGTATGCAGTGAATTTTTTATAACCCATATTAAGATCTATTGAAATATCTATCATATGCTCTTTCATATATCTTGCGACATCAGTTTCTGTATAATTATTCACGAGTTGTCCTTTGGCTATAATTTTAATATTTCCAAAATTGATTGATAGTTTTTTCAAATTTATATGTACTCCAGATTTTCCTATCGCCATTATTATTCTACCCCAATTTGGGTCTTCACCCGCAATTGCAGTTTTAACAAGAGATGAATTGGCAATAGAGAATGCAATCTTTTTTGCATCTTTTTCATTTTTCGATTTCACAACATTAATTGTTATAAATTTACTAGCACCCTCTCCATCTGCAACTATTCTTTTTGATAAATTTAATAAAACTGAATGTAGTGCCTCATTAAAATTTTTTATCTTTTTATCATTTATTTTTTCAATTTTTGAATTTTTAATTTTCCCAGTAGCAAAAATTGACACCATATCATTTGTACTTGTATCTCCATCACAAGTAATTGCATTAAAAGTTGTTTCAATATTCTTTTTTAACAATTCATTTAAAATATCATTTGAGAGATCAGCATCAGTAAAAATATAACCCAATGTTGTTGCCATATTTGGAAAAATCATTCCCGATCCTTTTGCAATGCCATAAATTTTTACTTTTTTATTTCCAATACTGCATTCTTCCATTGCAAGTTTTGGTTTTAAATCTGTTGTCATTATGCCTAATGCAGCCTTTATCCAAATTAGTTTATTTTGTGTATACTTAATTTTATCAATTAAGCTTGGAATACAATCTTTAATTTTTTTTGTTGGATATTTTTCACCAATTGTGCCCGTACATCCAAAAAGAATTTCGTTAGGTAGTATATTTTTTGGACGATCCTCATCTTCTTTCTGTTTTTGAGAAAGCTGCAGTGAAGTTTCTTCTGCTATTTCTTTTAAACCTTTGTAACCCTCTAGACCAGTAAATGCGTTTGCATTTCTTGTGTTAATGATAAGAGATTTTATTTTTTTACTTTTTATATTTAAGTTCCATTTGATATTTTCTGAGACTATTTTTGATTGAGTGTAGACAGAAGCGTAGTTCGCTCCATCTCTGAAATAAAACATAACCAAGTCATCTCTTGGTTTACTGTATAAGTTTGCGCAAATAGTAGAGATTGATACCCCATCAATATGATCTAAATCCTGGAAGTCGTTCATTTTTGACTTGGAAGATTGAAGTTTTACAAATTCTTTGAAGTTAATTGCCATGCTATTTAAAATATTTGTTTCATACTTATATTAAAAGTTATAATTAAATAATATATCAAATAAATCAGATGCTTAATCCTTTAAATCTTCTTTCAAAATTCATCAAATCTAGCAATCAAAAAGAGCTTGATAGAATCGCTAAGATTGTTGAAAAAGTTAACTCATTTGAGGGCAAAATAAAGACACTTCCAGACGAAGATTTTCCTAGGAAAACCCTCGAGTTGAAGGATCAAATTGCCCAAGGAGCTGATATTAATACCTTGTTACCAGAGGCCTTTGCTCTTGTAAGGGAGGCATCTAGTAGATCTAGGAATGAAAGACACTACGATGTTCAGATGATAGGTGGTGTTGTTTTGCATGAAGGAAAAATAGCTGAAATGAGAACTGGAGAAGGAAAAACTTTAACCATTTGTCTAGCTGCTTATTTAAATGCTCTAATTGGTAAAGGTGTTCACGTTGTTACTGTTAATGATTATTTAGCTAAAAGAGATTCTCAAGAAATGGGAGTGATTTATAAATTTTTAGGGCTAACTTCTGGATACATTAATAATTACCAAGATGATTATGAAAGAAAGAAAAACTATAGTTTTGATATTACATATGCAACTAACAGTGAGCTTGGTTTTGACTATTTAAGAGATAATATGAAACTCTCCAAAGAACAAATGGTTCAAAGAGGGCATGTTTTCACAATTGTGGATGAAATAGATTCTTGTTTAATTGATGAAGCTAGAACACCACTGGTAATTTCTGGTGCAGCTGAAGATAAAACAGATCAATATCTTGCAATTGATAAATTAGTCAGAATGTTAAGACCAGAGCATTATGAAATTGATGAAAAAGATAAAAATATTTTACTGACAAATGAGGGAATCGATGAAGTAGAAAAAATGCTTTCTAAAGCTGGTGTCTTAAAAAATAATAACTTTTATGATCCTGAAAATTTAAACCTTGTGCATCATGTCAACCAATCATTAAAGGCAAATCATTTATTTGAAAAAGGTAAGGATTATATTGTTAAAGATGGAACTTTAAAAATTATTGATGAACTTACTGGTAGGATTTTAGAAGGAAGAAGATTTGGAGATGGTCTTCATCAAGCACTTGAAGCAAAAGAGCAAATAGATGTGCAGGCTGAAAATCAAACACTTGCTTCTATAACTTATCAAAATTATTTTAAACTTTATGATAAAATTTCAGGGTGTACTGGAACAGCTGCTACAGAGGCTCAAGAGTTTTATGAAATATATAACTTGATTGTAGTTATAATTCCTACAAACAAAGAAATGATCAGAAACGATTGGAATGATCAAATTTTCAGAACGGAGGAAGAGAAAAATAAAGCTATAATTAAAAAAATTTTAGAGTGTCAGAAAACAGGCCAACCAATTTTAATTTTTACCTCAAGTATCAATAAATCTGAAATTTATTCAAAACTACTTAGTGAGGTAAAAGTAAAACATGTAGTTTTAAATGCAAAAAACCATGAAAATGAAGCAGAAATTATAGCTAATGCTGGGAAAATAAACTCAGTAATAATTACAACTAGTATTTCTGGAAGAGGAGTGGATATTCAATTAGGTGGAAAAAAAGATAGTCAGCCAGATAAAGAACTTTTAACTAATAAGAACAAAATAAAGTTATTAGGTGGTCTGTTTGTAATTGGTACTGAAAGAATGGAATCTAGAAGGGTTGATAACCAAGCAAGAGGTAGGGCGT
>Ga0307986_10003888_pt1 | contig 10287 bp, 9 predicted proteins | sample EllFjometageno82_FD_203170 | JGI IMG/M metagenome (GOLD analysis project Ga0307986, IMG submission 203170) | Marine microbial communities from Ellis Fjord, Antarctic Ocean - #82 | ecosystem: Environmental > Aquatic > Marine > Unclassified | place: Southern Ocean | collected 2014-10-09
CTGACAGCATCCCGTCTAATCAGGCAGACTTCGTAACACTGGTCACAGGTCGGTCAGACTATAAGACACGCACAGAACGTGATGCAGAGTAAAGGATAAACAAACATGACCAAAGCTAGAACAAACGCCTCTGCATCACCAGCCGTAGGTCGTAACATTATCATCAATGGTGCAATGAATGTGGCACAAAGAAGTGCGTCAGTGACAGGCATTGGTGCTGCCGATGGTTATTTTACCTGTGATAGATGGGAAATAGATGTTGCTGCTACTAGTGCTGGTCGTTTAACAATGACTCAAACAGCAGATGGCCCCAATGGTATCTCTGCTAATTGCATTAAATTAGATTGCACTACAGCAGATACTAGCATTGCTGCGGGTGAATCTTTAAGGCTTATCCAAAAACTAGAAGGTCAGAATCTTCAACGTATAGGCAAAGGAGTAGCTGGGGCAAAACAAATTACTGTTAGTTTTTACGTTAAGGCTAGTGGTGCATTTACGTTTGGTTGTGAGCTTTTTGATAATGATAACAGCAGACAGATAACTAAATTATTTGATACTACTACAGATTGGGTTAGACAGGAACTTACTTTCCCTGCTGATGAAGATGATGGGTCTAGTCCTTTTGCAGACGATAATGGATTAAGTTTACAACTAGCATTTTTCCTTCATGCTGGATCAAACTTTACTAGTGGCACACTTGAAACAACATTTGCTAACAACACAAGCGCTAATCGTGCCGCTGGCATAGACAGCTTCTTCAGCAGCGATGACAACAACTTCTTCCTCACAGGCGTACAGATGGAAGTTGGCCCAGTGGCTACAGAATTTGAGCAAGAAGATATTGGTGTTACGTTAGCTAAGTGCCAAAGATATTATTATAGACCAACCACAGCGGGTGATTTAACAGGGAACACTCTCGGTCAAGCGTTTAGTGCGGCAGGGGTAGTTGGCTCTTTTGTCTACAAAGAAACAATGAGGGCTGCTCCAACTATTTCTCTTTTTTCCATAGGAAACGGCACGGCTGGGCAGATACGCAAGACCTCTGATGGAGCTACAACCAGTAGTGCTGCTGCGGCTAATATTGGTCTAAATAGTTTTGGTTTTGCAACAGGAATGAGTAGCTTAACAACAGGTGACGCTTATGACCTTACCTTCACAGCAGATGCGGAGTTATAACTATGGATAATGTAATGATAATTACAAATGCAAAGTACATACAATTTGATAGTGTGAATTGTACAGTTCAAGCAACTATAGACGGTCAATATATCTCAGCCCCAATGGACCCAGCCAATCGCCACTACGCAGAAATACTACGTCAAGTAGATGCTGGCACACTAACCATTGCGGATGCTGACTGATGGCGCAGGATAGCTGGCATCTATCTAAATCTGTCCCAGCAACATTCATCCTAGCTATTGCTGTACAAACAGTAGGGCTGGTCTGGTATATGTCAACACTTGATGCTACCGTAACTACCAATGCTCGTGAGATTGCACGTCATGAGATACGTATCAATGAAGTAGAAAAGACAGCACAACTACAGGCCATAATGTTAGGCCGCATAGATGAAAACATAAAGGCAATTAGGGACGCAGTTGACTACATGCAGAAACAAGCAGCAGCACAGATAAGATGATAGACCCCATAAGTGCGTTTGCTTTGCTTAAATCTGGCTTATCTGCAGGTAAACAAATTGCCAGTTTGGGAAAAGAGATTGCTGGATTTTTTGATGCAGTAGATGGGGCCAAAGCTCAACATAATAAAAAGAAGACTTCAATTTTTGCCAGTGCTAATGAAGAAGCAATGGACACTTTCATGAAGCAGCAGCAAGCCATTGACTGTGAAGAAGAACTTAGAGAAATGATTACTGCAACTCGTGGAATATCACAGTGGCGAAACCTGCAGAACTTGAGGCGAGAGATACGGATTGAGCGTAAGAACGAAGCTAGGCTGGCAGAAGTTAAGGCAGAAGAAAGAAAGCAAATGATACTTAGCGGGATAGGTATCTTTATCTTTATATCCTTAGTACTAGGTAGCGGTGGTATGTATCTATGGTATCTAGGTTGGCTAACTAAGTGGTAACTATTGTAACAATAAGTTACTTGACAATAAAATTATGTATAGTATACTTTGTCGTATGACAATAAAAGGAAAATAGAATGGCAATGCAGTTTCAAGGATTTAAACCAGAAGCAATGCAGCGTATTGCAGGTACGTTGGGTTACAATGGTGACATGTCTAAGTTTAATGGGTACTTAGAAGCAAACCCAGAAGCTAAACAAAAAATGGACATGTATAGTCAACAAGCTGTAAATATGATGAATGGTGGTGTGGCAACTAAAAACTTAGCTAACGGTGGTTATATGGATTACAGGAGGGCTAAGCAACGGTACAATGCTGGTCTTACAAACTCATCAGGTGAGCGTATATATCAAGGTGAAGAAGCATATAGAGGGCGTAGTTCTCGTGGTAGATCAGCACCACCAAACGTTCAGCAACAAGTTGACATGTCTCCTTCGGCATCTCTACCTCCTCAAATAGCTGCACCCTTTGTAGAAAATCAAGTCTATCGCCCTCCAGCAGATGACCCTAGAGACCCGAGGACCAAGGGCATGTACCCTACATATCCAGATGCTGAAGATCGTACTAGATCTATGTCCCAATCACCAATTGCTCCAAGGGCTGAAGTACCTGACACTGCACCACAAATTAAAAAAGATACTATTAATCGTATGCTAAAACCTGCCTTACCTACAGGTGCTAATGTTACTGCTACGGGTACTGTAGTACAGGGCAATCAATTAATTAATGCTGGCACTGGTACAGTTGGTCAAGACCCTAGAGCCAAAACTACACCTACTACGTATACGTCAACTGCTAATGTTAGTGACCCAAGAAGAAAAGATACGGGTGGGATGCTCATGTCTTCTGACTATGTAGACCCGCTTGATTCAGCTACAGTTGATACTACTAAATCAGGTGATCGTATTGAGGGTGAGTTAGATAAAACTACAGCAGCAGAAGGTACTGTATCAGACGGTGCAACTGTTGGTGCGGAGCAGACTACTAAAAGTTCTGTGTCTGACCTTACAACAACAGAAGGTACGTCTATTGATGTAGAAGAAGTTGCAGACCGTAAGATGGAGATTGGTGAAAGAGTTGACCCTGTAGCTGACGCTGCAAGTGCAGCTACATTTACTGAAGAAATACAGGCAGCAACTGCTACACCTACAGAAAAAGCTACAGTAAAAGGACAGCTTGCTGAGTTGATGACTGACTTTGATGGTGGTGAAACACCAGCATGGGCAGCAGGAAGCATGAGAGCCGCTACAGCAGCTATGGCTGCACGTGGGCTAGGTTCTAGTAGCATGGCAGGACAGGCACTCATACAGGCCGCTATGGAGTCTGCGCTACCAATAGCTGCTGCTGATGCAGGAACGTTTGCAAAGTTTGAATCACAGAACTTGTCAAACAGACAACAACGTGCTATGCTTGCAGCAGAACAACGTGCTACCTTTATGGGTCAAGAGTTTGATCAAAAGTTTCAAGCTAGAGTTGTTAATGCAACTAAGGTTAGTGACATAGCTAACATGAACTTTACAGCAGACCAACAAGTAGCATTAGAAAATAGTCGTGCAGCTAACACAGTTAATCTTACTAACATGAGCAACACTCAAGCTCTCCTAATGGGTGAAGTAGCAGCACTTGCAAACTTAGACATGGCTAACTTGAGTAACAGACAACAGGCTGCTGTACAAAACGCACAAACCTTCTTAGCTACAGACATGGCTAACTTAAATAATAAACAACAGACTGAAATGTTTAAGGCACAGTCAAGAACACAGTCTTTGTTTACAGACACTGCTGCAGAAAATGCATCTAAACAATTTAATGCAACTAGTGAGAATCAATCGGATCAATTTTTTGCTAATCTTAAAACTCAAACTTCGCAGTTTAATGCTAGTCAACAAAACGCAATGAAACAGTTTAATTCTGGTGAAGCAAATTCTATGAGTAAGTTTAACGCTGAAATAGAAAATCAACGTGACCAGTTTAATGCAACTAACAGTTTAGTTATTGCTCAATCAAATGCAACTTGGCGTAGGGAAGTAGCAACAGCAGGAACTGCAGCCGTTAACAGAGCTAATGAAATTAACGCACAGAATGTACTTGGTATATCTAATCAAGCTCACGCTAACTTGTGGCAAGAGCATGGTGACCTTATGGAGTGGGCGTGGTCTTCTTCTGAAGGTGAGCGAGATAGACAAAATGCAATAACACTTAGTCACTTAGCTGCAGGAAAAAGTAGAACACAAGCAGAAAGTGCTGCTGACTTAGCTGCATCTAACGCAATGGGTGACTTTGTAGGTAAACTTATACTTGGTGGTGTAGGTAAGATATTTAATTGGTAAGTAGAGTAGGAGAATAACATGTCGTTACAAGGGCAGGGGCTTACAGCCTACAAAGAATACATGAACAGGTCAATGAAAAAACCTTCTAAAGTAGAGAGTGTTGAGTCGGGCGGTTTAATGAATAGAAATAAACCAGTATCAGAAACAGATAAAAAAGCAGACCCCTCAGATTATTTGTTAGAACAGTTTACGCAAATAAAAAAATTAAGGGCAGGTTTAAACAATGGCTGAAGACAATAATCTTTTTGATGCACCCATAGCAGGGCAGTCTCTTACTGCAGAGCTAGGCGCACGTCCTTGGCAGCAAGCTCCTATGTACGCTACAGTTGAGGAAGCATTTGAGTACTACGCAACAAAACTTACTGACCCCGCAATTAATGATTCATTACTAGATACCCTTGAGATGGGTACTCCCGTAGCGCCAGTTGCAGAGATACTTGTACAAAGTGGCGCAATGGAAGGTAAGCATAGTATTGATGTATCTATACTTATACTACCTGTTATAATGGAACTTATTGCATACGTTGCTGATGAAGCAGGCATTGAGTACAACATGGGTACAAATGTAACTATAGACCAAGACAAAATTCCAGAAAGCAAAATTGCCTTAGCTGCATCTAAGATGAAAAAGAAAATGCCGCAGGAAGAAAACGTAATAGAAGAAGAAGAGCCTATGGTTGAACCAGAAACTGTACTAGAAGAAAACCCACAGCCAAGTGGTCTTATGGCGAGGAGAATGTAATGGCTTTTAATTTTATGTCTTTTTTAGGTGGTGCTGCTGGGGCAGGAAGCGAATACATTGATACAAAAAATGAAGCGGCTGCTGCAGCAGAGTTAACTAAAGAAGAACGTCAGTGGCAGATAGCTACTGAAGGTCGTAGGGACGCTGCAGCTAGAAAATTACAAAGAGATAATAAAAGAAATGAGACTGCAGACATGCTAGGAACATTAACGTCATTAGGGCTTTCAGAGGAACAAGCTAGTAAGGCTTTGTCTAAAGGTAAAGGCGCTTTTGAAATACATAAAACTCTTGGATTAAAGGCCCTTGAAATGGGTATACCTTTTTCTGATTTGCTTGCTTTAAATAACGGTGTTATTAAAGATACAGAGTCTACCTTAAATAGTGTTAATGCTACTCCCATAAAGGCTGCGTCTTCTAATGCAAGCTATTGGAACAACGAAAATGTAGCTGCATTATATGGTAAAGTTCCAAAAGCCGCCGTATCACTAGACTTACAACTTGCTAAAAACGCAAAAGATCAACTAACGATTATACAAAGCAGTAACGGTCAAGGGCCACTTGCAGAAAAAGAGGCCGCTTCGTTGGCACGACTTCAAGAAGCAGAAAAATTCTTGTTAGAAAAACACAATGCTTTTAAAAGTAATGAGAAAGGCACTGATACGTCTGTTACAATTACTAGCCGTAAAACTCTTACTGATTTAATTACAAAAAATTATGCAATTGCAAGTAAAGACGCTGGTTTTGGGTGGAACGCAGAGCAACAAATGGAAATTGCATGGACAGGTAATATGGGTGGAGGGTTTAGTTCAAAGTTAAATGCTATATATGGTATGGAACAAACTATTGGTTTAAGTAATGACAAGTGGGTTAATGATACACTAGCGGTAGAACGTGCGGGTATTCAACGTGGTTTAGATAGACACGCACAGTCCGTAATGCAAAGTCAAAATAAATCCGATGCAATTACAATACAGAACTTTGCTAGTATGGAAGATTATGGTATTGCCGTTAACTCTGGTGCTATTTCAAAACCCGGCACAGTTTCAACAGTAGGGGGTGTACCTTATATATTTACAGGTGTTCCTAACTCCGTGTATGATGAAGCCGCCCAAATATATAAACCTGTATACGGTATGCCATAATGGCTTGGGGTGAGTTAAAAGAAGACAAAGAAAAAAATAAAACTGTGGTACGGCCTACAGCAAAGAATCCTGTTAGTACAGGTAATACATCTTCTTGGGGTAAACTTAGAGTAGTTGAAACCAAAGACGATGCTGAAGATATTGTAAAGGAAGTTAAAGAGTTAGAATCCAATGTTGTAACGGGTGGTGGCATTGGATCAGATGAACCACTACGCATTGATGGTTCTTTGGTTCCTATGTCATACGATATGTCTGCCTCACTGTCTGATGAAGTTGTAGAAACAGAGGATGCGTTGTATGATAGTAGCTACAGATCGGGATTTGACAGAACTAGTTCTTCTTGGAAGGCTTGGACTGCTGCCCTTGAAGATAAGGATGGTAAAGCCTTATCAGATGATGATATAGATAAAAAAGGTATAGAAATTAGTGACGAACTATTAAAGGAAAATCCTCTTCGTGACACTGACCCTGTGACAGCAGCAATGGCTGGTTTGTTTAGGAAATTTCCAAGAGCAATGCTACATACTTTGAACGCCCTTCAAGTTGCGGGGTCTTCTGGTATTGATATTCTTGAGTACGCATTAGAATCTGATAAAGAAGTTGGTGAGAAATTAGATTTAGGAACAGATGGTTACAAGCTAGTGGAAGGGGCCATAAATAGTTTACGAGGTGTCTCTGATGTAGAAACTCCTGCTGAAATAGCAGATTTTATTGGAGAAAGTTTGCTAGGTAGTATGGAGTTTTTTGAAACTCTTGGTGCTGTTGGTGTCGCCTCGCAAGTATTTGGTGTAATTAATAAAGTACCTAGTATTGAAGCTGGTTTTCAAGTAAAAAAAGTAAGGCGGGAAGCTAAGGATTTAAAGAAAGCATTACGTAACAATGCACAGATAGCTAGGGGAGCTACTAGTAGAACTAAAACTGCGGCAATAACCTTGGCCCAAGAGGTTGCAGAACAACATAAATCTACACGGGATGATCTTATACTAGACTTTGAAAGCAACCTAACTGGTAAAAGTAAAAAAATATCTAAGCAAGTAGGGGATCATTTAGAACTGGATGATGAATTAGTAGGAGCTTCTGCTAGAGAAACTTTGCGTGAACCCTTAGAGAGTGTACTAGATGGGGCGGGTGATGTTTCTATAACTCAGGAATCTTTAGCTGGTTTAATTGGTGCGGATGGAGGTTTTATATCTCCTTTTTATAATCCAGATAAGTTAAATGGATTAACTGCTGTTGTAAGTGAGTACAAAAATAGAACAAAGAATTTAGCGGTTGATCCATTTAATGATCCTGCAAATTCTAAAAAGAAAACAATGGATATACTACTTGACCTAACTATAAATAAAGATTTAGTTGCGACAGAAGAACTGATAGATGTTTTAAATACGTATGGTCTATCTTTTGAGGATTTTGTTCTTGGTTCAGTAGGTAGTTTTTCTGATGCTGGTAGAGTGTTGAGTATTGCAAGTAAAATAAAAAGACTTAGACCAGCGGGTGATATTGATGCAGCTAGAGCTAAGAAACTTGCACTCATGGAAACTTCAATAGCTAATGTAAAAGGGCGTATTGAAGGCGCACGTAGAGGTTTGCTTGTAGGAAAGTTTGCTACAGCTATGCGTAACGTTGAATCCTTTGCGGCAAGAGTTCCCCTTGAGTCCCTTATGAATATTGTTGATGGGGTTACCCGAAGTTTTAATGACCCTATAACGTTAGGTGCAGAATCTACGGGAGGGTTTTTAGGAGCTACTAAAACTTTGTTTAGTAAAGACCTGTGGAAAGATAGTTTTAGTACATTCAAGTATGCTTTCTCAGAACCCTATGTAGCTAACGATTACATGCGTTTAGTGTTGGAGCAACCGCAGTTTAAAGAGCAGTGGGTTAAGATATATGAAAACTTAAATGAAATACAGAAGGCTTCTGGTAGAGGTACAGGAACAAAAACAGATGTGGTATTGTCAGAACTAGAAGATGTAGTAGAGATGTTTAATGTTGCTAACAGGTGGCAAGAAACTATGACACGTAACGCTGTAGCTATGGGTGAAATTGAAAGATTGGTACGTCTTGAGTACAAGATTGATTTTATAGATACCGTACAAGATGGTAAACTATCTGATCTACTTAATGATGCATCCAGTGTACGACCAGAAGGCGCACGTTCTTTTTCTGCTATTGTGGCAGACGCCACTGAAAGAGCTTTGGCTGTTACCTATGGTGCGCCACCTGAAGGTAAGATTCTTAAAGAGATTACGTCCTTCCTTACTACCAACTCTATTGGGCCAATCCCCCTAACGGTGTTTGTAGAGTTTCCACGCTTTATGTTTAGCAGTATGGAGTACATGGCACAGTCTACTTATGGTGCGGCAAGGCCACTTATACAAAAAATTCACGGTACTATGATTGGTAATAACCAACCGTTGTCTCCTAAACAACAACGTGCAGTACAACGTAACATGACAGGCGCACTAGCTATTAGTGCCGCTGCAATGTACCGTAGTAGTAAAAACGCTCCTGCTAAATTTGAAGATGTACGGATTGCTGGTAAAGATGTAGACACTACAACACAGTTTCCAATACGTCAATTTCTGTACTTAGGAGAAGTAGTCAAGCAAATAAAACAAGGGACTATGGGAGAGTTCTGGGACGCAAAAGTATTTGCTGAAACATTCTTTGGTCAAGCGTTCCGCACAGGAACGGGTAATATGTTTATAGAAGAGATGGCTTCTATTGCTGATGGATTAGATATAGCTGGTGGTGCTAAAGCTGCGGAAATAGCAGGTAAAGCCGTGACGGATTACATGACTACATTCTTTGTACCCCTTAGTCAGTTTGCAGATATACAACGTGGTATACCTATTAACGAAAGCGGTCAAACATGGCGACCAAATGCATACACAGATAATCCACAACCCGCCCCCAAAAATTTTATGGAGGCAGGTACAAGAGAATTTAAAAAAGGCTTTAATCGTATGGGTTTTGGTCTTGGGCCACAGACAGAATCAACATTTAATACAAGGCAAACTATATTTGAAAGTGATGCTGCACGACCTGACGCAAGTTGGAAAACTGCTCTTGGTATAAGTGCTAAAGAAATAGCATCTTCAGACGAGGAGTGGGTAACTAATTTAAAAATTCCTACATGGAAGATTGGTAGTAACTCAGACATAGATACGGTAAAGATATTTGAGAATGAACAAATAGCAAAGTTTTTGCCTAGTATTATTGACATGATACAAAGAAGAGAAGTAAGTCTTAAAAAAGAGTATGCTATAAAAAAACCAAAGGGAGTTACAGAGGAGGCTTTTATACTGTATAATACCAAGCCGTTGTTTACGGAGTCGTTGTCTAAACTAAAAAGAAAGATAAAAAGTTTTTCAAATATTAAAGCAGACAATTTTTCAAGGCTTACATCTCAGTACAATTTAATACCTAAAAAGTTTAGAAAAATGGCTTGGGTAAATTTAATGGCAAACATAGAGGATGATTCTACGCTTGATCCAATGGATGAATCTACACTAAAAAAACTTATAGCTAGGGCAAATATAGAAAAAGGTTTAGTGAGTTCTGCAACTAAAGGGCTAGGAAGTAAAAGAAATTAATAAGAAAAGGGGGCCTAAACAGCCCCCTCTTTTTTTGTCTATCGTTAACTTCGTTGGACTAACGTGTGTCTCCACTACCGCCTATTGTTCCTGCTTCTTTTCGTGCAGATAACTTCTTCTCATTCATTGCAGCTATCATACCTAGTGTCAAGTTGAGATCAGTTGCTAGTGCAGCACAGTACCACAACACATCCCCTATCTCACTAGAGATTTGTTCTCGCCAATCATCTGGCCTACCGTCTGGCCCATCACGTATGAGTTTCTTTACCTTGTTAGCTACCTCACCTGCCTCACCTGCTAGTCCCAGTGCGGGATACATGATACGGTGTTCGTCAGGATAGATAGCAGTCTTTGCTGCCATTCGTTGATACGCATTAAAATCAGACATGTTG
>Ga0307986_10003889_pt1 | contig 10286 bp, 7 predicted proteins | sample EllFjometageno82_FD_203170 | JGI IMG/M metagenome (GOLD analysis project Ga0307986, IMG submission 203170) | Marine microbial communities from Ellis Fjord, Antarctic Ocean - #82 | ecosystem: Environmental > Aquatic > Marine > Unclassified | place: Southern Ocean | collected 2014-10-09
ATCTAAAAAATCAACAACTCTGGGTGGTAATAATTTTCCACTGTATCCTGTTATTAATATTATAATAAAAAGAACTAGTGTATGAGGTACCTTGGGGAATTTGTTATTAAGTGTGTCCATTTATATTACCAATTATTTTTTTTCTAATAAATTGTCAAGGGCATTATATTATATTATTATAATATAATATAATGCCGTGCCCGTGTTTCAAAAAAAATAAAATAAACCCATTTTATATGGACGCAAGGGTTATAACAGTAGTTAAAGACATTAACGGTCATTCATCTTCGTTATACCTAGAAAAAATAGGATATGATAATGATAAGAAAGAGTATATTAAGTTTTATAAATTTTATGATCCAGTAAAAATACAAAAGATAGATAAATTTGTGCGGTGATACTTAAAAATAAAATGTATAGATACTATAACAATGAATCTTTTAACAATAATTACTTTTGCTTTAGCAGTTTTTACTCCTCTAAGCGATGCCGCCCCGGTTGCGTCAGGACATCATTATCCTAATCATGTAACACACCACAACAATCAGCACAAGTCTCACACCCCGAGACATTCCTCCTGCCCTTATTCGTATATTCTGTCACAGGATAAAATAGTCAAAGAAAAATGTTGTATTGGTAAAGTATGCAATACTGCCCCTAAAACTTGTTCTAAAGAATGCGCTATTGTGTTCATGCCGTTCTATAAGAAATGCGGACGCATGTTAGATCATTCTTTCTACAATGTTCATTACACCACTTCACCTACCCATATTAGAAAATTACAGCAAAGACCATCAACAAGACCTACACGACCTACCAAACCAACAAAAACATCAAAAAGACATCACCACCACGTTCATATTCCTAAAAGAAGATGCAGTGATAAATGGGGTAAATCTTGTGCTATTCTTAAGAGACTAAATGACTGCAAGACTGGAAAAATGTCAAAGGCTATGAAAATGGGATGCGCTGAGACTTGTGGTGCGTGCAAACAACAAAGTAATATTCATATTATGGCACAAAGATGTTCTAAAATTTACAATGAAGAAGTTTTAAACAAAAAGCACTATAAAAATACACAGATCCCAACGACCTGTACTCTGTGGAATGATGGTTGTAATAACTGTGGTGTTAATAATGGTAAACTAACCTTCTGTACCAAAAGAATGTGCTTTCGCAAACAGAAACCGCATTGCTTAAAATATTCGGGCATTACGGTTGTTTCTAAAAAACCGATTACAAAGTGCGATGAAATGGCGTTATCCAAGGTTCTCCAGAATTGCGGCACTATCTTAAGAAAAGACCTTAGAAAAATGAATAAAAAAGTGTGTAAAACCCCATGCGTCAGTAATATGGTTAAGTTCTACAATAAATGTTACAATGCCCCAAGTCTCAAGACTTTCTTTAAGAATTTATACACTGTCATCATAAAACCTTGCGAGGATGGTATGAAGAAAGTAAAACATACAGGTGTAGGTGGAACTAAAGACGCACACAATTGCGTAATCGGCGCTGGATATACCTGGTGTGAATCTACAAAAAAATGCGTACGTGCGTGGCTTGTCACGCCCAAATGGGCAAAACCGTGTCCTTTAAAATAAATAGATGCGATAGAGTAAAACAAGACAGAAAAGATAAAATTAAATAATGTTTTTTACCAAATTTATAATAATTTCTCTATTATAATATATAAAATGACTAAGAAAGATAAGGATAAAGAAAAGGATATTATGGATGATATAGACAAGCATAGCAATGTTTCAGACGAAGTAATGTTTGATCCTACTTGGACCAGGGAACAAGAGAAGATATTATCAGAGTGGTGTGAAAAAGGGAGATGTTATTTCTGGTTACACACCGAAGCAGAAAGAGTATTTAGAAGGGGTCACCACAGATTTTCTATTCCGGTTATTATTTTATCCACATTAACGGGAACTGCTAATTTCGCTATTAATTCTGTACCAGAAGAATACAAAGAATCGGCGCAACTAACAATTGGAGCAGTTAATATCTTTGCGGGGGTTATCTCAACGCTTCAAAGTTTCTTACGATTTGCAGAAAATATGGAATCGCATCGTGTTTCGGCACAATCGTGGTCAAAATTAGAGCGTAATATTCAGGTTGAATTGGTCCAGGACCCGTCCAGAAGAACCAACGCACATGATTTTATGAAAGTAACAAAATCAGAATATGATAGATTAATAGAACAATCCCCATTGATACCTCCTAAAATACTTATAACGTTTGATAGGAAATTTAAAAAACATCCTAATATTGGCAGAATAAACAAGCCTGAAGTTTGCGATGGTCTTGAATTGTGCGAGATATATCAGCAAACTCAAGAAGAAAAAGTAAGTGATATTGTTGCGAATGCTGGTAGTATCTTTAAACGAAAAGCGACATTGAGAATAATACCGACAGAAGAAATAGAAATGACAGATATTGAATCAGGTGCTGGTGTTAGAAAACCTTAATTCTATTTCCTTGATTTTTTCTGGGTTTTTCTCGTTTGAAATATTTTTTGGAATTCAGTATATGCCTGTTTACCGTTCAGTCTTTTTCTGTAATCTAAATTCATCATTTTTCCTTGTAATTTTATAAATTCTTTAAATTTACCAGAACTTGTTTTAAAAATATTAGCCATTGCAATATTATCTTCAATATCGGTTATTCTACTTATTTCGTATACACACACCATACCCAGTGAATAAACATCTATTTTCATGAATATTTTCATTAATTCATTGTCACTAGGTTTTTTTTTAATGTATTCTTTAATAATATGTTCTACTTTTCTATCAAAATCTTTATTGGAAGAACAAGTTTGTAATAGATCAACATGAATTTTTCTAATATTTTCATAATATGTTCTATTCTTATAGTTTTTTAATTCTTGTCTTAATTCTTTTTTATTTGAACAACAATAGGTATATTCTATAGGATAAGGAGGATGAAATCCATCTGAATCAAACATTGCGCGACATTCTTTTTTCATATGCATTATATCTTCGGGGACCATAACCGATCTACCAAAATCTATATATCTCATGCCTTCCTGTAAATCTCCTGTAGGGGATTTGTCTAAATATACTATATTGTCATCTTTAATATCATGGTGAATACGTTCTGCTATATTAAAATAATATAATCCTTTAAAGACTGGTGCCATTTTTTTCATTAATCCTAGGTATTTAGATACAAATACCTTATTTTTCCGTTGTTTTTCCCATCCTTTTAATATCTCATCGAATAGACTATATAAACTAACACCCCCATAACGACCTATCAATAATGAATATTGTTTAGGGTTTTTTGTATACCCTTTCTTTAAACTACATTTACCCAAATGTCTCTTTGATATAGATAAAGAGGGTTTACATTTTCTATTTTGTAGTAACATATATTCACGATGTCCTTCTTTACCCAATGGTGCTGATTTGGACCCAGCGCTAGACGTTACTATATCTCTAATTTCTTCATTTTTTGCTAATTCTTTTATTGCTTCTGATGTCTTCATTAATTTAGATACTTCATTTTTCGTAGGTTTTTTTTCGTCTTTACAATTTAAACGGGGTGAATAATGTATACATCCATGGATTCCTTCTCCTATCATTTTACCACCCCACATATATTTAATATATAGAGACAAAAAAATATTATAAATGTGTATGCAGATATTTCATACATTCGGTGTAATTTGTTTCAAGTTCTTTCTTTTCGAATTCACTTAAATCTGGAGAATTTAATATATTAGAAATATCTGTTTTATCAATAAGTAATTTAACTTCCATGGTATTATTTTTCTGAAGTTCAATTAATTGTTTAGCTTTTAACGCGTCTTCCCGTTTCTTTAATGCTCCAGTAAGTTTTGTCATACATTTTCCTGTATTTGTATCAATATATTTTACCGAATCAGGATAATTATGTTTAAAATTATCATAATCATTTAATAATTTGGTTTTACTATTAGGGGGTTGCTTACGAGTATTCTTTTCTGTCATACAAGCAACCGAATCTTTATGGGAATGGCAAGGATTGAATGCTTTACACTTGTCATATGCCGACATTTCGACAGGGTTCTTTGTAATAGCAATAGCATTATATTTCTCTTTTTTAATATATTTTTCTATTTTTTTACACGATTTAACATTTTTTACTTTGTCGAACGCATGTAATTTCAAATCTTCGCCCAATTTATCGGTATCAGATCCACCCAACATTAATCTTTGTTGTAATTTGGATTTTAACGCGCCGAAATTTGTATTGTAACATTTATTAAATTCCGAATAATCTCTGTAATTTGAATCGTCTATCTTAACACGTTTACCCTTTATGTCACGGAATATTTTATCGGTGTTAATAGGTTTTGATAAGAACTCTTTCGGACATATTACATTTGATATATTCTTATTAATACTTAATCTTATACTGCTAACATTAGATACGTCTAATGATTCTGACATTATTAAATCAATACTATCTTTCCCTGATTTATGAGATACTATACTATTTGTTTTATTAGATGATACTATATTCCATAAATCATTAACAAATTTATTACGAGGATATAATTTGGTAAAAATGTCAGGGGCAATGGTAATAATATTTCCCATCTTATATGGTTTTTTAAGGGAAACTTCCATATCCCCAACACAATATCTACAGGAAACTAAGTCTACATTGTCACAATCTTTATTATACCCCTCACCCGACATATAATTCTTATGGGTATATTTACATGCTACATTGATGTCATAATCTTTTTTGTTTAATTTAGGATTTATAGTTTCCCAATGGTATCTATCTATCTGTAATTGAAGATCTGCGGGATTCACCACGAATTGTTTCATAGGGTTAGCATCGGTAATTGGCATTTCATTCGCCTGAATATCACCATTTGAATTAATGTTATAAACATATGTACCTAAAATGTAATTTATCCCGTGTGACATCATAGGACCCTTGTATTTATTTTTGTATACATCGCTTATTTTAGAACTATTATCAGGTGATATATTTGCGTCGTCACCATTACCATGTTTCCCAACAACTCTTATGAATGGTTGACAGAATTGGGTAGTTGGTCTTTCTGGCCACATACCAGTAGTCATATCCTTATAGGTCGTGGGGAAATCTACATAGGTATAATGGGATATATTATCCAATGCTACTTTATCCTTACTTAATATTGCAATTAATTCAGATTTTAAGTTATCTTCATATTCTTTTAAATTATTTATATAGAAAAATACTGGTTTATAAAAGTATTCTAAACCAGGATATCCCGCAGGATTTCTTTCTCTTTCTTCTTCTTCATGTTCGATTCTCGGTGGATATAGGTTAGGACCCAACCATCTGCGCCCATATTCATCCAATTTTCCTTTATCATTTGGTTCACATACTTTGCTTGAATAATGGCAATTACCGGTAATACCGCTATCCGATATCATATTTCCACCAGGATTTTTCTGAACTAGACCCCATTTGGTTCTTTCTTTAAACGCGTGATCCCCGTGTCCCGACGCCGTGACACCTGCATTCTTTATTCTTGTTGCAGGTCCACACCATTCTTCTGAATCCCATAATCCTGTACCCGTGTCGAACTGATGGCCATTTTTATTTCTACCTTTGTAATGATGATAATAACATCTGGAACCATCTTTACCATCTCTTTGAACCCTTTTAATTCTTAAAATGTCAGGATGAGTATCATATACGGTACCATATAATTTACTAATTACCCCATAATATTCATTTGGTAATATTTTCATTATATCATGCTTTCTAACATTGGCTTCATGCTCTTTATAATCTTTGGCAAAGTAATCTAATAAACCCTGCCCTAAAGATACAAATTTTTTTGCTAAGATTTTAACCCCTTTAACAAAATTACGGGCTGTTTTTTTAACTAACGCCTTTCCGTCTTTATATATTTTTTTACCCCTGTCTATTGGATGCCATCCAAAAAGACCCTCAACAAATCCCTCAACAAATCCCTCAAATAAATCTTCTTCAGAATCGGAATCGGAATCAGAATCTTCAGATTCTTCGGTACCTTCGGAAAATCCTTCGGTTGCATTCGGTAAAAGTGTATGAATTAATTCATCCATACTTCTTAATCTCAAGAAAAAGTGTGCGTCAGGGTGAATAACCCCTACTGCGTATTGGTCGGATATATTTAATTGCTTTGTTTTCGACCATTGATTAGAAAATTTCTTTTGATTCATGATCTCCACTTCTATATCAACTAGTTTATCATATGCTTTTTTTGTATTAATCTCTAGACTAGAATCGTGGTGTTTAATCTTTTCACGAATCTCTTTTTCCGTAAGCTTATTATGGGCAGGAGCATTTGATAGTATCTTCATATTTATTTTCACCAATTCATTTTCTATATCTTTTTTTGTAAAATGATGTTTTCTTTTAATTCTTAATTCATTAATTAAATTATTATGCATATTTTTCTGTAATTCCTGTCTTCTTGCTTTAGAACAGAATTCACCTGTAGACATAGTCTGGGTAGTTCCAAAAAAATAGAAATCTTCATCATCTGCCTTACTATCTATTCCTATCTTGTCATATGGTTGCCCGGTTACCACTGATAATATTTCGTATTCTGTCCCCTTTGATGGCCAATCTAATCTTATCACTCTTCCTGTTAATTTAATTGCGTCAGAATTACTAGAAAGAGAACCTCTGCTATGACATACTTCTTTACCGTTTATTTTAGAACATACCTTCATTGCTTTTTTAGACAATATGTGAGGGTCGCCTAAACTGTTGGCCATTTCTCTAATACTACTGTTATCATAACCTTCGTACAGGTCTGATTGGTAGTGTTCATTAAATGCATCTATCATACATTTACATAATAAGGTTATTACTATTATTACAAATAGTGTTATCAAAGACATATCTATTAATAGATAAGATAATTTATTTAGATTTTTTGTAAATAGCATAATTTATTATACCATTTATAGTGGGTTTTCCTCTTTTTCTAAAATCCCATTGTTTCAGTAATTTTCTATAATCACTATTGTATTTGTATCCTTTTAAAGTGCCACAACTTGTTCTTACACTTTGATAATATTTATTGGGCATTAAATATTCAAGATTCAAGGCAAAATCATGTTTCCAATCCAATATTTCATACCATATATTTTTGTCTCTACAACAACTCAATACATCTGTTAAACTTTGATCACCTGTTACTAATATGTCTTTTACACTATATTTGTATAATGATATCATTGTTTCTCTAGGAATAGGTTTTGATAAGATATCACCTCTTATGTATAATATCTTTTTATGTTTTGCGACTGCTAAGTGATTGTAATTCACTTCATCATCTTTATTGTGAATTAAAATTATTGTTGGGAAATACTTGGATATATATTTAAAAAATTCAGATTTATAGTTTGGATCGTGTAATAACTTTTCAACAAACCAATTTGGCACTAAAATAGAAAAATCATCAAATACACGATAATTTTTCTTACAAACCATTTCTATAAATCCAATTATACATTTTCTACCTACTGTAGATCCAGATTCTCCAATAATATTATCTCCTTTATAGTAATGTTTATCAGGTCCTACTATATACGCCAATGCATACGGCATTTTTATTAAATTGTGTCTTTTAACATTTGTTATATCTTCCAATAACAATCCTAAATTTTCACCACCAACACCCAGCGGAACATCATAATAATAATTCTCTCCATTGTATTCACTAACACTATACGTATTGTCTTTTCTTGAAGATTTAATTAATTTTTGGATTCTTGATTGACTAAACTTATAAGTAGAAGACGGGAGTTCAAATATGATGTCATACTTGATAGTATCATTAAACTTGAAAATGGTGTAATTCATGTAAGTTGAATAATAATTACCATATTCGCAACTGTATTCACCACCCCACCTAACTTTTAAAGGAATAATGTTCTTTATTTTTAAAGACTTAAATTTTTCAGGTTCTGTGGTAATAATGGTAACTTCGCAAGAATACCAATCTTCCAGATATTTCTTAAATTTCGCGGCCATAACAACATCTCCAAATCCACCACAAGTTGTGTTTAATAATGCTACCCGTAATTTTTTCGCGTTAATTTTATCTACTCTTTTATTCATTAAATCTGTCCATTTAACCTTACTTCTTTTGTTTTTTGTTAATTTCATTCTATTATTTAATTAGATAATATTTTATACACCGTGCATTCCTGTAAATTTTCACTCTTCTTTGAATACCCTATAATTAATTTTTTCAATTAAATTATATATAAAAATATATTAATACTTTAGTTTCTAACTTAGTTAGAGTAAGCGAGACCACCCATACCCGACATGATGCGGAGGACGTTGTAGTTGACAGCGAAAATAGATCCTGCTGTTGCGTTGCCGTCCGAAACTAACTGCGCATTGTCAATACGAGAGAAATTGCAGGTTCCCGAAGGCTGATGCTCTTCCGGCTTAAGAGCGAAAGAGTAAACACAGATTGAATCGTTGAAGGCACCACCAGCCGAAACGCTCGTCGAATCTAAACCACCGGCACCACTGTGGTGCTGCCAAACCTGGACACGTGAGAAATACTTAACATCTCTCTTAGCAAAACGATCATGACCATTTAACTTAAGAGTGTAGTTAGTATCAGCTGCGGCAGCGATGGCACCAGTCGTAGTCGATGCTGCGCCAGTCCAAACTAATTCTTTTACGGGGTGATTGAAATTAAGATCATTCTTTTGAGATGCTGCTAATGTCTCTTCTTGAACTTGTTCAATTAAGTATTCGTGTGAAACTTGAGCGAATCTACGTCTTTCATCAGTGTCAAGGTAAATGTAATCACAGAATAAAGCACTACTGGCTGGGGCCAGCGATGCTATCGCACTCCAGTTTATAGTTACTTTAACTTCGTGATATTGGAGGGCGATAAGGGGAAGGGCTAGACCCGGATTGCGGCAAAACCAAAATTGGAGCGGAATAAATAGTTTGGAGAGCGTCGCCGCACCAGTCGAGCCACCCATTCCTGACATATTTTGAAATAGAGTACCTGTTAGAACACCAGTGGTGCCAGTGACCCCCGAAGGGTTCGGTTCGGTTAATTCAGCCCAAACCTCCATCCAATGTCCAGTGTGTTTATCGATTTTTTGACCACCTATTTCTAATTCAACATCTGTAATCATAGTTGATCCAGGATTCTCGGCAGCAGCTGAGTTTCCTTTTGTTGCTTCTATATACATTCTGTTAACTAAATCACCGTTACGGGAAATAGTCGCGGTCTGTCTCCCACCAACCCCTCCTGATCCGTTCCATGTCTGTTCAATCGCTTCCATAGCGAAGTTAGTGTGTCTTCTGTAGACGACCTTGAAAAAGGTTATCTGTGGGTTACCTGTAAGGTAAATATCTTGTGCGCCATAAGCTACTAATTGCATTAATCCTCCTCCCATTTTATTTTATACTATATAAGCAAGAAAAAAATTTTGATTTTTTTCCTTTAAAAAACAATTTAATACTAGAGATAGAATGTTTAATTTTTTTAATTCTATAGTATCGATATTTAGTATCGAACTTAATATCAATATTTAGTTCGAGTAAGCGAGGCCACCCATACCCGACATGATGCGAAGGACATTGTAGTTAACGGCAAAGCATTTAGTCATGTTGGAGGTACTAACACCACCAACTAATTGAGCATTATCAATTCTTGAGAAATTGCAGGTGCCCGATGGCTGGTGTTCTTCTGGTTTAAGTGCAAAAGAGTATACTCCAATGGAATCAACAAATTTACCAGCACCCGCCGCCGCCGCTGTGAGACCACCAACCCCGGTGTGATGCTGCCATACCTGGGCTCTAGTAAAGTATTTAAGATTGCGTGCTGAGAAACGATCGTGACCATTTAGTTTTAGTTGAAGAGTGGAAGTGGCGGCACCAAGAGCAGTAGCTACGGAGTCGGTCGTGAATACTAATTCCTTAACAGGGTGATTAAAGTTTAGATCGGTTGAACCACTACTATCAAGGGCTGTTGCGGCAAAGCTTTGTTCTTGAACTTGTTCAATTAAGTATTCGTGCGAAACTTGGGCGAATCTACGTCTTTCATCAGTGTCAAGGTAAATGTAATCACACCATAATTTATTAGTGGCGGTGCCATAATTTGACGTGGCACCAATTGTGTGTTCTAAGATAACTTTAACTTCATGGTATTGAAGAGCAATAAGAGGTAAAGCAAGACCCGGATTGCGGCAGAACCAGAATTGAAGGGGGACGAAATTATGAACAACCGT
>Ga0307986_10003890_pt1 | contig 10283 bp, 7 predicted proteins | sample EllFjometageno82_FD_203170 | JGI IMG/M metagenome (GOLD analysis project Ga0307986, IMG submission 203170) | Marine microbial communities from Ellis Fjord, Antarctic Ocean - #82 | ecosystem: Environmental > Aquatic > Marine > Unclassified | place: Southern Ocean | collected 2014-10-09
CCAAGAATTTTCATTCCATTTTCTATCACCACAGATAAAGTCTTAATAATAATAAAAGTATTATTATTATTGATTTTTCCATTTACAATGAATTTATATTCATCATTTTCGTTCCCCTTACTCCAGTAAGAATGAAACAAGGTAGCTAGATCATATAGGTAGTATGGTATTCGATGTGGTTCATACTTGTTTGCCGCAGTCTCAATTACTTTAGGCCAGTCAAATATTTTTCTTAATATTTTAATTTCATATTTGTTTAATTGAAAATTTTTTTCATCGATTGAGATTGGGTCATGTAAATTCATTTTTAAGGCATTATAAAGTGAGTTAATTCTTGCATAACAGTATTGAACATAAAAAACAGGGTTGTCTTTTGTTTTTTCTAAAATTTTATCAAAATCAAAATCTAATTCAACATCGTTACTACGATTTAACATCATAAATCTAATTGAATCTTTGTTTACTTGTTTTAATAAATCGTTAGCAGAAATAAAATCTCCGGCTCTTTTTGACATTTTAAAAGGTTCTCCATTTTTAAAAAGTTTTACAAGTTGGCAGACTCTACAATCTAATTTAATTTTATTTTTTGATAAAGCACTAACGGCAGCTGAAATTCTTTTAATATATCCAGTATGATCAGCACCTAAAACGTTAATTAAATAATCATAATTTCTTTTTACTTTATCGAAATGATAAGCGATATCATTAGCAAAATAGGTCCACGTGCCATCATTTTTTTGCAGTGCTCTGTCCGCATCATCTCCGAATAGAGTTGATTTAAATATTAATCTTTTTGTTTTTTTCCAATTTTTTATTTCTTCACCTTTAGGTGGGTTTAAAAAACCCTCTTCAACAAAGTTACTATCTTTTAACAATTTTATGGATTCATCAACTAGGTTTTTTTTGACTATCTCTGTTTCTGAAAAGAAATTATCATGCTTAATACCTAGGTTTTTTAAGTCTAATTTAATCATATTCATCGTGTGTTTTAAAGATTCCTCACTTAATTTTTTAAAAGATTTTTCAAAATTATCATAGTCAATATCAATTTTATCTTTCAATATATTGTGGGCTATATCAATTATATATTCTCCAGGATAAAGATCTTCAGCATTAATAAAAATTTCTTTAAATTTGATTTCTCGAATTCTTAAAAAAACAGATTTTGTGAAATTTTTAATCTGATTGCCATAATCATTAATATAATATTCTTTTGTTACAGAATTTCCGTTAAATATTAAAAGATTAGCCAATACATCGCCATAAATAGCTCCTCTACAATGACCAACATGCATTGGCCCGGTAGGATTAGCTGAAACAAATTCTATGTTATATTTTTTATTATTTTTTTTATATCCATATTTATCTTTATTTTTCAATATGTCTTTCACTATATTTAATAAGGAATTATTATTTAACTTTATATTTAAAAAACCCGGTCCAGCAATCTCAATATGCTTAATGTCTTTGTGAACATTTAATAACTGCTTTATTTTTTTAGCCAAATCTTTTGGATTTTGCTTATTTAATTTAGCTAAAATTAAACTAATGTTACACGAAAGATCGTGGTCAAATTCTTCTGGAGGATTTTCCACAACAACACCTTTAAATTCATTGAAATTATTTAGATTCAACTTTTTTTTATTACTTAACACTAATGATTTAATTTCTTTTAAAAATTTATCAAAAATATTCATTTTGTACTATTGTATAAGTTGATTGCAAATCTATCAGTCATCCCTGCGATAAAATCACAAATCGCCCTTTCTTTAGATTTATTTTGCATATTTTCTCTTTTAATATATTTTTTTGGATTTTTTTTTATTTTTAAAAAAAGTATTTGTATTATTTTTTTTCCTTTATTTGTTTTTTTTAAAACATTTTTATTATAATACATTCTTTCCTTTAAAAATCTCTTAATAGATATATCAAACAAATTCATGCTTTCAGAAAAACATACAATAGGCTCATTGATATTATAAATATCTTTAATAGATTTAATCTTATTGTTATATAAATTTTTCTTTGTGTTAATAATAATATCTTTTACCATTTCATTGATTATTTCTCTTACTACTTGTCCAATAATTAATTCTTTATTGTTACGTGACATAATTTTTAAATGTTTTTTGACAATATTGGATAGTATTGGGATATTCATCAAATCGTTAATTAAAAATAAATTTGCTTTTAAACCATCTTCCAAATCATGACTATTATACGCTATGTCATCTGAAATAGATGAAATTTGTGATTCTAAACTTGAATTTCTTTCTAATGGAATTTTTCCTTTAAAAAAATTTTTTCCTAGAATACTTGTAAGATATGTATCATCATGAATTGGACCATTATGTTTCAAAAGACCGTCCAGAGTTTCAAGTGTTAAATTTAAACCTCTAAAATTATAATATTTATTTTCTAGCAAAGTTACAATTCTTATAGTTTGAATATTGTGATCAAAACCACCATATTCTTGCATGCATTCATGCAAAGATTCTTCTCCAGCATGACCGAAAGGGGTGTGCCCCAAATCATGAGATAAACTTAATGTTTCAGATAAATCTTCGTTTAGTTTAAAATATTTACTTAAAGTTCTAGCGATCTGAGCTACTTCAAGAGAATGTGTTATTCTTGTTCTGTAATGATCACCACTTGTGTTTACAAAGACCTGCGTCTTATGTTTAAGCCTTCTAAAAGCTGTTGAATGAACTATTCTATCTCTATCTCTTTGATACGCAGTTCTTAACAGGCTTTTTTTTTCACGGAACATTCTACCTTTAGAATTAATTGGTATTGAAAGACTAGAATATACATTTTTGGAGTTTTTTTGCATAAAATCAACTTAAAATGTATACTACATTTTATTATGAATATGACAAAAGAAATTAAATTTACAGACCAAGCAATTAGACAAATTGATAAAATAATTTTAGAAAATAGTCCTAAAAAATACTTCAGAATATCCGTGCAGGGTGGTGGGTGTTCAGGTTTTAAATATAATTTTACTTTTGACGATAAAATGGAAAAGGATGATCTTATTTTTAACAAAACAGTAATAGATAAAAGCTCTCTAGATATAATAAATGGATCAGTTGTAGATTTTAAAAAAGAGATGATAGGTGATTCATTTGTAATAAATAATCCAAAAGCCTCTTCATCTTGTGGCTGTGGTCTATCATTTTCCGTTTAATGAAAATAGTATCTTGGAACGTAAATTCAGTAAGAGCAAGAATTGAAAATATATCAAGCTACATAAAAGAAACAAATCCTGATATTTTATTTCTACAAGAAATTAAAACCGAGGAAATAAACTTCCCAAAGGAACTGTTTAAAGAACTAGGATATCAGTCATATATATTTGGGCAAAAAAGTTATAATGGTGTTGCTATTTTATCAAAAACTAAAATATTAAATATAGATAAAAATTTTATTAACGATAAGTTAAAACAATCTAGAATAATAACTGGTGATTTAGAATTTAAAGAAAAAAAAATAAAATTAATTAACATCTATGTTCCCAACGGAAACCCGGTAGCTACAGAAAAATATGAATACAAAAAAAATTGGCTGAGTTTATTTATTAAGAAAGTTCAAGAGGAATTAAAAAAAAATTCAAACATATTAATATCGGGCGATTTCAATGTAATTCCAGAAGATATAGATGTTTACGATTCAAAGCGGTACGAAGATGATGCTTTATTTAAATTAGAAATTAGAAAAAAATACCGCATGTTAATTAATCTAGGGTTTAACGATGTTTATAGACATTTTAATAAAACTAAACAGGAATATACATTTTGGGATTATTTCGCGGGCTCTTGGATAAAAAACTATGGCATGAGAATTGATCATTTTTTGGTTACAAACAACTTACTAGAAAACGTTAAAACAATTAATATAAATAAAAAGCCTAGATCAAAAACAAAACCATCAGATCACACGCCAATAGAATTAGAGATTACTTAACTCTGCCATATACATCTTCATATCTTATAATATCAGATTCTTTTAAAATTGAACCGACTTGAACTTCGATAATCTTAACAGGTTTTTTATAAGGATTTTCAATTCTATGAATAGCCCCTAATGGAATAAAAATAGATTCATTTTTCTTTTTATAAAGAATTTTTTTATTAAGCGTAATTTTAGGATTACCTTCAGTAATCAACCAATGTTCAGATCTATGATGATGTTTTTGCAAACTTAGTATGCCCTTTGATTTAACATAAAGTTCTTTAACTAAAAAACCTTTACCTTTAAATAAATTAACATACTTGCCCCAAGGACGATAATAGACATTTTTTTTTTTGAAATATTTTGTTTTCTTTTTATTGTACATTTTACAAATTTCTTTCCAACTACCTAGATCAGACCAGGAAATGTCTAATTTAATTGCATTAATTTTTTTAGTTTTTTCTAAAATTGAATAATCAAAAGATTTACTAGCAGCTCTCTCAAAATAGAATTTATTTAAATAAAAAACGTTACCTTTTATTTTTGATTTTGACACAGCTTTTAAACAATTTTTATACATAACTGGTTGATATTTTTTGAAATTATTAATAATCGAGTCTTTTCTTAAAAAAAACATTCCAGAATTCCAACACCCCTTCTTTCTTAAAATTATTTTTGCTTTTGAAATTACTGGCTTTTCAATAAATTTAGTAACTTTGTTAATATTTTTATTAATTTTTTTTGTTAAGAAATAACCATATTCACTGGAAGGAGAAGTTGGTTTTATACCAAAAATAAAAATATTATCACTTGTTAAATTATTTTTGTTTTTATTAATTTCTTTAATTAAAATTTGAGAATTTTCTATCAAATGATCAGCAGCAAAAAACATTAATGGTTGATTGTACGGAATGTCTTCAATTAATGAAGATGCCAACATTGCTGGCGCAGTGTTTCTTTTGGAGGGCTCTAAAATAATTTTATACTTTTTAATTTTTGACTTTTTTAAATAATTTTTTACAAGTTTAATATATTTAGCATTAGTGCTAATAACTGGAAAGTCAAAAGCTGGAGATTTTATTCTTTCAAAAGTTTTTTCTAGTAAACTCCATCCACCAAAATCGATGAATTGTTTTGCTGTGTTATTTTTTGATTGTATCCAAAGTCTTGTTCCGGCACCTCCACATAAAATTACTGGTCTTATTTTCATTTATATATCAGCGTAGGTTTTAACTTCTTTTTTTTTACCAGGATGAGTTGGGGCTCCCAAATACGCTGGTCCTACGGTTTGTGCATACTTCCATAATGTTCCAGATCCAAATTCAGATTTTTTTGGTTTCCAATTTTTTTTTCTTAACAAAAGTTCTTTTTTTGAAAGTCTTACATTTATAGTTCCTTTTTTAGCGTCGATATCAATCACATCTCCATTTCGTAAAAGTGCTATAGGTCCTCCTACAGCTGCTTCAGGACCAACATGCCCAACACAGAAACCCCTTGTAGCGCCTGAAAATCTACCGTCTGTAATTAAGGCCACTTTTTCTCCTTTACCTTGACCATATATGGCTCCTGTTGTTGAAAGCATTTCTCTCATTCCAGGTCCACCACGTGGGCCTTCATATCTTATAATAATTACATCACCATCTTTGTATTTTCTATTCTGTACGGCTGCCATTGCATTTTCTTCATTATCAAAACATCTTGCTTTACCTGTAAATTGTAATTTTTTTAATCCCGCTATTTTGACTATTCCTCCATCGGGTGCTAGGTTTCCTTTTAACCCTACTACACCACCATCTTCTGATAACGGATTATCAAATCTTCTTAATACTTTTTGATTAGGATTAAATTTAATTTTTTTTAAATTTTCTTTCATTGTTTTACCTGTTACTGTCATACATTCTCCATGTATAAAACCGCCATCATGAAGAGTTTTTAACAACATGGGTACGCCACCTGCTATCCACATATCTTTAGCAACATATTTTCCTCCAGGCTTTAGGTCTGCAAGATAAGGGGTTTTCTTAAATATTTTGGCGACATCCATTAGATCAAATTTAATACCAATTTCATTTGCTAGCGCAGGCAAATGTAGAGCAGCATTAGTTGAGCCTCCAGTTGCAGCAACAATTGTAGCAGCATTTTCTAAGGCTTTTTTATTCACTATGTCCCTAGGACGAATATTTTTTTCTAAAAGATTCATAACAGTTTTTCCACTTTCTAGTGCATACATATCTCTTTCCTCATAAGGCGCGGGAGTTCCGGCTGAGTAAGGTAAGGCTAAACCAATTGCTTCAGAAACACATGCCATAGTATTAGCGGTAAATTGACCCCCGCATGCACCTGCACTAGGACAAGCAACAAGTTCTAGTTTTCTTAATTCTTTCGCTGACATTTTTCCTGCAGAGTGTTTTCCTACGGCTTCAAAAACATCTACTACGGTTACATCTTTACCTTTATATCTGCCCGGTAAAATAGAGCCTCCATAAATAAAAACGCTTGGTACGTTCAATCTCAACATCGACATCATTAACCCAGGTAACGATTTATCACATCCAGCTATACCTACCAAAGCATCGTAACAATGTCCTCGAACAGTAAGTTCAGCCGAATCTGCTATTATTTCTCTTGAAACTAAAGAAGATTTCATACCTTCGTGTCCCATGGCAATACCGTCTGTTACTGTAATAGTACAAAATTCTCTAGGTGTTCCACCTGATGCTCTCACTCCTTTTTTTACAGACTGCGCTTGTCTCATTAGTGCAGTATTGCAAGGTGCTGCTTCATTCCAAGTCGATACAACACCAACAAAAGGTTTTGCTACGTCTTTTTCTGTCTCACCCATAGCATAATAAAAAGATCTATGTGGCGCTCTATCAGGGCCCAATGAAGTGTGTCTACTTGGTAATTTTTTTTTGTTAAATCTAGGCATGATCAATTAATGCTAGATACAATACTTCTTAATTTATTTTCTTCAATGATTAAATCACTCAATAACTCTTTATCATTTTGCACAATTTGCTTGGGTGCATTCGTCAAATAAGCTTTATTATTCAATTTATTGCCAAGAACTTTAATTTTATTCACTAAATTTTCAATTTTCGTCCAAATTCTATTTTTTTGAGAAATTATATCAATATCTTCGTTAAACTTTAACGCTAATTTTTCTTTTAAGATTATAATTTCTACAGTATTAGTGTTTTGATCTTGCGGAATTAATAAACTATTAACCCTACCAGTTTGTTTTATTATCTCTATATTTTGATTGATTAATTTTTTTAATATCTTTGATTTAACTGGAACAACAATATCACAAAAAAGCTTAGGTGTTATATTTAATTCAGCTTTTGTTGACCTTATATTAGATATTATTTCTATTATACTACTTATATCTTTATAATTTTTTTTATAGTTATAGTTTTTTAAATCATCTGGCCAATCAGCTTGTATCAACGGTGAATTAAAAAATTTATTGTATCTATTTGTTGTCCATAAAGATTCTGTAAAAAAAGGGATAAAAGGATGAAGGATTTTTAAGATATTAGACATCATATAAGAAGAAAAATTCCTCATCTCATCTATGTTAGATTTATTTTTAGAATTAAAAATAGATTTAGAAAATTCCAAATACCAGTCACAGTAATAATGCCAAACAAACTTATAAATAACTCTAGAAGCCTCATCAAATCTAAAGTTTTCTATATGCTTAGTTGTTTCTAACGAAGTTTTTAAGAACTCTTTGTAGATCCATTGATTTATAGGCAATTTAATTTTTTTAAAATTTACTTTTTTATTTAATTTACACTTGTTTAGATTTAAAAAATTATTAGCACTCCATATTTTTGTTATAAAATTTCTATTACCTACCACTCTTTCTTTTGATAGTTTTACATCTCTTCCAGGTGACGCCATTGAAATTAAGGTAAACCTTAAACTATCTGCTCCAAAATCATTTATTAATTCTAACGGATCTATTACGTTGCCTTTAGACTTAGACATTTTTTGCCCCTTTTCATCTCTTACTAAAGCATGTACGTAAACCTTTTTAAAAGGTGTAGTTTTTTGAAAATAATTACCCATCATCAACATTCGTGCAACCCAAAAAAAAATTATGTCGAAACCAGTTACTAACACTGATGTAGGATAAAATTTTTTTAATTCGTTTGTTTTTTTTGGCCATCCTAGTGTAGCAAAAGGCCATAATGCAGAAGAAAACCATGTATCTAAAACATCTGTTTCCTGTCTCAACTTAAAAGTTTTATTTTTGTATTTTTTTTTAGCTAAAATATTTGCTTCTTTTACATTCTCAGCAACAAAGATTTGATTATCCTCTCCGTACCAAGCTGGTATTCGGTGTCCCCACCAAATTTGTCTAGAAATGCACCAAGGTTCAATCTCGTTCATCCATTGAAAAAAAGTTTTAGTCCAGGTTTGTGGAAAAAAAGATGTTTTGTTTTTTTTTACAATTTCAATAGGTTTTTTTGCTAATATTTTTGCATTAACAAACCACTGTTCTGTTAATAGTGGTTCTATAATTGTGTTGGATCTATCTCCGTATGGAACTGTATTTTTAATAGATTCAATTTTAATTAATTGTTCAGATAACTTAAGTTTATTAATAATAAATTTTCTTGCTTCAAATCTGTCTAAACCTACACATTCTTTAATGCCGTTATTGTTAATTTTACCATCTTTTTCTAATATATTAATAAGATTTAAATTATTTCTTTTTCCAACTACATAATCATTAAAATCATGAGCTGGTGTTATCTTAACGGCTCCTGATCCTTGATCGGGGTCAGCATAATGGTCTTTTATTATTTTGATAACTCTTCCCACTAATGGGATTTCTACATTTTTTCCTATAAGATTTTCATATCTTTTATCTTTTGGATTAACTGCTATAGCAGCATCACCCATTATTGTTTCAGGTCGTGTAGTTGCAATTGTTATTGAATCTTGTGAATTTTCAATTTTATAGTTAATATAATAAAGTTGAGATTGAGTGTCTTTTTGTACCACTTCTAAATCTGAAATAGCTGTTTGAAGTCCTGTATCCCAATTTATTAATTTTTTATCTTTATAAATCAACCCTTTATTATAAAGATCCACAAATACTTTAATAACTGCTTTGGATAAATCTTTATCCATTGTAAATCTACTTCTACTCCAATCACATGAGCAACCAAGTTTTTTTAATTGTTCAATTATTATTCCACCAGACTCTTCCTTCCATTCCCATACTTTTTTGATAAAATTATCTCTTCCAATATCATTTTTGTTAATACCTTGCTTTTCTAAATTTTTTTCTACTATCGCTTGAGTAGCTATTCCAGCATGGTCTGTACCTGGTTGCCACAAAGTTTCATAACCTCGCATCCGATAAAATCTGATTAAAACATCTTGAAGACTATTATTCAAAGCGTGACCCATATGGAGTCTTCCAGTTATATTGGGCGGTGGTATCACCATTGAAAATGTTTTTTTTGATTTACTAGACTTAGGCTTAAAGAGTCGTTTTATCTCCCAAAAATCTGAGATTTTTTTTTCTTCAGCTAGATGGTTATATTTCTTAAATTCCATTTTTTTTGCCAGTTAAACTCTTATAGACTTTATATCAAACGTATTAAAACCTGAAAGAGATAGATTTTACTTTATTGGTACCCTTAAATGATTTAAATAGTTCTTATCACAATACTTTGGCCACGTGGCGGAATGGTTACGCGGAGGATTGCAAATCCTTTTATTCCAGTTCGATTCTGGACGTGGCCTCCAAAAATTAAGTTGTTTTATATTAGTAAAAAAAGTATGTTGCCTTTATTCCTCGGTAGCTCAGTTGGTAGAGCAGTTGACTGTTAATCAATTGGTCGCAGGTTCGAGTCCTGCCCGAGGAGCCAAACTATCCTGTTTTTTCTAAACTATTTGTATTTCTAAGTATTGAAAGAACTCTATCTTTATCATTTTTGGACAAAGAAGAAAAAGTTTTTGCTAAAAAAGAGAAATTTAAATCATCAAAGTTTCCATCTTCTAGTTTTAAATCCTTGAAATCTCTAAAATCTTCATAAAAATAAATAATTGGAACTTTTAAAAAATGAGAAAGTTGCATCAGTCTACTTGAGCTTACTCCGTTAGTACCTTTTTCATATTTTTGAATTTGTTGAAATGTAACGTTAATTGCTTGAGCTACTTTTGTTTGAGTTAAGCCTAGTGATAGACGTCTCATTCGTAATTTTTTTCCTAGATGAACATTAAAATTTTCTTCCATAGATCCCCTTTGGTTATTTGTATACAACATTAAAAATAACAAATGTGCAATAGATAAAAGTCATTTT
>Ga0307986_10003892_pt1 | contig 10281 bp, 7 predicted proteins | sample EllFjometageno82_FD_203170 | JGI IMG/M metagenome (GOLD analysis project Ga0307986, IMG submission 203170) | Marine microbial communities from Ellis Fjord, Antarctic Ocean - #82 | ecosystem: Environmental > Aquatic > Marine > Unclassified | place: Southern Ocean | collected 2014-10-09
AAAGGTATTGATGCTATAGTTTTATTAATAGTAGTTGCAGGTACTAGAGTCCCCCTCAGACTAATTAGCTTATCAGATTCTATATATCCATCCATTAATATGGATACAGCTGGTCCGATTGCATACATTTCATCAATAGTTGTTAGTTTCTTTTGGTTTGAAAATTTCATTTCAAAATCAGTAAATCTTATACCCTCTCCAGTCAATAGATCAGACATACCTTGAAGCGAAGCTAGGCTTAAAAGTTTTGCAAATATTGGAACTTTTTTAATCTTAAAGTTTTCAATTGTTAATAGTGAATTAGAAATTCCATCTTTTTTTATAGATTGATATACTAGATATCCTTCCTCAAAACCTTTTATAAAATTATATCTTTTAATTAATGGTTTAGGATAGTCTGTAGAAAGTTTTGTAATTTTTTCTCGCTTATCAGTTGTTTTAATTGAAAGACTAATTTTTTTATTGTTAGGAAAGATAGATTTCAGATTCAGATCATTAATTTTATTATTTTTAAAACTTAATGCTCCAGAAAGACCATTTACAAAATTAATATCATCAATATAGGTCTTGTTAATTTCTAAACTGATTTTAGAGTTAAAATTACTAAATAAAGATGAATCCTCATTATCTCCATCCATAATTTTATTAATTAATTTCGTGGCATCAAAGCTTTCTCCTGTGATGCTGTAATTTGAGTTATTCTTTTTTAAAGATAGTTGATTTTTAATTTTATTGTTATTTAGATAGTTTAAACTAAAGCTATCCAATTTTGTTAGCTTAAAGTCTTTGCTTAAACCCACATTTTTAAAGAAAATTATATTATTATTTTCTATTAAAGAAATTAAAGTAAAATTAATTGGTTTATTGTTTTTAAAGTTACCATTCATCACAATTGTAGCATCAGCATTTTCTTTTTTTTCATAGTCTAAAAAATCTATTAATAATTTGCTGTTTTTAATTTTTATTTTCGTGTTAAATTTATATTTATTATTACTTTTTATTACCTCGTAATTAGTTGTTTCAATTTTATCTTTAATCAAAATTTTACCATTTCCTTTAATATCTATGTTGTCTTTACTATAATTAATTATAATTTTATGATTTTCAAAATTAATTGCTTCCTCCAAACCAGGAATGTATGGTTTTAAATTTATTAAATTATTTTTTACAACTAATTGATCTAAATTTATTTTAGATTTTATATTTAGATCTTTAATCTTTAATTTTTTATTAATATTAAAAGAGATGTCACTTTCAGAATTAAATCTTACTTTTTCTATATTTGAATTTTTTAGAAAACTAGCAGTCATCTCTCTTAATTGATCTCTATTAAATTCTTTTTTGTCAGTTAGAATTTTTCCTGTTATTAAATACTTGTTCTTCTTTTGATTAACTTGAATTAATGGGGATGATAATTTTAATTCATTTATTACACTTTTTATATTCAGTAAAGAGTATTTGTTTTTTTTAATATCAAATTTAAGACTCAAGTTGCTTGCTTTGATCCGATTTAGAAAATTTAATTTAGCATTCTTAATAGTTCCTGTGATTTGATAGTCTTCTTTTAGGTTCCCCTTATCATCAAATTCTAATTTAAGATTTGCTGTTAAAAACCCATCTTTTATTGCACTATCTAGTATAAATAACTCAGTTGAGTTTTTAAACGATCTCGCTAATAAAATTAAGTCTTCGAGTTTAATAGGTTTTGTTGAAATTTGTAAATCATCTACTAAAAATTCATTAAAAATTAATGACTTCAAAGATATATTTGTCTTTACTTCTTTTATTTTTAGCTTGTTTATACCTAATAGTACTATGGAATCTTTAGTACGTACGTTTATTGTAAAATTGTAAGGATCTAATAAAAATTTAACATTTCCTAAGTCTAATTTTATCCTTTGGTTAATTTTTGAAATATTTTTTTTAATTTTCTCATTAAATTTTTGAGTTTTCACTCCAACCAAACTTAAATAACAAATTATTAAAGTAAATAGTAAAAGTATGATTGCTAAACTCTTGATTATTTTTTTAATCATTTAACTTTATACAGTGAGCTTTCTAAAAAGTCGTCTATTTCTCCATCTAATATTTTGTCTGGATTAGAACTTTCAAAGTTAGTTCTATTGTCTTTAACCATTCTGTAGGGATGAAGAACATAAGACCTTATCTGATGCCCCCAACCTATTTCAGATTTCAATGATTCTATATTTTGGTTTTTCTTATCTCTTTTCTTCATTTCATAGTCATAAAGTCTTGCTTTAAGCATATTCATACAGGTATCTTTATTTTTATGTTGTGACCTTTCATTCTGGCACTGAACAACAATTTTTGATGGTATATGCGTAATTCTAACTGCACTATCAGTAGTGTTAACATGCTGTCCTCCCGCACCACTTGATCTGTAAGTATCAATTCTTAAATCTTTTTCTATAATTTCGATATCAATGTTTTCATCCACTACTGGATAAATCCAAACACTTGCAAAACTCGTATGTCTTCTTGCTCCAGAATCAAAAGGGGAAATTCTAACCAATCTATGAATTCCTGACTCCGACTTTAACCAACCAAAAACATAATCACCTTCTATTTTTATTGTAGTTGATTTTACTCCTGCTTCATCACCTTTATGCTCACTTATTAATTGAGATTTAAAATTTTTTAAAACAGACCACTTTAAATACATTCTTCTCAACATTTCAGCCCAATCTTGGCTTTCTGTTCCTCCAGCACCAGCATGAATTTCTATATAGCAATCCAAACTATCACTTTCTTTTGATAGGAAACATTTAGTTTCATTTTTTTTTGCTAGTTTTTTTAAGTTTTTTAAACTTTCTAAAACTTCATTTATTACAGGTTGATTTTTTTCCTCAATTGCTAGTTCATTCAATTCATGCAGGTCTATTATTGACTTACATGAGTTGTCATATGAGTTTAACAAATCCTCATATAGTTTCTTTTCCTTAATAATTTTTTGTGAATTTGATTTGTTTTGCCAGAAATTACTTTCTAACATTTTTTTATTATTTTTTTCTAATTTTGAATAAATATCATTTTTTTCAAAGGTACTCCTTAACTCTTTGATTAATTTTCTCTATTTCAGCTTTTTTATTTAGATATTCATTTTCCATTAATAAAACTTTAATATATTATTATTTTTTAATCTATTGTTAATATCTTTATTTAAATAGTTTTCTATCGGTGCGTCCTTGTATGCCTCTATTATTGTTTTTTTTGATTGGGTCATGGCTTTTTTTCCTGTTAAAGGGTCAATAACCCTCATTACAATATTGTTTGCAACTTTAAAAGGTCTAGCTTCTTCTTTATTTACTGCATTTTTAATAAAGCTTTTAAAAATTGGCAATGCAGTCTTTGCTCCAGTTTCGTATTTCCCAAGTGGTTTTGGATTATCTAACCCCACATACACGCCTATTGCAAGTTTTGAGGTGAAACCAATAAACCATGCATCTGCGTTTCCATTTGTAGTTCCAGTTTTACCAGCAAGATCTAAATTAAGATCTTTTAATTTTTTTCCAGTACCATTTTGAATAACTCCTTCTAATATTGAGGTCATTTGATATGCTGTTTCGGCAGAAAATATTTGCAGAAAGTTATCTTCAATCTCTGGATACTTTTCACTTAAAACAGATAGTTGATCACAATTTATACATTTTCTTTTTTCATTATTAAATATTGTATTTCCTTCACTATCTTGAATCCTATCAATCATAATTGGCTTAACCAACTTGCCACCATTAACAAATGACGAATAAGCAGACGTCAACTTTAATAAAGTTGTTTCTGCAGAGCCTAGTGAGATAGATAAAAGTTCACTGGGATTATCATAAATACCTAATAGTTTTGAAAAGTTAACTATTTTTTTAAGACCAAGGTCTTGAGCTATTCTTACGGTCATTAAATTTCTGGATTTCTCTAAACCCATTCTTAAAGTGGAAGGGCCATAGAATTTTTTTCCATAATTTTCAGGTTTCCACATTTTTAAGTCTGTTCCCTGCTCCAAAACTAAAGGTGCATCTAAGATTAAAGTTGATGGTGTGTAGCCATTTTCTAGAGCTAAAGCATAAATGAAAGGTTTAAAAGCAGAACCAGGCTGTCTTAAAGCTTGAGTTGCTCTATTAAATTCACTTTTTTTAAAACTAAAACCACCACTTAATGCTAAAACTCTTCCTGTAAAAGGATCCATAACTACAATTCCTCCATTAACTTCGGGTAATTGTCTTAAAGCAAATATATTACCTTTCAATTTTTCTACATAAACCACATCTCCAATATCAAACAGTTCATTAAATTCTTTTTTAGTCCAAGAAATATTTTCATATTTGATTACGCCTTTTAGTTTTTTATCAGTTTCAATCTCTATATTAAATTTATCAATTTTTTTTATTATTGCTAAATTCCAATTAATAGATTTTTCTAATCTAAAACTTTCTAACCCTTCGGCCCAATTATTTTTATTTCTTGCTTTAAAAATTGGTCCACGCCAACCTCTCCTCTTGTCGTAACTAATTAGTCCATCTCTTAAAGACTGGGTTGCTATTTTTTGTAACTTTAAATTAATTGGTGTATTAATGTTTAAGCCTTGTTTATAAACATTATCATAACCTAGTTTATCAATTACATTTTTTCTTATATCTTCAACATAGTATTTTGTGTCTTCTAATAAAGTTTTTTTCCTTTTTTTTAGTGTAATTTTAATGTTTATAAATTCATCATACTCATTTTTATTTATATGGCTGTTCTCTAATAAGTTTTTTAAAACCAAATCCCTTCTAAATTGAGCTAATTCAATATCTTTATATGGGTTATATCTACTTGGTGCTTTTGGTAATGCCGCTAACAATGCTGCTTCATTGTAGTTTAGATCGCTAATTGGTTTATCAAAATACTCTAAACTTGCTGATGCAATACCATAAGTTCCTTCTCCTAAATATATCTGATTTAGATATAGCTCTAGAATTCTTTCTTTCGACAATGCTCTTTCTATCCTAAATGCTAAAATTGCCTCTTTTATCTTTCTATTAAAACTTACTTCATTTGTTAATAGAAAGTTTTTTGCTACTTGTTGAGTTATGGTTGACGCCCCCTCTAATCTTTTTGATGAAACTATGTTTGAAATATTTTTTATGAAAGCTCTCAAAACTCCTTTAGCATCTACACCAGGGTGTGAGAAAAAATTTTTATCTTCTGCAGATAAAAAAGAGTTAATAACTATTGTGGGTATTGCATTATAAGGAACAAATATCCTTTTTTCTTTTGAAAAATCATTTACCAACTCTCCTTCACCTGAATAAACTTTACTTGAAACAGATGGTTTATAATTTTTAAGAAACTTATAATCTGGTAAATTAGCAGAAAAAGCCCATAAAATAGCTATTAGGAAGACTGTAGTTAATAGACCAATGCTTAAAATTAGTATAAGTATATTTTTAATAATTTTATGCATTTAAATATAATATATATAAATTTGTTAATGTTAAGGCATCTAAATTCAAAATTTAAAGTTAATTAAATATAAAATGAAACAATTAGTTAAAAATATATGGGAAAAAATTTATACATTGATGCTTCGCATCCAAACGAGACTAGAGTTATCCTTAAGTCTGATGACAACATTGAAGACTATGAGTACGAAGGCATAAAAAATAACCTAATCAAGAACAATATCTATCTTGGGAAAGTTAGCCGTGTAGAACCTTCTTTACAGGCTGCTTTTATTGATTTTGGAAGAGATAGACATGGTTTTTTATCTTTTAACGACATCCAGTCAGACTATTACCAAATTCCTCAAAGTGATTTAATTAAGGTAAAAGAAGAAGAAGAAAGAGAAAGAGAAGAGCTTTTAAAAAAAAGTGAAAATGAAGAACAAAAAAATATTAACGAAGGTAATCTAGATGGTAACGATCCGGTTGAAATTAAACCTGAATCAGAAATAGGATTAAATACATCTGAAGAGTCAATACCATTTGATGAATCGGTGGTAAACGAGACAACAGATCAAGAAGCACATGTTCCTGGAGTTAAAAAACCAACACCAAGACACAAGTTTAAAAGATATAAAATACAAGAAGTTATAAAACCCAATCAAGTAATCTTAATACAAGTATTAAAAGATGAAAGAGGGCAAAAAGGAGCTGCGTTAAGTACCTTTATTTCTATTGCTGGAAAATATATTGTATTAATGCCTAACACAGCAAAAGGTGGTGGAATATCTCGTAAAATTTTTAATCCAGGAGAAAGAAAAAAAATTAGAACTATTTTAGATGATATAATTATACCAAAAGAAATGGGTCTCATTGTTAGAACTGCTGGATCAAATAAAACAAAAAATGATATAGATCATGATCTCCAAGCATTGGTAACAACATGGAATACGATTAAAGAAACTGCTCTAAACTCCATAGCTCCATCTTTAATTCACCAAGAAAGTGATATTATAAAAAGAACTTTACGAGATATGTATGATGAAAATACAGATAGTATAGTCATCGAAGGTAACGATGGTTATAAAAAAGCGCAAGGTTTCATGAAAATAATCATGCCCTCGCATGTTAAAAAAATAATAAAGTATAGAGAAAAAGTTCCTTTATTTTTTAAAGAAAATATAGAAGAAAAATTAAATCAAATTTATGACTCAGAGGTTAAATTAAAATCTGGGGGTTATTTAGTGATTAACCCAACAGAAGCATTGGTTTCTATTGATATAAATTCTGGTAGCTCAATAAAACAAAAAAATGTTGAGAGCACTGCCTTAGATACTAATCTTGAAGCAGCAGAAGAAATATCAAGACAAATTAAGATTAGAGATTTATCTGGTTTAATAATAATTGACTTTATTGATATGTTAAGCTTTGGAAATAGAAGATTGGTTGAAAGAAAACTTAAAGAAAAATGCAGAACTGATAGAGCAAGAATTCAAATAGGAAGAATTAGTACCTTTGGATTATTGGAAATGTCTAGGCAAAGACTGCGAGAAAGTGCTGTTAAATGGAAGGTTACTCTTACAGATGAGTCTTTTGCCATGAAAATTCTTAAATTAGTTGAGGTTAAAGCTGTTTTGACAAAAGCAAAATTTGTAGAACTTAAGGTGTGTGAAAAAATATCAGACTTTATGAAAGAAAATTTCATGGAAGATTTAAATTATTTTGAAAAAAAAAACTTAATTAAAATAGATATTGTTGCAGATAATTCTCTTATTATTCCTGAATATATAATTGATCTTCAAAATAAAACTAAAAAGACAATAGAAATTGTAGAGCATATAGAAAGGTTAAAAAATCTAGAAGAGCAAAAGAAAGAGGTTGTATCCTTTGAAAGTACACATAACAAAAAACCATATAAAAAAAAAGTTTATAAGAAAAAACCTTTTTTTAAAAAGAAATTTTTTAAAAAGCCAGCAGCTTAAATAATTCCAGTTGATGGTGAGGATGCGCTTCCATATATAGATTTCTCTATACGTCCTGCTAAAAACGATTGTCTTCCAGCAATGACCGCATTTTTAAATGCTGATGCCATTTGGAACGGTTTCTTGGCTTTTGCAATTGCTGTGTTAGCTAATACCCCGTCACAACCCAACTCCATGGCAATAACTGCATCTGACGCCTGACCCAAACCAGCATCTATTATCAAGGGAAGTTTTGTTTGGCTTCTTATGATCTTAATATTTGTTGTATTTTGAATTCCTAACCCAGATCCGATGGGCGCTGCTAGAGGCATGATTGCACACGCACCAACATCTTCTAACCTCTTTGCCATTAATGGATCGTCACTACAGTATACCATCACCTTAAATCCTTCTTTAGTCAAAACCTCTGTAGATTTTAAAGTTTCAATCATATCAGGAAATAGATTTTTTTTATCACCCAGCACTTCAAGTTTTACTAATTTCCATCCACCAATTTCTCTAGCCAATCTTAAAGTTCTGAGGGCTTCTTCAGAATTAAAACATCCAGCTGTGTTTGGAAGATAAGTAATTTTTTTTGGATCTATGTAGTCCATTAATAATGGTTTTTTTTTATCTAAAATATTAACTCTTCTTACAGCAACTGTAACTATTTCTGCACCAGATAATTTTATAGCCTTTGCACATTCTAACATGTTTTTATATTTTCCAGTGCCCACTATCAATCTAGAGTTAAATTTTTTTTTATTTATTAACAATTTATCTTTTTTCATTTTTATCCACCTCCAATAAAATGGACTATTTCTATTTTGTCATTTTTTTTTAGTTTGATTTTATTTGAATCATTTTTATCTATTATTTCTTGATTTAATTCAACTGCTACTTTTTTAAGAGGAATTTTTAGTTGTTTTATAAAAATTGAGAGACTTAAATTTTCATTTACCATTAAAAATTTACCATTTATCTTAATTTTTATTTTTTTTATTTTTTTCATAATGTATAAGAGTTAAATGAGTAATAATATTATAATTATTAATGGCCCCAATCTTAATCTATTAGGTGAAAGAGAACAATCACAATATGGGTCGATAACTTTTGATCAACTAAGAGAAAATTGTTTAAGTAAGGCTAAAGAGCTAAATATTGATTTAGAGTTTTCTCAATCAAATATAGAGGGTGAAATAGTTACAACTATACAAGAGGCTAAAAGTAAATTTGATGGCATAATTATTAATGCTGCTGGCTTTACTCATACATCTGTTGCAATTAGAGATGCTTTAGATATTTATAAAAAACCAATTATTGAACTTCACATATCAAATATATATAAAAGAGAGGAGTTTAGGCGTAAATCTTTAATCAGTGATGTTGCTACAGGTGGAATATTCGGTTTAAGTGATAATGGTTATATTTTAGCCATAATTGCAATGCAAAACATATTAAAAAATGAAAATAGATAAAAGTATTATTAAAGAATTAACTGACTATTTAAATGAGTTCAATTTAACTGAGATTGAATACACAAGCAAAGATACTAAGATCAAAGTATCGAAGTCTAACCCAACTAGCTCAAATCAAGTTTTAAGTGTTGCCACTGCCACTCCAATATCTGGTGAAGCTAAATCTGATGTTGTATCTGGAACTGAGGTTAAGTCTCCTATTATAGGTACTGCTTATCTTGCTGCTGAACCGGGTGCAAAAAAATTTTCAGAAGTTGGCAAAGAAATTAAAAAAGGTGAAACGGTTATGATAGTTGAAGCAATGAAAACTATGAATCATGTCCCTTCTACTGTTAACGGAATTATAAAAAAAATTTGTGTGGAAGATGGTCAGCCAGTTGAGTTTGGTCAAACTATTATCATTGTTGAATAATGTTTAAAAAAATTCTAATTGCAAACCGTGGAGAAATTGCTGTTAGAGTGATACGTGCATGTAAAGAGTGGGGAATAGCAACTGTTGCTGTTCATTCTGACGTAGATAGAGATAGTATGCATGTTAGACTTGCTGATGAAAGTATTTGTATTGGTTCTCATCAACCAGTTAATAGTTATTTAAATATACCCTCATTAATGTCAGCAATTGAACTTACTAAGGCAGAAGCGGTTCACCCTGGATATGGTTTTTTATCTGAAAATGCAAATTTTGCTAAAGTTTTAGAAGAGAATAATATTAAATTTATTGGTGCATCTTCAAAACTTATAGGAATGATGGGTGATAAAATTCAAGCAAAAAAAATTGCTAAAGAACATGGTCTACCTATTATTGAAGGTTCGGAGGGTGGTGTAACAGATATAAAAGCGGCTAAAGAACTTTGTAAAAAAATTGGGTTTCCAATTTTAATTAAAGCATCTGGTGGTGGTGGTGGAAAAGGAATGAAAATTGTACATAAAGAAGAAGAATTTGAATCATTATTCTCAACAGCTAAATCTGAAGCGCAAAAATATTTTGGTAATGATGAGGTTTATATTGAAAAGTTTTTTCAAAATCCAAGACATATTGAGGTTCAAGTATTATCTGGTAAAAATAGAACTGTTCATCTACATGAGAGGGACTGCTCTGTGCAGAGAAGGCATCAAAAATTAATTGAAGAAACTCCTAGTCCAGTTTTAACTGATAAAATCAGAAAAGATCTTTTTGAAAGAACTGTGAATATGGTCAGTAAAATTGGTTATGAGGGGGCTGGAACAGTCGAATTTATTTATGAAGATGGAAAGTTCTATTTTTTAGAAATGAATACACGTGTACAAGTTGAACATCCGGTAACTGAAATGGTTACGGGAATTGACATAATTAAAGAACAAATTTGGATAGCCTACACAGGTGAAACGGCACTTAAACAAAGTGATATTATTCCAAGAGGCCAT
>Ga0307986_10003894_pt1 | contig 10277 bp, 11 predicted proteins | sample EllFjometageno82_FD_203170 | JGI IMG/M metagenome (GOLD analysis project Ga0307986, IMG submission 203170) | Marine microbial communities from Ellis Fjord, Antarctic Ocean - #82 | ecosystem: Environmental > Aquatic > Marine > Unclassified | place: Southern Ocean | collected 2014-10-09
AATGATTTGGCGTACATTGGAGCAGACAACTCGGATGAGATTAATTGAAGCAAACGAAAAGAATCATCATCAATGAAAAACTCTCCATTTTTGAGACTCTGCGCTTCTTGTAAGGCTTTCCGTGGTTGACATCTCTCGGAATCTTGTGCATTACTGAATCCATAAACATCAAATGGTATACCAACTTTCTTACAGAAGGATACCTGAATCAATAACTGTTCAAGGACATTGGACATCTCGCGATGCATACTGCCTGACATATCGACTAGCATAAACATGCCGTGATTCTGACCATCTGGTGTGGTAGTAGTTGACAAGAAGAGATCATCCGACACCTTATATGCCCATAATTTCTTATCATTCAGTAAGCCGGTTTTGTTCTCGCGAGATTTCTTCAGTGAAGTTGCTTTGCGGCGCATTTCAAACTGCTGTACTAGTAGATTGATTGCAGACTTATTCCGATTCTGGAAGTTCTTGAACAGAGTGGATTCGATTTCAGCATTGCTTCCACTGGCAGCTTGTCTTGCATAGTATCCCGATTTTCCTTCATAATACTCAGGAACATAATTCCAAACTTCGTCAGCTTGCATAACAAACGCGGAAGAATCGATCTTAGGAAAGTTGCCGTTCAGAATTTCCAAATCGGACATTTCGACCAGATTTTCTTCATTATTTCGGAATGCAGTGTCAGTGAGTGACTCTGGTTCCGGGGTGCCTTCATCGATTTCATCAGATCCTGATTTGCTTTGATCTTGGCTGTCTGATTCAACATCATCCGCCTCGTCATCAGCATCTTCATCAGTCTCGCCGTCAGAACCCTGAGAATCTGCATTATCTTCTGCATCAGACTCTTCCGTTTCATCAGAATCTCCCATCGTGGAAGTCTCACCAGATTCGCTATCTTCATCACTGTAATCGTGTGCAGTATTATCAGTCAATTGATCTTGCATGGCTTTTTCGTCTTTACTGTACTCATATAAGTCAGTGGCAACCGAAACAACATCTTCCCATGTCTCACATAACTCGGTTCGATTGACTATATACATCTCAGTTTCATCAAACTTGATTCCAAGCATGTTTCCACACTTGAATCTGAGATTGATTCTATCAATTAGGGGAAGAGAATCTAGGTCACGTCCTTTTAGACCGAAGAAATCCTTGTCCATTAACTCTTTGTAACCTTTAGAAAAAGACTTTACAAGGCCCGGATATCGTAGTTTAACTTTCTTTTCGATTCGAGCGTCTTCAATAACATTAAGAAAAGACTTAAAGCCCTGACCCTTTTCGCACAAAGCATCGTGCCATCCCTCCAGAGGAGTTTCTAAACCGTGGCTGATTTCGTGTCCCACCAGCAAATCATAGAGATCCACCGACATTTCCTTCCACCTGGGAAGAATGACTTTTCGATTCTTAAGGTCAAACATCGCAGTAGAGACATTTTGATGTTCTACGCTAATGTCTTCAGTTGCCAACAACTTGGCTAGGATACTTTTTTGTGCTATTTGCATTGGGACAAACTCTCTTCTCTCATTTCAGAATACTATTATAGCAAGTATCTAATCAAAAGTCAAGCGATTTTGGTCGGTTTATGCAATTATTTTCGGTCTGTAATCCTCGGTTATTTGGCGGCTTTCTTTTTTAATTGTTTTTTCTTTGGTGCCTCGGCAACTTTCTTTTCTTCTTTGCGCTCTTTTTCAAGTATTATAGTCTTCTTTTTGAGTCTAGCGAAGACATCATCTGGTGCCAACCAGACATCTTTACCGTCTATCACCGCTTGGATCTCGGCTTTACTAAAGAAGTGTGCATAGATGTCGTGCATTAAGTTGCTGATCCAATCACTGTCGTGCAGTACCTGGGAAGCCATTTCATTGCCCTTACCCCACGCGGCACCAGAATATGTGTGCACCATAAACTGGCTGTGGCTTGATATCTCACACACATCTCCCTGTAGGAAGATCATGGTTGCAGCAGACATGCAGGCACCTTCAATCGAGGTGACAATAGTGGCAGATGTCTCCCTCATTGCGCGTATTAGTTGTATTGCGGTGTTGATTTGCCCACCATATGAATTGATGTGGATATAAATCACATCTTCTGCTGTTGCTGTTCGGAACAACTGATTCCATTCTATATAGTCATCTGGTCCTCTTATCTCATCATGTAGGTACAAGTCGTATGTCCGTGACATTGTACGCTCAAAAATCTTGGGATTAAGCAATGCATCTAATTTAAACTCGCTCATAGTATCGGGTAACCGCCTGTATTTTCTCGATTTGTTTATCAATGATAGCTGAACGATTCGGCCAGTGGATGTACTCTTTGTCGGGATTTTTCTTTAAGTTGGACAGGAGTGGAAGAATGAGGTCTTCTAAGTCCCTCAACTTACCTGATATATCTCCTTCCAATAAAGTCCGATGCTCTGTTAAAACACCAGCACTATCCATGTCCAAGATCCTGTTCTCGATGTCGTAAAGTTTTTTCATTACGTCATCAAGTGCGCCATCTGGAAGTTCGGCGGCGATTGGTGCTTGTGTGGTCGGCTGTGTCGACGGTATCTCTTCTACTGCGGTGAATCCAAAATCGAAATCAGACATTGTTCTTTACCTTATAATTCTGCGCTACGGCTCTGTTTGAATATCTCATATAACTCCTCTCTGTTTACCTAGTCTTTGGTTCTCCGATTGAATGCTTTTACTCTCTTATCCAACGACTTCATGGCTCTATCAAGTTTTAATCTAGATACGCGGTGCATGAAATTGTATCCCAACATATGATCGTATTCATGTAATGCGACTCGTGCGGCTAGACCAGTATACTTCTCGGTTTTTTCTTCTTGATTCTCATCGAAATATTTTAACGTACATTCAATGGGTCTCTTTATATTTAGACGTAGCCCAGGGACACTCAGACAGCCTTCTCGCATAACCTCGTGTTTATCACTAACTGAAATCAATTGAGGATTGAAACACACTCGGCTAAACTCTTCTCCGCTGGTTGGATTTCGTACACCTATTGACATGATTGCCATATCTAGTCCGACTTGATTTGCAGCTAGCCCCACGCCACCAAGTTCTATCATTTTGTTTGTTAGTTTAGTCGCCCATTTTTTAGCGTCTTCTTCTTCAAAGTTAAATGGCTCTGGTACCTTCTTCAGTATTGGAGTACCGATTGGTACCAAATTCATTTCATCACTCAAATGTTTCATATTATGTTTACCAAAAAGTTGTAGTGAATATCAGTTATGACATTACCGAATAGTTTTGTTTCTTTTCAAATTTAATGACACTCCGAAATTTATCAAACAGGATGTCTCCTTTATGGGAGATCACGAAAACATTCGCATCTTCTCCTATAGTGTTTAACAAAGACATGACATAATCTGTTCCGTTATTGTCCAATGAACTGTCGAACACCTCATCCAAAATGAGTAGATTTGTCGCGGCACTATTCTTCATCTTAGCGATAGTGCGCCAAGTGAATAGTAATGCCAAATCAATTCTCTGCTTCTCGCCTTCACTGAATGATGCATAACTAAACTTGTCTCTATGTCTAGATTTGATAGTCTCGTTGAACTTCTCATCCAAATCAAACTGAACAAAGAAGTCCATTGAGGCTAGGTACTTATTTACCAACGAGTTGATAGCAGGTAGATATTGGCGAATAATTCTAGTCTTGATGCCAGTGTCTTTCAGCAGTGATGCAGCCAGTTTTAAATAATGTCCCTCTTCATTCTTGACCGACTTATCATGTTCTTTTTCCACAACAACTTTCGCAAGTGCTTTCAGCTTATCTTTTTCTTCTGTGATGTCTGCGAGGTTTACCTTTGCATGTGATATCTCAGCATTCAGTTTTGTCTGATATTTCTGGTTGGTAATAATCTCGTTGTTTATATCTACCAGCTTCTCTGACAAATCAATAAATTTTTCTAGTGTGTCATTTAATTGGGTGAACTCACTTTCAATTTTTTGATTCGCGTCTTGTAGTTCACCAATTTTTCGTTGTCGTTCTGTTTTAATCCCTGATTTAAAGTCATGTGATATACCTTGCTTACATGTCGGGCAGTCATCATGACTCTCATAAAAATCCAACTCTTTTTTTACTTTTGTGATTTGGGTATTAAATTGGTCTCTGTATCCTTGGAGCTTTTTGATTCTCTCTTTAGGATTTCCCAGTTGATCCTTCTCGCTGCTTGCTGTCGTTGCCTGTTGCTCAAATTTCTTAATCGCATCCTCGATTGCATCTATCTGTTCTTGCATGTCCGCTATTTTAATTTCTTTATCGTTCTCCAGAGTTTGCACATACTTGTTCTGGAGAATGGCTTTGGACTTGCTTACTTCAACGTCGGTTTCGATGTCTCTTATCGTATCTTTCAGTTTATTTATTTTTTCTTTGAGTACGACATTCATCACGGTAAATATTTGGATGTCTAGAATGTCCTCGATGATCTCCCTTCGACTGCCAAGGGGCAACTGCATGAACGGCGTGAAAGAGGCACTGCCGAGTATGACAATCTGAGTAAATGATTTATAGTTCAGCTTCAGAATGGCTTCTTCAAGATACTTTTGCATATCTCTCAGTGCGGCATCTTGGTCTATCATCTTGCCGTTACAATAAATCTCAAAAAAGTTTGGTTTGATACCGCGCTTAATCTCATACTCGTTGGTGCCAACCGAGAAGGTAATCTCTACCTCTAGGGATTTACCGTTGACCGCGTTTACTAGCTGAGGCTTATTGATACTTCTGAACGGCTTATTAAACAAAACAAAACACAGCGCATCAAGCATGGTAGATTTGCCACTGCCATTATCGCCAACAATTAAGGTACTGGTACTACGGGTAAAATCAATCTCCGTGAACGCATTGCCCGTTGATAGTAGATTCTTCCATTTTAATGTTTTAAATGTAATCAAACTATTATGCCTCCGATTGAGCTTCTACATATAGTGTCCGTAGCACCGACTTCAATTTGTCTCGATCTAGGTCCGTTGCAACATTGTCCACATAATCATTGAGTAAGGTCATTGTGTCTTCTAGGTTCACCTCAACTTCACCAACTGCATCATCCTCAAACTCTGAGAAATCTTCGAGTATTTTAAGTTCAATCAAATTGCATTGGTACAAGTTGTCGATGAATGCATCAAAATATGCAAAGTCATTCTTGCTTACAACTATAACCTTTACACAGGAATTATTAATAGAAGAATAATCGAAATCATCAAGTAAACTTCTAAAACTTGGATCGGTATCATCGAAATGAAACTTATGAAAGATTGTATATGGGTTCTGCAAAAATTCAACAGAGTGATCGTATGTGTCATAGATATTAAATCCTCTAGGATCTTCATAATCGGACCATGTAATTTCATATGGATTTCCAAGATATAATATATTGTCCGTTCTACTGCGATGATGGTAATGCCCACTACAAACTAATTCAAACCGACTGAAAGGAGAGATGTCTGAGCCATGATCGTTCGTAACGCCCTTGTACATTTGAAAGCCACTGAACTCAAAATGGCCGAAGACAGCCTCTGCATCAGTCTCTTTAAGTACGCGCATCGTATCGTCATAATTCTCACTACATATCCAAGGAACGAAAAGAATCTTTCTTTCATCAAAAGTGAGTTCGGTCACCTCAGGATAGATCGTAACATTATCATACTGGGCCAGCAATAATTCAGGAGAGTTTACTTTATTGGTATTCTTAAAGTATGTATCATGATTGCCAGGGATCATATGAATATCTATGCCCAGTGCCTCTGCTTTGTCAAAGAAGTATGACTTGCAACTCTGCAAGGTATTATAGTTGATAAACTTTCTGCGGTCAAATACATCACCGAGATGGAGTATCGTCTTAATTTGTCGTTCTACCAGTGTTGGGAAAAAGAACTCGTCATAGAACTTTCTAAAGAACCCATCAAACTGTATCGAGTCACCCCTCGCACCGAAGTGGGTGTCATTTATCGTAGCTATTTTAATTTTGCAATACCTTTAGTAGTGTTCTAGCTTGACTCTTAGCATCATCAAGAGCATGGTGGCTTACATCATCTTCCTGCGCTCTGATCTGAGCGTTGCTGATACCCATGAGGTTCATCACTGTCCTAAAACACATAACGTCCCAGTGCTTCCATGGGATCTTAACATCGGTGCGTGTCATGGCTTCTTCGAGTATTGTGATGTCAAACGAGGCACCGTTGCCCCATGGTTGTACTCGTGTATTGCCAATCCAATCACAAAATTTCTGTAGTGCTTCTGTTACAGGGATCGGGTCGACCATAAGTGCTTGCAATGCTTCGGGCTTTTGCTTCTGCCACCAGGCGATTGTGTTCTTGTCGATGTGTAGCCCGGCATCTTTGCATGTCTTGGCATCCACGTTAATATAAAATTCATCAAAGATACCGTCTTGTATATTGAATTTTACAGCGCCAATAGAGAGTATGGTTGCGTGGGCTCTAGTAGATAGAGTCTCAAGGTCAATCATAAGGTGTGTTTGGGTGGGCTTCATCTTTATATTTCTCCAGTTATAGATACCATTATATCACGGATATACATGCCTGTCAAGTACTTTCTAAATTTCCTTGAGTGCTTCGATCTTCTCTTTTGCCAGTGCTAATGCCTCTTTATCGTCAAGATATTTAGGGCGGCGCTTGGGGATCTTTGACTTCTCGCTGGCAAACTCTGCTTCGTGTTTGTTTGATTCATCGATTTTCTTCCGCATGTAATCAAGGAACTCTGTTGCGTGGATATCGTTTCCGTGATCTTGTGCGAGTATTTCAGAGAATTCCAGATTCTGGATATATCTCATCTTGGTACTCTGATACTTCTTCTCTTTCTGAATCCTACGAATAAATGCATAGTAGGTAATCTGCGTAAAGTACGCAAACGGATTGGATGATTTGGCGGGGTCAAAGTTGTCCATATATGTTATGCAGTTTTCGATGCCATCTAAAATCATCTCATCCCGAAATGTATAGTTGACAAAGTTTGCTTTGTATGCCAAATGATTTGCAATCTTAACAAAACATTCTCCAATGTAATCAGGAACTCTGGGTTTTGGGAGCTCGTTTTCTTCTACTGACTTCCATTCAATTACGAGGTCACGATGAGCAGATATGTTTAATAAAAACTCTTTATTGTTTACATAGTGTCTATTGGTACTGGCTTCTGCTTTTTTCACATTATTTCTCCATTATTTTTAAAAAGGTATTGACATTCCTGTGGATGTGTGTATAATAGGGTGTGTCCCTTTAAGAAAGAATACTAATTAATCTTATTATCTTTAACTGCTTTTAAGTATTCTAGTATATCATATGACTCATCTAATTGTTTAACATTTTCTGAAAAGAAAATCTTCTGAACGATTCTTCGGTAATCTGTTATGTATGAGCTACCAATAGGAGTTACATTTACAATCTGTTCACATCTAACAAGAAACTCAGATTCATCTGAAAAGGGAATCCAGGGAACTAGAGAAAAGGATTCCATAATACCCGAATCAGTAGCAGAATAATCCCTATCTATTTTAAGAGGAGTAATCAGTCGTAGGCGATTGTCCGATTGTTCTTCTACACCTGCTACCAATTGCAGAGAATCAGTAAACGTTATAACACTTACGGGTAAATCATTCATCTATTTGCATCTTCACTATTTTATAATTAAAGGACTCTTCATTGTAAATCTTAATTCTTTCCATCATATGATTCAAGGTATAGTTCTTCTTTGATTTCCAAGAAATATCATCTCCAAGATCAAACAAATTACAGACTGTCTTCTGCCCACCTCGTCTAAGCCCTCTACCAATTGACTGTAGATTTCTAATTCGACTCTTACTCGGTGAAGCAAATACAACATTATGCAAGTTTCTTATGTTTATTCCAGTAGAAAAAGTACCATATGAAGCAACTATTATAGCATCATTTTCTTCCTCTGTCAAGCGGCGAATCTCTTCTCGATGCTCTGTATCTGTACCGCCATGTACATAGAATACCTTGCGCCCCTTGACAACATGATTTTTTATCATATCATACAGTACCGCGCCATGCTTCTCAACATACTGATATAGGACCAGGGTGTTGCCCTTCTGGGCAACTGTGAGATTTGTGATCAATTTATTTCGTAATGGATTTCTCACAATCCAATCTATCTCTTCCTGATATGGCATCTTAGAGACTAGCTTCCTGTTCGCATCAGTATATTCCAAGAGCATACACACGATTTTTAATTCGGCTAGTTGTTTGTCATCCATCAGCTTCTTAGTGGACGTGACTTGATTGACTCTACCAAACACCCCCTCAAGAACCAGGCGGTGAGTTTTGCTTCCATCTAATGTACCAGTCGTGCCTATGCGATAAGGTGCCGTAGTGCATTTGTCCATTATAGTAGTCAGCGACTTAGCTTTGAAGTTGTGCGCTTCATCACCGTAGATCACATCGAACTGCCCAAACCACACACCAGGGAACTTGTAGATCGACTGCCACGTGGAGATGATAACATCTTTGTCGTTGGTCTTTTCTTTACCACTGTAGATTCGATGACAGTGTTCATCCACGTCCCATTTATTGGCTGAAGAATAATCACCAAAGTCACCATACATTTGCTCAACTAGTGAAGTCGTGGGCACAATGAGTAATTGCTTTCTGCCGTGGAGTTGATGATAACGAATCAGCATATACAACATGAGAGATTTGCCACTAGCGGTGGGCGACAACAGCAGACATCGGCCCTTCGATATTGCATGATTAACTGCTTCTATCTGATACTCCCTGGCTTCGATTGGCTTGTTCTGACTGTGCAGATCCAGATGCTTTGCGAATTTCTGTACCGCCTCTATTGTACTGTCTTCACCGAGGTCTTCCATCTCCAGCTTTGTTCTGTACTCTAGCTGTTCAGCAAACTCCAAAAGATAGTCTAGGAGACCAATGTACAATTCCCTCGTGTACATATTGAATAGTCTTGCCTTGCCATCCCAATATCTAGATTTATAGCTCGGCATAAATTTAGCACCAGGAACATCGAATGTGAAGTGGTCCACAATCTCCTTTGCGGTAGAAGGATCCGTGTCCACTATTAAGTGAACTTCATCCTTTTTGGTGATCGTAATCAAACTCATTTACATAAGACCATTTGTGAACTTGGACCATTCTATATGGTTTTTGATATCCCACCCTCTGCTACTAACAGAGCGGAGTACTCTTTCAAGAAAATCGGTGACTGTGCGTATGTATTCTACCTTATCGGTCTGTTGAATGATGTCATCATCCGAATCGAGATAATCATTCATGTCCTGCTTTAGTGGTTTGTTGCCTAGATATTGATCCCAGCCAAGTGAGTCAAGTTCAAACTTGGAGAGTTCTCCTCGGAAGTACTGTGACTTGATTCGCTTCAACTTGTATAGGGATGCCTCTGCCTTTCTCAACTGAAGTTTTGCTGTGGAGAGATGGTTTAAATACTTCGAGTGAAGTACTGGGACTTGTGTAGCGACTCGGCCTAGATTAAGTTCGTCAATCTTACAGTCTTCTTGCCACACGTCCTGAAGTTCTTTCAATGATATCATCACGTACCTTCATAATATAATAATTCTTACTACTATTTATACGACCTTTTCTATGCTGAAAATCCTATACTTAAATGATGCAATACCAATGAAGTAATCACCAGTGCCATTTGAGATATCAAAGTCTAGCCCAGACAAAGAGATTGGAAAAGCATCTTTGAATGTAATCTTTATGTTGGGATTGTTGTTTGAATCAAGGACAAATAATGTTGCATCAGATACTTGCGCTATTCCCTCCCTTGTGGATTTGTTAGCGGTGGCAGTACGATAAGCCTGGCTATTAATGTAGTCTGTAAACTCTTGGTGCTTCTCTGGAAAGCCGAGACCACGTAGCCAGCCATACAATTCATTGTAATTAGTCATATCTTCCTGAATAAGGAATCTAATCATTAATTCACCGAACTGGAGCTTATCTCCGGGATAGGCTATGTCTGATAGTGGTGTATTCTGAGTAGGATATCCCATTGATATCTCAGGGATGTTTGCCGCCTGACAGAAAAACGATACGTTAGGCATGTTGTGAATCTGAAACGTGAACCCATTTGGGCGCAGGTAGTCCAGTTCACTTGGGCTTTTAGCTGGGAAACTGGAGTCGGTTACCGATGGTATTGGATTATAAGCCATTGAAATTTAGCTCCTGTAATGGATATTTTGATCTTACTACATTGACTGGGTTGTTTTGTTTCTCGTGAAACCTACCCCAGATACAGTGAGCGAGTTCATG
>Ga0307986_10003896_pt1 | contig 10269 bp, 10 predicted proteins | sample EllFjometageno82_FD_203170 | JGI IMG/M metagenome (GOLD analysis project Ga0307986, IMG submission 203170) | Marine microbial communities from Ellis Fjord, Antarctic Ocean - #82 | ecosystem: Environmental > Aquatic > Marine > Unclassified | place: Southern Ocean | collected 2014-10-09
ATTAATGAAATTCCGCAAAACAAAAGAAGAGAAACTCTTTTAATGAATAAAGATAAAGCAATACTTAGTAAAAAATTAGTTACCTTAAAAGAAGACGTTCCAATAAAAGAAAATCCAGAAGAATTCATCATGAAAAATGTCGACAGAGAAAAGCTTTTTGAATTTTTAAGAGAAATGGAATTTAACAGACTTCTTAGTCAAGCCATTAGTTTTTATGGTGAAACTCAAGTTTCAAGTTCAAATGAATCTAGTCAAGTTAAAAAAAAAGTTGAAAATAGTATAAATACAAAAAGCTACGATTGTATTTTAGATGAAAAAAACTTAGATAAATGGATAAAAATATTAGAAGAAAAAACAGTAATTTCAGTAGACACTGAAACATCTTCTTTAAACCCTATAGAAACGAATTTAGTTGGAGTCTCATTTAGTTATGCTCCAAATAAAGCTTGTTATATTCCTCTAGCCCATAAAGAAAAAGGCTTGAAAAAAGAGATGGTTTTAAAAAAGATTAAACCACTTTTAGAAGATCTGAGTATTAAAAAAGTTGGGCAAAATATAAAATTTGATTTTATTGTCTTAAAACAAAATGGGATAGAAATTAATTCTATCGAAGACACTATGTTAATTTCTTATACGCTAGATGCAGGAACAAATCGCCACAATATGGATACTTTGTCAGAAATCCATTTGGGACATAAGACAATATCTTTCAAAGAATTGGTAGGAATAGGGAAAAAAAAAATAAATTTTTCAGATATAGAGCTTAAAAAAGCAACAGAATATGCTGCAGAAGATGCTGACATAACTTTAAGGTTATATGAAAATTTAAGTGAAAGATTAGATGAAGAAAAATTAAATAAAATTTATGAAAATTTTGAAAAACCAATGGTAAAGTTGCTGTCAAAATTAGAATTTAACGGAATAAAAGTCGATGCAAACCATCTAAAAAAATTATCATCAAGATTTGAAAAGAAGCTGATAAAAATAGAAAAAGACATATACGTTTTAGCAGGAAGAGATTTTAATATCGGATCTCCGAAGCAGCTTGGAGAAATTATTTACAACGAACTTAAGATTGCAAAACTTAAGAAAACTAAAAAAGGAAGTTTAGCTACTAATGCCAATGTTCTTGAGGATCTAGCGTTTACTGGGCACAAATTTCCCAGTTTAGTTCTGGAATGGAGGCAAGTTTCAAAACTTAAAAATACATATACTGATGCCTTACAAGAACATATAAACATTAAGACAAAAAGAGTACATACATCATTTTTATTAGCAGCCACAAGCACAGGGAGATTGGCATCGAGCGACCCTAATCTGCAAAATATTCCAATCAAGTCAGAGGATGGCCGGGAAATCAGGAAAGCTTTTATTGCAGATAAAGGAAATATATTAGTTTCTGCTGATTACAATCAAATTGAAATGAGAATACTTGCTGACATAGCGGATGTAAAAGCATTAAAGAAAGCATTTAAAAATGAAGAAGATATTCACAACCTTACTGCAAGTCAGGTTTTTAATATTCCAATAAGTAAAGTTAATGAAGATTTGAGAAGAAAGGCTAAGGCAATTAATTTTGGAATTATTTATGGAATAACACAATATGGATTAGCAAAACAAATTTCTGTCTCAAATTATGAGGCATTAGATTTTATTAACGCATATTTTAAAAAATTTCCCGAAATAAAAGACTATATGAATACAACAATAAAATCCTGCAGAACAAAAGGCTATGTGAATAATATTTTTGGAAGACGCATTCATTTTAAAGGTATTAATGATAAAAATTTTAGTGTGCGAAGTTTTCAAGAAAGAGCAGCTATAAACGCCCCCATACAAGGATCTGCAGCTGACATCATTAGACTAGCTATGATCAAATTAGATCAGTTAGTAGAAACTGATAAAAAATTTAAAGCAAAAATGCTTTTACAAATTCATGACGAGCTTATTTTTGAATGTTCTAAGAATGATAAAGATTATGTTCAAAAAACAATAAAAGCTGCAATGATATCTGTTTCATCTTCAGATTATCATATGTTTTCTGTACCTTTAAATGTTAGTATTAATTCAGGACTTAATTGGGGCGAAGCGCATTAATTTGATTTAATAGTGCCTAAATTTTGACAATTTAATTATAAAAAATTAAATTATTATATGGTTCAAACAATTGCACTTGTAGATGATGATAGAAATCTTTTAACAGGTATAAGCATTGCCTTAGAAAGAGAAGGTTACAAAGTACAAACTTATATTGATGGGGAAACAGCCCTAAACGGACTGTCTAGAAACCCTCCTGATCTTGCTGTCATTGACATTAAAATGCCAAGAATGGATGGAGAAGAACTTTTAACACGCTTAAGAAAAAAAATGTCTATACCTATTATTTTTCTAACATCTAAAGATGATGAAGTTGATGAATTGTTAGGCCTCAAGCTTGGAGCTGATGACTTTGTTAAAAAATCAGGAGGGTTTTCTATAAAAGTTCTAATTGAAAGAATAAGAGTTCAACTTAGAAAGAAAACTGGCGTAGTTGATGATTCTAAGAATATTATTAGTCACGGGAAGTTAAAACTAGATCCTTCACAATTGGAATGTGAATGGAATGAAAAAGCTTTGCCAGATAAGCTAACAACTACTGAATTTTTAATAGTCAAAGAGCTTGCAAAAAGACCAGGTGTAATAAAGGAAAGAGCACATTTAATGGAGATAGCTTATAAAGAAAACACAGAAATTGAAGACAGGACCATTGATAGTCATATCAAACGTATTAGAAAAAAATTTAAGAGGGTAGATGATAAGTTTTCAGCAATTGAAACACGATATGGAAGTGGGTATAGATGGAATGTTAGTTAATGAACCAAAAAAAATCACCATCCATATTAAGAAAATTTTTACTATTTAATTTATTAGTATTTTCCATATTAGGCCTATTCACATTTTTTTACCTCAAGGCAATTCAGCCAAATTTAGTAAACAATAAGTCAGCAAATCATTTAATTGTTATAAAAAACACCGTAGATCATTTGCAAAGATTAAAAATAGATTTTAATGAAAAAAGTATAAGTTCATTTCTATTGTCAGCTAGATTTTTATTTCAAAGCTTAGATAAAGTTCAATTTTTTAATTTAAATGGAAATTTAATTGGAGACACGGATATGTTAGATATTGATCAAAATGTATTTTCAAAATCAGAAATTATTATTGAACAAGAAATAAATAATTTAAATACTATTACTAGCAATAGATCAGAAGATAAAAAAATAAATGACTCTTTAGAATATTACAAGGAAGTAAAAGATATTATTCTAAATAGTTTAAAAAATGATCCTTTGGTAATAGAGAATAAAATAAAAAATGATTTCTTTGTTCGTACACTTAATAAAGTTTCAATCGAGGAAAAAGTAGTTGGCTACATTATAGTTAGTGAACAGGCCAATGAAATAATAGTAGCGGTTAAAGAAAGAAAAAATTTTATTATTAGAACTGTTTTAGCTGTTGCCTTAGTTATTTTAATTTTTTCTGTTTTCCTAAATAAATATATTTTAAAACCAATTAGTTTTTTGGTTAAATATACTGAATCAATTAAAACAAAGTCTAGCAAATCAGTTAATATAGATAATTTTTTAATTAGAAAAGATGAAGTTGGAACGTTAACAGAATCAATACACGAAATGACACTCGATCTTCAAAAAAGAACTAATCGTGCCGAAACATTTTCTACTGATTTAGCACACGAAATTAGAAATCCATTAGCATCTTTAAAAGGTGCATCTGAGTTATTAGACAAAACAACAGATCAAAACGACCGTAAAAAATTATTGAATATTATTAATCATGATGTGGAAAGAATTGAGAGACTTATTACCGATTATACTCAGATGCTTAAAGACGAGGCTTCTTTGTCTAGAGAAAAAATGTCTAAAATAGACTTAGATAAAATTATTAGAAATGTAGCTGAAGACTACAAACAAAATACTAAAATTTTAAGCAAAAAAATAGAAATTGAAATCATCAACAGCAAAGATAAGATTTTTTTTTCATATATATTAGGAATAGAAAGTAGGATTGAACAAGTTATTGCCAATCTTCTGGATAACGCAATCTCCTTTAGCCAAAATAACAATAAAATATTAGTTGAAATAGAAGAGCTACAAAAGGAATTTTTGATAACATTTAAAGACGAAGGCCCGGGTTTTAAGGAGAAAAATATAGATAATATTTTTAAAAGATTTTATAGCAATAGACCAAATAATTTTGGTGAACACTCTGGTTTAGGTCTTAATATAGTAAAAAATATTATAGAACTTCACAAAGGTAAAATTAAAGCAATAAACAGAGCAGATAAAAAAGGTGCCCAAATAGAAGTTTTACTTCCTAGGTATAGTTAGGATTGTTGCTTGCTAAGAAGAAGTTATATTGTTAAAACACCCGCAGATTATGGAAGATTTTAAAGTAAAAGATATTAGTCTAGCTGAATTTGGCAGGAAAGAAATCTCCCTAGCTGAAACAGAAATGCCAGGTTTAATGGCATTAAGAAAAGAATATAAAAATAAATTTCCTCTTAAAGGTGCGAAAATTTTAGGTTGTTTACACATGACCATTCAAACTGCAGTTTTAATTGAAACGCTTGTAGACCTGGGTGCAGAAGTAAGATGGTCTTCATGCAATATATTCTCAACACAAGACCACGCCGCAGCGGCAATAGCTAAAGCGGGAACACCTGTTTTTGCCTGGAAAGGTGAAACCGAAGAGGAAGCTGTATGGTGCATAAGGCAAACAATCGAAGGAAAAAAAGATTGGAAGGCAAACATGCTATTAGATGATGGCGGTGATTTAACCGCAATGATGCATAACGATTATAAAGATTTATTAAAAGAAATAAAAGGTGTTTCAGAAGAAACAACAACAGGAATCAAAGCATTAAACAAAATGGAAAAAGATGGATCTTTAATGATACCAGCGATCAACGTTAATGATTCAGTTACAAAATCTAAATTTGATAATTTGTATGGATGTCGTGAAAGTTTAGTAGATGGAATAAAAAGAGCTACAGATGTAATGATGTCAGGTAAAGTAGCAATTGTAGCTGGGTTTGGTGACGTTGGAAAAGGAAGTGCAGCATCCTTAAGACAGGCAGGTGCAAGAGTAATGGTTACAGAAGTTGACCCTATATGCGCACTTCAAGCTTCCATGGAAGGTTATGAAGTTGTTTTAATGGATGACGCAATCAAAAGAGCCGACATAGTAGTCACAGCCACTGGAAACAAAGATATTGTTACAGCAGATCACATGAGAGACATGAAAGACAGAGCAATACTTTGTAATATTGGTCATTTTGATAATGAAATTCAAGTTGAAGCTTTAAAAAATTACAAATGGGATGAGATAAAACCCCAAGTTCACGAAATAGAGCTTCCTAGCAAAAAAAGAATAATTTTATTAGCTGAAGGAAGACTTGTAAATTTAGGCTGTGCGACAGGGCACCCAAGTTTTGTCATGAGTGCATCATTTACAAATCAAGTTATTGCACAAATAGAGTTATGGAATAATTCTAACAAATATGAAAACAAAGTTTATGTATTACCCAAACATTTAGATGAGAAAGTAGCTACGTTACACCTAGAAAAAGTTGGAGCAAAACTAACTAAAATGTCAAAAGAGCAAGCTGATTATATTAGCGTTAAACCATCCGGACCATTTAAACCAGATACTTACCGCTACTAATAGTAGCTAATGATCATAAACTCTTTAGATCAATTAAATAAAATCTCATTAAAAATTATTACAAAAATTAAAAAAGAAGATTGCATCTTGTTATTTGGAGAGATTGGAGTTGGGAAAACTACTTTAACTAGAGCCTTGATAAACAATCTTCAAAATCAAAATAAAGAGGATGAGACCGAAGTGTTAAGCCCCACTTTTAATATTGTTTATGAGTATAAAATTGGCGAATTTAAAATAATGCATTACGATCTTTATAGATTAAAAACTGAAAGAGATATTCAACAACTTGGTGTTTTTGAACAGAATGTAAAAAACATTTTAGTTATAGAGTGGGCTGAGATGATAAAAGACAAGCCAGGTGACAGACTTGAAATTTATATGTCTTATGAGAAAGAAAAAAATATGAGAAAATTCAATTTCAAAGGGTTTGGCAGGTGGAAAGAATTTAATGCAATATAAAATTAAAAAAATTTCAGGAGATGCTTCTTTTCGCGAATTTTACAAGATAGAAAAAAATTCTAAATTCACAATATTAGTGAAGGCTAATAAAGATAAATTTAGGAATTTAATTATTTATGCTGCAATTAACGAAATATTAATTAAAAATAAAATAAAAGCTCCAAAACTAGTTCAGGAGTATTTTGAAAAAAATATGATGGAAATAGAAAATTTAGGAAGCAAATCTTTTTTAGAACACGTAAAAAATAAAAAAAATAAATTTGGTGATTATAAAAAAATAGTTGACCTAATAATTAAACTGCAAAAAATAAATTTTAAAAAGGATATTAAATTTAGAAATAATAAAATTAGAGTTAAAAAACATAACCTATCTGAACTGCATAAAGAAACAGATCTATTTTTTGATTGGTATTTAAGAAATAATAGTAAAAAAAAAGAATTCACAAAAAATAAAAATAAAATAAAAGAGGAATTAAATAAAATTTATAAAAAACTCTATTTTCAAGAAATGTGTTTTGTGCACCGAGATTTTCACGCTTCTAATATAATGGTCAAAGATAAAAAATTTGGTTTAATCGATTCACAAGACGCCCTTATAGGTAATTTACTTTATGATGTTGCCTCACTTATTGATGACGTTAGAATTAAGCTCCCGATAAAACTCAAATCTTCACTTTTTAGATATTATCTTTCTAAAGCATCAAAAATTAATGAAATTAATGAAAAATTATTAGCCAAAAATGATTTTGATATTTTGTCAGTGCAAAGAAACTTAAAAATATTAGGTATATTTGTTAGACTTTTTAAAAGAGATCATAAATTAAGTTATCTAAAGTATTTACCATATATTTGGAAACTTTTAGAACTAAGACTCAAGAATCCAATTTTTATAAATTTAAAATATTTACTAAATAAAGCTGTACCTATAAAAAATAGAAAAAAGGTAAATTTTAATGGCAATTAAGAAAGCTATGATATTAGGGGCTGGTTTTGGTAAACGCATGCTCCCGTTAACGACAAAAATACCAAAACCACTAATAAAGATTGGTCCAAAAAATCTTTTAGAAAGATCTATAGAGTTGCTCATAAAAATAGGAATAGATGAAATCATTGTAAACACACATTATTTATCAAAAGAGATTGATAATTTTCTCGAGAATAAGAATTATAAAATTTCTATTAGCGCTATAAATGAAGAAGTATTGCTTGATACAGGAGGCGGTATTCTAAATGCCACTAAAAATTTTAAAGATGAACCTTTTTTTGTATTAAACCCAGATACAATTTGGAATAAAAATTATTATGAAGAATTAAAAATTCTTGAGAATTCTTATTTAAAAAATAATAAACCTATTTTATTGCTGGTTAATAAAAAAAATAGTCACGATAAATCCTTCAAAGGTGATTTTAATTTCATCGAAAATAACTGTGTTACAAGAGAAGCTAACAATCAGTACATATTTACAGGAGCTCAGATCATTAGCAGATCTATTTTTAAAACCATAAATGAAAAGGCCTTTTCTATGAATTTAATATGGGACATAATGATAAAAGAAAAGAACCTATTAGGACAAGAAAGTAGTCAAACTTTCTTCCATGTAAATAATTTTAAGGTTTACGAACAATTAAATAAACTAAAATTTATTGATTAGTAATAATTGGTTTTTTTCTAGAATTATCTAGGTACTTAATATTTTTTACTTCTAGGCTTTGATCAAATTCAATAACGAGTGGGTTTCCAGTTGGTATTTCTAGCTCATTAATTTTTTGGTCTGAAATATTAAATAATTTTTTACAAAGAGCCCTCAAAGAATTTCCATGAGCAGCAATTATTATATTTTTATTATTTTGTAAGGCAGGCTTAATTTTGCTTTCAAAAAAAGGAATTACCCTATTATAGGTATCTTTTAAAGATTCTGTTAAGGGTATCATATCTATAGGTATACTAGCGTTTAAGGGGCTAAACAAAGATTGGTTCTTATCATTTTCAGGCATTGGTGGCGGTGATATGTCCCAAGATCTTCTATATTTTTTAAACAGCTCTTCGCCAATTTTTATTTTTGTTTCTTCTTTGTTTAATCCAGTTAAGGAACCATAATGTCTTTCGTTAATTTCCCAAGAAGAATTTAAATCAAGTTCTAAATTATTTTCCTCTAGTATAACGGACAAAGTTTTGATCGCTCGTTTTAGAAACGAAGTATAAGATATATCGATATTTATATTAAGATTTTTAATTAATAAACCTGACTTCCTAGCCTCAAGAATTCCTTGTTCGGACAAGTCAACATCGACCCATCCAGTAAATCTGTTTTCAGCGTTCCACACACTTTGACCATGTCTCGTTAAAAGTAATTTACTCATAATATTCTATTATTAAACATTATGTACTATATTTAAATCACAATGAAAAATTATATATTTAAATTTATTATATGTTTATATTATTTATCTCTGGTTATTTTATTAATTATCTATTTGTTCCCTGGAAGTATAATTGGCTATTTGTTATACGGAGACTCAAGCAAACAACCTAGTCTTATTAACAACCCAATAGGCACATCTATAAATCATTTTTTCTATTTTTTTTACTTAACTTTTTTAGGGTTAGTTTATAATTTAAATAGGAAAAAGTTTATTAATAGTTTTTTATTCATACTTATACTTTCATTTTCCTTAGAATTACTTCACTTTGTTATACCTAATAGAGCTTTTGAGTTAAACGACCTCCTAGCTAATATTGCAGGTGTTACAGGTATATTTTTTTTATTCAAATTAAAGAAAAACTTTAGTTCATGAAAAAATTGATTCTTTTTCTAATTATTTTGTTAAATTTAAACACAAAATTAATTACTGGTGAAATTTATGGTTCATCAGTTGTTACCGATGGTGACACAATTAAAATTTTGCACAACAAAATAAGATTGCATGGTATCGATGCACCAGAAAGAAATCAAAAGTGTATCAAGAATAAAAAAAAATATAATTGTGGTGTAGTTGCAACAGAGGCACTAATTGAGAAGATCAATAAAAATGCAGTCAAGTGTTTAACTCAAAAAAATAAAGACAAATATAACAGATTTATTGGTATTTGTTTTGTTGAACAGGAAAACCTAAACAAATGGATGGTTAGAAATGGTTATGCAATTGCATATAGACGTTATTCTAAGGACTATATTTTAGATGAACAGTTTGCGAAAATAAACAAACTTGGGTTGTGGTCTGGGACTTTTTTAAAGCCAGAAAAGTGGAGAAAGCTTAATTAAATTCTTATATAACAAGAAAAGTGATTCATTTTAAAAAATATCAATTTTATCTTATAATTTTTATTATATTTACATCTTGTTCTTCAATACCTAAAAATACTAGTAATAGCTGTGCAATCTTCGAAGAAAGATACCTCTGGTACAAACATACTAAAGCATCTTATGAAAAATGGGGTGCTCCCATTCACTTACAACTTGCGTTTGTTAAGAAAGAGAGTGATTTTAATTGGTTGGCAAAACCACCGAGAAAAAAATTATTTAAGATAATACCATTCAAAAGACCGTCTAGCTCTTTTGGTTATTCTCAAGCAGTAGTTGGAACCTGGGAGCAGTATAAAAAAGAAACTAATAATAAATTAGCTACACGTGCAAGGTTTAAAGATTCAGTTGATTTTATTGGCTGGTATATTAACAAAACTTCAAAGATATTAAAGATATCTAAGAAGGATGCTTACAAACAATACCTTGCTTACTATAAAGGTTGGGGTGACTATAAAAATTATAAAAAAGATAAGAAAGCAATTATTTACGCTAAAGCAGTTAAAGATTTATCTAACAAGTATAGAAAACAATTGACTGTATGTCAGAAAAATTTAAATAAAAATAAATATTTTATTTTTTAAGTTGTTCATTTAGCTCAACTTCAACAGCATCAATATTTTTTTCATTTTTACCAATTACAGAATAGATTGTTGGGATCACATAGAGTGTAAAAAAAGTTGAAAATAGCATTCCACCAAAGATAGTTATCCCAACAGTTAATCTGCTTGCAGCACCTGGGCCAGAGCCAATTATTAATGGTATTACTCCAAAGATGGTAGAG
>Ga0307986_10003897_pt1 | contig 10267 bp, 7 predicted proteins | sample EllFjometageno82_FD_203170 | JGI IMG/M metagenome (GOLD analysis project Ga0307986, IMG submission 203170) | Marine microbial communities from Ellis Fjord, Antarctic Ocean - #82 | ecosystem: Environmental > Aquatic > Marine > Unclassified | place: Southern Ocean | collected 2014-10-09
GAAACAGCGGTCAGATTAGAGAAGGGCAAGTATCAGGTGACGTTCAGGGCGTCTCAGATTAAAGAGGGCGGTCTTGTGGCATTTATACATGACTTCGATACCAAGCACTCAGCCGTTGTTAATTTACTGGAGATTGATGCAGGCATGGTAAGCAAGGGCAAAACCGTTGACTCCGAGACCACCGTGCAGATCTCGATGACCCGTCTTGGCGACTTTGAAGTCGGCGGCGTAAAAGCGAAAAGATTTTTAGATTGAGGGAAATACAATGCAAAAACCATATCTGAACATCGAGGAGCTGTCCGCGCTTTTCGGCATGAAAAAGACCAGCCTGCTGAATTCAATTAGCGATGAGAGGTTCTGCTGCCCAACTTATAAGCTGGGCCGCCAGCGGGTGGCGGACCGCAAAGTCGTGGAGGCTTATTTTGAGGCGAAGCGATCTGAAGGTTTGGATCAACTTACAACATTAAGTTGATCCAACCCCTTTGAGGTTTAAAGGTTTAAGCCCCTTAGATTTTCCACTACGCGACTAGGATTAAGGTGCGTGTAACGCATCAGCATCTGGATGTCGCGGTGTCCCGAAAACATCGAAACCGTCATCGAATCCAGCCCTAGCTCGTGAAGCCTTGATACACCCTCGTGACGCATGTCGTGCCACGTCAGATCTTCTATCCCGGCGGCGTCCCTGCAGGCTCGGAAGCGTTCCGCAGCGCGATTGCTGGAGATTGGAAAAATATTCTCAGCGCCTCGCGGCTGCGCAAGAATGATGTCCAGCGCCTCTGCCAACAATGGCACGCGGCTGTATTTTTTACCCCTCGGGTGCTTACGCCACACCCCTACAGTACGAGACTCCACGTCCAGCTCTTTCCACGTTAACCCGAATTGCTCGCCCCGGCGCATTGAAGTAAGCACCGCGAAGCGCATCATGTCTTTCAGTGAAAAGTTGAATTTGGCGTCTCGATTACTGTGTAAATTTTGTTTAGAAGATATAAGCGCCATTTCTTGGTCGGACACTCTGCGATCTCGACTGTCTCCGCTGTCAATGAGGCGTGCGTCTTTCAGCATTGCGCGAGCGCGACTGTATTCGCTCATGGCTGGCTTCAAACCCATTTTGTTTTCTGCGTATTTTAGCAACGTGTGGATGTAACTAAAATTCAATTTTATAGTAACCGGCAGAACAGTTTCAAATCGTTTGCGAGCGTACTCGATCAGCACATCTGCGGTCAGCTCTTGCAGTTGCAGATGCCCAAACGCCTCGTCGATCACTCTATAATGTTTACCTTTTTGGTAGGTCAAGACCAAGGTCTTTTGACTGTCACGGATAACGTCACCTATTTTTGTCTTGTCTGCGCGATACGAATCGTTCTGAAGTCCGGCTTCAGTTGCCGCTGCCCACTCCTTCGCGAGCGCCTTCTTTTTAAACGTTTTTGATATCTCCGGCTGACCGGCTCGGCGGATCTGCACCCTGTAGCTTTCACCTCGTTTTTTAATGCTTGCCATCGTAATTTCCTGTTGCTGTTAGACAATCAGAAGTTTACGCTAATCTTGATAAGACAACAACAGGTTGTTTTAAATAAGAGATGGCACAGCAAATGGCACAGCGCCAAAAAGTGTGAGGGTGATGAATTGTGATTGTACGTGGCCTGCAGGCCACTAAAGAATGAGGGCTGATTTGCGTAAGTGGTTGAAAAGTATGGATTCTCTAAAAACGTAGATTCTTCGTGACAACCTAGAGAGCTATATAAAACAACCACTTACATTCAAATGGTGCAATTTTGGCACAGTAACGGTCGCTAAGGCAGGATATCCATGAGCTTGCCGATGTGCATCCGTGTCTTCTCAAACACTTTTTATGCGTGACAACCTAGAGAGCTATATAAAACAATCACTTACATTCAAATGGTGCAATTTTGGCACAGTGATGGCCGCTAAGGCAGGATATCCATGAGCTTGCCGATGTGCATCCGTGTCTTCTCGTCCTGCTTATTGTACCAATCGTAGAGCTTACCCGCGCTGTCCTTTGCTTGCTGATACGGCTGACCAGGTAAGAAGTTATCCGCTTGCAGTAGTCCTTCATCGAGAGCGCCGACAGCGGGGATGACAGTGTCTGCCACCCCTTGCAGCATGCGGTCCGTCATTTGCTGACCGCGCTCAGTGCGGATATCGTAGTTTAGCATCTCATCAAGCTCACTGTCTTGGGCCTTTAATTGCGCAAGGCTTTTGGTGCTTCCATCCGGATTTGGTGTACCCATCGCGTCGAAGTGCTGTAGGCCTTGAATGATTGGCGCAACCGCGCCCGACACGATGTTCGCCCCTGCATCCAAAATGCCAGCGCCTCGCTCTCTTACCTGATCTAAGTAGCCCTTCTTTATCGCAGTGCTGGCCGCACCACTCAAATGCGCAGCCTGACTCTGGTCAGAGTAACCTGTACCCATAATCGCCAAAGCCGCAACGGGGATACTTACCCCGAACTTGGCAGCTATCCCCTGCAGGCGTTCGCCTTGCGTGTCGTAAATCTTGCGCAGCAATTTCTCGTCAATGACGCCCTGACTAAACGAGGGATTCATGCTCAGTGAGCGGATATCTGCGGCATCGCCGGTTAGCGTGCGTCCAGCGTTCTCCATGAACGGTCGCACGTTCAGGTCCTCTTTGAGCGTTCCTACACCCTCACCAGGCAGACCTCCACGGTAAGTAGGGTGATCAGATGTCCCTATCGGGCGAGATGTATCTATGATCCCCACGTTGCGCAGTGTTCCATCTGGGGTCATGTACTGCCCCGAGTCAGTGGTCGCGGCTCGGGCTTCTGAGATTGATAGGCCACCGTTAAGGTTGCGGAAATTCTTGTCAATGATGTTAGCAACAGCCTTGCGCTTGTCGCCTGGCACGTTGCGAAACATAGCGTTGGCTGATGGGTCCATGACACTAGTCCACTCAGGCATAAACTTCTTGATCTGTGTGTCCAGTTTCTTTACGTTTGCCTTGCTCATGCCCTGACGCGCATAGTTAATCATAGTGTCAAGCGGCATTGTGGCGAAGTCGATGCCAGTTGGAGCCATCGAATACGGCAGGAGTATAGGATCTTTGCCAAACTCCTTCCTGAGTTGCGCCGCTCGTTTAGCTAGACCACTAACCACGTTCGGGTCAGATGCCCACACCAAATCCCTAGTGTCGGGGTCAAACATGTAGTCACGACCGCCTCTCAAGTTGACGGGGTCAATGTCCTTGTCATAGATGCCTGTCAGAGTACCGCCTGCCGCTGATCTGTCAGACTGTGTCAGTATGTAAGGGCTACCTTCAAAGTCGTAGAGGTTGCTCTCAGCGCCCATATCCATGTCACGCTGGTCAACCCTCGCACCCATCGTCTCGACAGCATCCTGCAGGCCCTTTCGAGGTCCGCCGCCTAGCGCGTTGGTGAATCGTGAATCGATGATGCGCCTTCCAGTGCTCAAACCTCCGGCCTCTGCGTCTTGCGGGGATAAAGCCGCAGTCGCGCCCAATGTTGACGCCGCGCCGATGCCATATTTTCTTGCTATATCAACGTATTCGTCGTTGAAAATAACGTAGTTGTTTGTTTTATTTTTTGAAAAACGAGTGAGTGCGTCCGCGTACTTTACGCCTTGAATGCCTGCCTTGCGCAAAGCTTCCGCCGCGTACTCAGGTCCGTCTTCTTCGAGGTCGCGTAGTAGGTCCGCGCCGTATGGGTTATCGCCCCTGTTGCCTGCGGACTCGTAAACGCGTGCCTCCGCATCCTCATACCAATCAGTTTTTCTTAGCGCGTCCTGCACTTTTTGCGGCTGCTCGTCTAACAGCACATCCCAATTCAACAGGTCTGCATCTTCCACGTCAATTTCCACTTCGTACATACTGCCAAAGTTTGTCCCGGTTGACTCTATTTCATCAGCCATATCGGACGCCAGTTGGCGGTAGTCTTCGTCGTAATCAGTGTCAGAGGCGAGGTCTCTAAAATCTGAGGGGGTGTCGTGCGTCATGGCACGCTCCAGCATCTCCATGCGAGCGTAGTCGCCGTTAGATTCTGCGGCATTGTACTTTCGCATTAAATCTTCTTCGTAGTCGAGATCCCTTGGCGTTAGCGCGTCTCTGTAACTTAGCGCGGTGCCTTCACGCTCTGCAAAATACAACCCTTGACCGTAAGCCTGTGCGCCTTCGCCTGTGCCAATGGCGTCAGTGCTAAAGCGATCAAAGCTGTGTGGTGAGCCGTGATATGCCTTTATTTTGTTTGTAGGCGCGTCCGCTTTAAGCATTGTGCCAATAGATTTAATCAGCCCGAGGCCCATTTATTTTTTCTCCAGTAAATGCTGCAGGTAACCTTGCTGACTAAAAGGCGCTGGGGGTTTGCCGGTATTCACATCCTCCCATGTTCGACGCTGATCATCCAATTCCTGCATGTGGAGCGCAGCCTCTTGGTCGTCTTCAGAGAGCGCACCCCGTTGAGGAGCCACCTTAGACATATGACTTTGGAGTGCCGGTGCCTGCATTGACGGCAGCGCCGCTCCTCCTCGGTAAGCGTCTGCCACCCCAGCGGCCTGGTTAGTTCGGAGCATCATCTGCCTACTGTCTTGCATACCAGTTGGGAGTATAGGGGGAGGGGTGTAAGCACGCTCAACAAACCCCAACGGGGATTGTCTGGCCCCGCCAGATTCGACATCGCGGTATTTTTGGATGTCCGCCATGCGTTTTTGAGCAAACGTTTTTACGCTGTCTAGTATGTTAGCCATATATTCCTTAATCGCTGGTTATTGCCAGCACGCCCCCGGTTGCTGCGCCTTTAATTCCATCCTTTAGTGCCTTAGAGAACACAGGGAAATAACTTTCAGTGACGCTTTTCATTGCCTTTGAGCTTAGAAGCTTTCTGACTTCGTCAGGGGTAATGCCTTTGTTTACCAAATGCTGCGCCAGCTCGGTTACCGCCTCGTCAGACATTTGATTATTTTTTGCTAGAATGTTCATTGCGTTTTGCGCGGTGCCTACTACCCCCACGCCGGTTTGCATTAACACGGCAGCGTCCAGAGCCGCAGCCCCCCCGAAGGCTTGCTGCCCCTGAGTTGCCTCATTGGTGACACTGCCGCCAGTAACAGCTCTTCTGGTTCTAGTAAACTCCTCCTCTGCATCTAGCTGCTTTAAGAAGGGGTCTATGTCATCAAAAAGCACACCGAGCTGCTCGCGGGTTCGCTGCTTGGAGGACAGCTTGGCCCCTGCGTTCAAGTTATCTGCCGTGTTATCGACGGCATCATTAACCCCTCTCATACCGCCACGGCGGAACATATCAAGCTCAGATGCGCTCATTTCTGCCACACCCGCCTGTAGATCCTCTGGGTCTGTCTTCAGTACGCCACGGCCTAGATCTGCGGCTCTTTCGGCATCTTTTCCCTCACGCCAAATGGCCCTAGCCTGCGGAAGCTCAGGCACCTCTGAATCTAGCTGATTCCTAAGCGCAACAGCCAAATCCTTAATGTCACCGCCTTCGCCACCGCGACCCTTGCTAAACAGTTCGCTGGCTTGGTCCTGTAGATCCCTTATAGTTTCATCGAGGCGCTGAACAGGTGAGAGGCTTATATCCTCGACCTTGTTGTTTATTCTTGTCTTTGCGGCCTCGTATGCAGTTTTAACCGCATCTTTATTGAGAAGCCTCTTTACCTCATCACTTAAAACGTATGGGGTGTCGTAGGCCGCCTCATAGAGTGGGCCTGCTTTTTCACGCATCTCCCTCTGGACCTCTTCCATTGAACGCTTCAGATCCGCGCCGGATGTGCCCGCGCTTTCCTCTGCCGCGTCCAGTAGCCTAGTCTGCTGGCTGTTGGTGCGGTCTATGCCGTTGTCAGCCCTGACACCTTTCTGCCTTTCGTCTAAAAAATCAGTTAGCACGCCTTTGGCTGAACCGACCTTTCGTTTTAGGTCTGCCGCCAGCGCCCGTAAATTATCACCGAGGTCCATAAGCGTAGACTCTGGACCCATGTCGTCCAGCATCTTTATGGCTACGTCTGCGTCTATTCCATCCGCCTTTGCAGCCACAGCCAGTGCTCGCTCTAACTCATCCCTGGGGGTGTCAAACAGCTTGCGCTTTGCCAATGTGCCGACGCCTCCCAGCCCCTGCAGCACAACCTCTATAGGTTTAGCTGCCACCACACCCGCCACCCCAAACATAGCGCCTTGCGCACCTTCGTCAATTCGGTTCTCCACTCCGTCACCGGATGCGGCACCGTAAAGCGCCCCCTCAGTAGCACCAGCGCCCAGCGCCGCTAAACCTCTTTTAAAAAGCGGCATGCCGGCGGTTTTAGCAAGCAGGGCAGCGTTTGCTTTTCCTAAACCCAGTACGGCACCGCCCATCTCAGCGCCCCCAGCGATATACGGGCTGTCCTCAGAGTACGCATCCCGGCGAGCTTTTAGATAGTCGTGATTTTCGCCGTAGCTCTTGTCATTAAACAGCGAGGTAACATATGCTTGGGCCTCGTCGAACGTGCCAGCGGATAGCCCTTGCAGGGCCGCGTCACGCACGCCAACAAATCGAAAGCTCTTGTCGCGCATGGCGCGGTCGCGCATGGCAGTACTAACGAGCTTTTCAAGCTGCTCCCCCGATGGCCGCTGTGCCTCTACGTCTATAGAGGTGTCTTGCCCCAGAGATCGACGCTCGTAAACATCAAACATGTACTCCTGCTTATCTTCGGGCAGGGACTGCATGTGTTCGCTGTCGAACTCAAATGTCTTACCATTTACTGATGTGTATACGCCCATTTAGATTCTCTTGATGTTTAAAATTGTACATTTCCGCCACTCTTTGCAGTGGTGCCTAAGTTTGGCGTGAGATTGACGACGGGGCCTTCAAATTGTCCCGTCTCATTTCCAGAGCCGTAGGGATTAGATTTAGGCAGCGATCTGGAGCCGTAAGTTTCAAACATTAAATTAAATTGCTCCGCTTGATTTTTGTCAGCCTCACGGTAGTTGCTATCAACATCATCCAGGGTCTCCAGTAGCACATCCGCTGGAAGATTTTGCTCTAAGTCACCCATGATCGCCTGCAGCGCGTCAAGTTCCATAACCGCCACTTGCCCCAGCGTCGCCCCTGACTCTTTTAAAGCCCTTAGCTCTTGGAAACCAATGTTTCCTTTGATGGTGTTCAGGTAACCCCGCAGCGCGTTTGCGTCAGATTCAGGTAGGTTTCTCCACACCCCGCCCCAACCGGATGCCATATTGCCGTTAATAAGATCTTTGGCCTTAGAGATGGCGTTGGTTACTGTTTTTAGTTTTCTGCCCCTGCTTCTGGATGCGACAGTGACCATGTCGAACTTGTCGTAGAATGCGTTGCTGGCACTCATCCAATTCTCGTAGCTTTTGATTCGCCCCTTATCATCTAATCCCTTGCCAAGCCCCTGGTCCACGAAGCCTAAGAACGACTCTTCTGTACCATCAACATTGAGCCGGTAAAGAGCCGTTCTGCCGCTTATTTTGTCTTCTTTGACAATCGTTTTAGTGACTGGTTTTAGTAAACTGTAGTCAGGCTTGCCTGCTCTAGCAGTGGCGTTAAATTGAGCTAAAGACTCAGGTGTAAAATTTGAGGGGTTAACTTTGTTAAACGGGTTAGCGGCACTCGTCGCGTTCATTGCGTTGGTTTCAGACATCCTTTGTTTGTTCACCATGTCCTCCATCGCTGTTGCGCGTGACTCCACGCCCGTCTGATAGAGTTCGTTATTGGAAAACTGAAGGTCTTCAAGATTTTCCAAACGGTTGCGTGTTTTCGTTCGCGCATCATTGCTTGGGTCGTAAGTGAAACCTGTGCCGCCTGTAAGCATGTTCATAGGCAAACCAATAGTGTTTCTGGCGACATCCGCAACGAAATCGGTCACTTTAAAAAATGGGTTGCTTAGTTTTTTGTCCAGCTCGCCCTGCTGGTATTGCATCCGCTCCGCCAGTGCGTTTTGTTTTTGGTTTCTTAGCGCCTGCCAAGGGCTTTCGTATGACTGATATGTCGTTTCGCCAGGGGGAGGCGCACCTGCCTCGGCGGGGGGCGAACCCATTTGCTGCTGTGGAGGGACCACGTTCATCGTCCGGCTCATTACCCTGTTTTCGAGGTCGTTGGTTGGGACCATCGGTGGCCGCTCAGTCAACCCGCTGGCAATATTGCGCATCTCGATTTGTTCAGGAGAAAAGTAACCCTGATCCAGCATCCCGTTTTCGTTTTCAAGTAAATCTTTCATTAACAGTGAATCTCCTTTTCAGCAACCGTATACATTTATTCCGAACCAAACCCAAAGCTCACGCTGCTTGACTTGCCTCTGCTGCTGCTGCTCGACTTTGAAAGGTTGTTAGGTGCGCCGACCATCTGGTTGTAAAATTCTAGCCCTTGATACGGTGCCATCGACTGACGATATTGCTGGTTGTTCAACTGCTGCTCGTAGTCTCGATCATACTGACCCGCGTCCCGCTGCATTTGATTGCCTTGGCCAAACATGTTCATTCCGGCCTGCATGTTACTCATGCCTTGCTGACCCATCCGCGCAGACATGTCCGCACCAAACTGCCGATTCTGCTGATTGCTGCCATAGTCGTTTTGACCCATCGTGGCCCCAAAATTACGGGCGTTATTCGACTGACCCGTATTAAACTGAGAACCCTGCTGCTGACGACCTAAGTTAGACTCAAGCTGCGATGCACCCTGACCGTATCCTTGGCTGCGTAACTGGTTTTGAGCGCCTGCGTTAAACTGGTTACCTTGCTGCTGGAACCCTGCGTTGGCCTGGTTTGCACCCTGCTGAAACTGAGCGTTTTGGCTGGCGCGATTCGACTCAACACCCATCGCCTGCTGATACGCATTGCCGCGCATTTGCGAGGCTATATCGCCCATTCGATCACCCGCGCCTCGTGCGGCTATACCTGCGGCAACGCCAGCGCGGCTTGATCCAGAGTTACCGCTGCCAGCAGCGTTAGAGGCGATGCCGGTTAGCTGGTTCTCGTTTAAGTTGCGCGAAATGTCCCTGCTGGCTGCATCGATTTGGCCGTTCAATACATCGTTGTTTATGTATTTTCCAAGGTTTGCCTGATTAAATCCGCCGTTTTGAGCGGCGTTCATGCTCGCGTTACCTGCCTGCGAGGCGTTACCTGCCATGTTATTTGCCATGCCGTGGTTTGCGCCGCCGCCCTGAGCGATACTGGCCTGCCCCGCGCCTTCAGCGTACTGGTTACCAGCCGCGAATGCCTGATTTTGCATGCCGCCAGGGTTAGTGTTCAGCGCCTGGGTTGAATAATTTAATGCTTGGTCGGAGCCTTGCAGCAATCCAGAGCCTTGGCGCATTACATCAGCACCTGCACCGCTGATCATTCCACCGCCTTTTCCCTGATTGTCCAGCGCGTTGCGCAAATTAGGGTTGATGCCTGCCACACCTTCTGTCGGCATACCCTGGTTATTCAAATTCATCGCCTGATTCCGAATGTTGTTCAGGTGAGGCTGCTGCGATGGATCTACAAATGTTTCTGAATCGCTTCTCGATTTTTGTTTATTTTTAGAACCGCCGAAACTAAATAATCCGCCCATTGTTTTTTTTCCTGTGTTAAATTGATTGCCATCCGGCATCGTAGTAATAGAGGCCACGGCCAGAGCCGGGGTTCCATGCGGTGCCATCCGCAAAAACGATCTGACCCGTAACGGGTTTTGATGGCTCTGCTGTAATCACCGGAAGTGTTGTTGATTGTGACGCCACAGTGAAGCCGTTGGCTATTCTGTTAAGCTCTTGGACCAGCCAACTTCGCAGCCCGTTTGTTGTGTTGGCGCTTGTGTTTGAAGGTATATAGCTCAACGCCCAGCGACCTCTTCAATATCGATATCGAGACCTGTCAGCCGCCAATAATCTGTGGCGGTGTTTGACTCGATTCGCAGCGCGAAGTATCTCCCGCTGGATCTGATATCAATCTTGTGATCCGACTCAATATTGAATGTTTTTGTTTCCTGCCAACGCACGCCATCCTGTGGCGCGTCCGATATACCGACTTGAATCGTGACGCTGCCGGTGCCTTCAATTTGAGGCATGATCCCTTTGAGCTGCTTAATATTATTGTTTGCGCCCCCAAGAACCGTGTCCAGATCTATTTTTGTTGCCTCGACAAAGGAGGGCATTGCGCTACCGCTTAGTCCGTGGGTGTCGTTCATCAGCCTCAGTTTGCTGTCTGTGTAATCCGCACCAAACAGCTTAATGTTGTTGGCTTGTGTGCTGGCGCTCACAGACGACCAATACTCTGAGGATGCGTCCCAGCCGCCCGAGAT
>Ga0307986_10003898_pt1 | contig 10267 bp, 8 predicted proteins | sample EllFjometageno82_FD_203170 | JGI IMG/M metagenome (GOLD analysis project Ga0307986, IMG submission 203170) | Marine microbial communities from Ellis Fjord, Antarctic Ocean - #82 | ecosystem: Environmental > Aquatic > Marine > Unclassified | place: Southern Ocean | collected 2014-10-09
TTCTATATTTCATACCTTTAACATCAGACACTTTAGTTACGTTCTTTTTAAACCAACCGAAAGGTTGTGCTGGCATAGGCATATGAAAAAATCCAGTGTAGTTAAATCCAACACTAGCTACTGCTTCTTCATATAATGCTCTTCCTCCACCATACTCTATCCATCCAATGACTTCTTGAGATGACATTCCGTATGAAGGACCAGTTCCAAAAAGTGAAGCTGCAGGATTTTTACCATACCAATATGCACTTACCCAGTGACCCATATCTACTACACCCGAACTTACTGCTTGTCCAATTTCTCCTGTTTTTACAATTGCTCCAACTGGCTGAAGATCAATCTTAAGTGATCCACCAGACATTTCCTCAACCATTTTACAGTAGTCACCTGCCATTTCAAAAAAGATATCTCCCGATGTCCAAGCGGCTTGCATCTTTAATACAGTGGCGTGCGAACCTGCAGTTGCAATGTTTGGCATTGCAACAGTCGCTGCAGCTACAGCACCGGCTTTAGCAGCAGTCTTAAAGAACTTACGTCTTGAAGAAGTTGAATTCTTCAATGATTTTTTTTCTTTAATCATTATTTTCTCCTTATTATATTTGTTAATTAACAGTTTCTATATTACTCATAGTTAGGTATTAGAGTCTAAAGAAAATTTTAGCTTGTGATTACAAAAACTGACTTATTAATGAAAAAAAGCGCTGAGAGACAAATTTGTATACAACTGTAAGGTGTAATTAAGTAATTTTTTATTTCTTAAAAACAAGACTTGCCCACAAGCTAAACCAGTCTGACTTGTATTTAATTTTTTGTAAATAGTTTGCCTTATTTAATTTAACAGCACTTAATAAATATGATCTATTTTCAATAAGTTTTATTTTTCCTATTCCATTTAAATTTGTTGTAATCTTCTCTTTATAAGTATTCTTCTCATCTTTGCTGAAAATAGTAATTTGCCAATTTCGCAAAGGTTTATTTTTTTCAAAAAGATGAAATTTGAATATATTGTTCGTCAAGTCATAAGGTGAGTTTAAAGCAATAAGCTCAAGTTCTAGTTTTGGTTTTTGAATAAAAAAATTTTTATTTCCATCGGTAATTAAGACCTTTGCAAACCTTCGATAATTTTCTGTAGGAATCTTATTTCTATCGAGCTTATCTATAGTATTTTGAAGACCTTGCTCTTTTATAAAATCTTCAAATTTTTCAATGGAGTCATACTTTAAAAACTCATTATTAGTTTCATAATTCAAAACATGAAAACCTTGCCCTAAAACTAACATTTGAATTGCTGGAAAATTTCCATTGCGTTGTGATAAATTGGTTACTTCATTTTTATTTTCTAAATATAAGCTTTTTTTATTTGGACTGTAAAATCCAAAGGAAGAGCCCATAAAATCTTGCCCGATATTAATATTAGTTTTAAATAATTCTTTATTATCAAAATTGAAATTATCTGGTTCAAGCCATAGTTCATGTGCATAAACATTAAACTTTAAAAAAATTGATAAAAATAATATTACAAAAAAACTAAAAATCTGTTTTAATGAATTAATGTTTTTCAAAATATTTATATTCTTATTATTTTTCATTAAATCATCTTATGCTCATGAGTTGAGACCAGCAATTGCAAATCTTAATGTTTTTGAAAAAGATAATATAATAAATACAAATCTATCAATCCGATTAAACCTAGAAGCTATTATTGCAGGTATAGACGCTAAGCACTCTAATACAGAGGAATCTGAAAAGTCTGATGAATATCAAAATTTAAGAAAAATGAATCCAGCTCTTTTATTGCAAGAATTCAAATCTAAGATCAAAAATTTTGATAATAAAATTAATTTAACATCGCATAACAAAGATTTAGATCTAATTTTAACTAGCATAGTCATACCAAAAATAGGTAATACTAACCTAATTAGAGACACTCTTATTATTTTTGATATCCCAAAAATTGATGGAGAAAATCTTCAATTTTCTTGGAATAGGAATTTAGGATCAATTATTTTACGTATTAATTCAATTACCAATGAACCACTTTATACGGAGTTAATTGAGAATGGTAAACAATCTAAGCTGTTCAGCACAAACACTAAAACAAAAGTAGGAATTTTTCAAAACATCAAATCATACATACAGCTAGGTTTTAAACATATTATACCAAGGGGTTTGGATCACATTCTATTTGTTCTAGCTTTATTTCTTTTGTCTCCAAAAATAAAACCTTTAGCTTTACAAATTTCTATCTTCACTTTAGCACACACGATTACCTTGTTTCTAGGCGCTCTAAACATAATATCAATTCCAGCAATGATTGTTGAGCCAATTATTGCTTTATCTATTTGTTTTATTGCTATTGAAAATTTGTTTACTGAAAGTATAAACAGAGCAAGACCTTATATAGTTTTTGTTTTTGGCCTGCTTCATGGTTTAGGTTTTGCAGGAGTTTTAAATGAAATTGGAATTTCATCAGACCTATTTATTGCAAGTTTAATTGCTTTTAATTTGGGTGTAGAACTTGGTCAAATTAGTGTAATATTTTTTTCATACCTCTTCATTGCACTATTATTTCAAAAAAAATCCTGGTATCGGAACAGAGTTACCAAACCAATTTCAATGATAATTGCACTTATTGGCATTTATTGGTTTATTCAAAGGTTATTATATTAGAATCAATTCAAGGTTGAATTAATAAAATTTACTTTCAAAGTTTTGAGTAAATTTTTTCCGTATATTTATGTCGATTAATTTGTTTTAATTAATTTATTTAAATTTGGCTGTTGAACCTTATTGCGCGCCATGCGCTAGCAAAAGGAGTGAAGTATGAATAATAATGCTCGCGAAAAAAAAATCATTAATTCTATTAATTTAGAGAAGCTTCCTTTTAAGATTTTGACTAAGGATGTATTTACCTTCATTCAAGAGTTACATCAAAATGTTAAAAAAATATTTTCTTTTACTAGACAAAAAGAATCCGTTAAATGGTGTTTTTCTTCTCAAAAAAAAATCAAAGTATTTTTAATAATTTTTGATGCTAATGAAAATCTAAAAAGTATTTATAAAGAAGAAGTTTCAAAAAGATTACCAGAATATTCTTATAAAACTGTAGCTACAATAATAGATGAGGGGTTAAAGAAAGGTTACTTTGTTAATTTAAAATTATCTGATTTAAACAAAATTTCAGATAAAAAAATTCTCAATATCAGACCCTCAGAAGAATTAATTGCTGATTTTATAAATTGGAATATAGATGCTATTTGTATTTTAAAAGATTATTGTGATTTAAAGAAAAAAAATTAATTTACTTTGTTTGTACAATTTCCTGTTTTAAAAAATTCATCAATATTATCTATTGCTAAATTTGCCATTGCAGTACGTGTGTGTTTAGTAGAACTTCCAAGATGTGGTAAAATAAAAACACTTTTTATTTTCAAATAACCTGGGTTTAAATTAGGTTCACCTTTATAAACATCGAGGCCTGCTGCATAAATCTTTCTTCTGTTTAACGCATCAATTAAAGCCTCATCATCAACAATGTCACCTCGAGCCACATTTGTAATTACTGCTCCCGTTGGAAAATATTCTAATGTTTGTTTATTAATTAAATTTTCAGTTTCTTTTGTTGCAGGACAACAAATTGATAATACATCTGAAACTCCAAAAAGGCTTTTTTTACTATCATGATAGATAGCACCTTCTTCTTTTTCCTCGCTAAGTTTTGATCTATTATGATAATGAATAACCATTCCTAGGGCCTTAGCAATCTTAGCAATCTTTTGTCCTATTCTACCCATTCCTAAAATTCCAAGTCTCGTTCCTGTTAATTGTTTTCCTATAAGAAAATCAGCGGACCATTTCCAACTACTTTCTTTTGCACTTTGAATTCCTTCTGAAACTCTTCTACAAGCACCTAGTATTAATAAAATTCCAATTTCTGCTGTAGCATCTGACAAAACCTCAGGAGTATTTGTTACAATAATTCCTTTTTTTTTTGCAGCCTCTAAATCTATATTTCCAAAACCAACAGCAAAGTTAGAAATAACCTTAATGGTGTCAGGAAGTTTATTTATAGTTTCTTCATCCATCTTGTCAGTTAAGGAAGTTAAGATTGCATCATGTCCCTGACTTAACTCAATAAGTTTCGATTGGGAGTACAGTTCATCGTTAATATTAAGTTTTGCATCAAATGTTTTTAAAGCTTTTTCTTCTGATTCTTTTAATAGTCTTCTCGAAATTATAATTTTTTTCATGTTTAATTATTTTGCAATATTTTTGGTTTTGGACCACCAGTATACCAATCTAGTATCTCAATAGTATGTAAAATTGGAGTTTTAGTTCCAGTAGAAATTTGAGTAATACAGCCTATATTACCTGTTGAAATAAAATCTGGTTTTAAACTTTCAATATTTTTTACCTTTTTATTTAATAACTCTTTGGCAATTTCGGTTTGTAAAATATTATATGTACCAGCAGAGCCACAACAAATATGACCTTCTGGTATTTCCATAACTTCGTTGTCGGTTTTAGCAAGTAGTTCCATAGGTTGATTATGAACTTTTTGTCCATGTTGCATTGAACAAGCAGAATGATAAGCAATTTTATATTTCTTATCTTTTGCTTTGAAGTCTAATTTCAAATTTTCATTCAAATATTCAGATACATCTCTTGTTAGATTGGAAATTACCTTGGCTTTTTTTTTCATTTTTTCATCAGCTTTAAAAATAAAACCATAGTCCTTCATTGTAGTTCCACAACCTGATGTATTAGATAGAATTGCATCTAAGTTTCCTTTTTGATGTTCTTCGTACCAAGTATCTATATTATTTTTAAAATCTTGATGAGCATCATCTTCTTTACCTAAATGATGATTTAAAGAACCACAACATCTTATTTTTTTTGGTACAACTACTTCAACACCATGCCGGTTTAGAATTCTAATAGTTGCTTCATTAATTTGGGGGGAAATTTCTTTTTGAACGCATCCGGTTAAGAGAGCAACTCTTGCAATTTTTTTTTTTCCTTTAGCTAAATAAATTACTTTTTCTTTTATTGTTTTTTTAGGAAAATTTGTAGGCATTAAATTCATCATATCCTTTATTTTTAAAGGCATTAAAAACTGAAAAGGCTTTACTAGTTTAACTATGAAGCTTGCTAATCTAAAATATCCAGTATTTGGCAATACTACTGATAAAAAAGTTCTGATTGTTCTATCAAAAAAAGATCTTTCATAATTTTTTTCAATATATTTTTTACCATGATCAATGATATGCATGTAATTTACTCCCGCTGGGCAAGTAGTCATGCAACTGTAACATGAGAGACATCTGTCTATATGCTTTACTGTTTTTGCTGTTGGTTTTTTTTGATTTTCCAACATATCTTTAATTAAATAAATTCTACCTCTTGGTCCATCTAACTCATCTCCAAATATTTGATGAGTTGGGCACGTAGCATTACAAAAGCCACAATGAACACATTTTTTAAAAATTTTTTCTGTAGCAGCGTTATCACTATCTTTTAATTGTTTTTCTGTAAAATTTGTTTGCATTAAATTCCTCTGTACATCTTTCCTGGATTAAAAATTCTTTTAGGATCAAAGCTCTTCTTAATTTTTTCTGATACTAAAAGTCTTATATCATCTACAGTAAATATCGTCTCTTCATAATCAAATTCCTTAGAGGTTTTTATAATCGTTAAATATCCCTCAAGTTCTTCAATCATTTTTTTAATTTCTACAATTTTGTTATTTTTTTTAGCCTGCACTTCTATCCAGTAAAGTGCACCACACCAATCAACATAATACTTATATTTATTTCCCATGTACTTCATTAATTTATTACCTTTAGATGGGGGTATTACCGCTCTCAGTAAATTATTTTTAGTAGCTTTAAATATCTCAAGATTATTAATTTTTTTCCAAAATGGTGTTGATTGATGAACATCTAATGTAGTTGAATTTAATTTATGTAATCCCAGTTCATTAGTTAAGGCTTTAATCTTTTCATCAATCGAAATTTTATCACCCTCTACTCTTAGTGCCAAAAAAGATCCTTTAAATTTTAAGTCATTAAATTTAAAAACCATCTCTTTATTGTGTTCATAGTTTTCATCTACCGGTTCATCTGGAATGAATACTGCCCCTGATATCTCACTACTTGAACTTGATATTTTTTCAAATAATTCAGTAATTAATTTTTTGTTTTCTGTATGAATTGTAATTGTATTTGATAATTTTTTTTTGGGTAAAACTTTTAAAGTAATTTCTGTTAAGGCAACCAAGGTTCCAAATGAACCAGCAACAATTTTTGATAAGTCATATCCAGTAACATTCTTTACAACTGTTCCACCCGATTTAATTATATCACCCTTACCATTCACTCCTCTAAAACCTAGTATGTGATCTCTAACACTCCCAACCTTAAACCTTCTTGAGCCTGCATAGTTGCAAGCTAAATAACCAGCTATGGTTCCTTTATTGGATTTTCCGCTTTCAATAAAACCAAAATCAATCGGTTCAAAAGCAAGTTCTTGATTATTTTTTTCTAATTCTTTTTCAACTAACTCTAATGAAGTGTTAGCTTTAACTTTAATATAAAGTTCGTGTGGCAAATACTCAACTATTCCTGCTAGTTTAGAGAGAGATAATTTTTTTGCGGACTGTATTTTATTACCAATAAAATTTTTTGTTCCAGTGCCAATTAATTCTGTTGGTTGATTTTTTTTATATAACTCTTTAACTACATTTGAAACTTGTAACTCATCTTCAGGATAATAAGTGTTATTAGAATCTTGGAAGATCTGGGAATTTTTCTTCATTTCTGTGAACATGTATCCTTCCTTCCTCTGCACATTTTCTTAATATTGGATAAACTTTTCCAGGATTTAATAAATTTTTTTCATCTAAAGATTTTTTAATATCTAGTTGCTGTTGAATATCGTCATTATTAAACATTTCACACATTAGTTCTCTTTTTTCAACTCCTACACCGTGTTCTCCGGTGATAACACCTCCCAATCTCACACAGGTTTTTAATATCTCAGCTCCAAATTCTTCTGTTTTTCTTAGTTCTTCTTTATTACTTCCATCAAACATTATTAATGGATGTAAATTTCCATCTCCTGCATGAAAACAATTAGCTACTGGTAATTTATATTTTTCAGATAATCTTTTTATTTCTAATAAAGCTTCAGCAAGTTTTCCTCTTGGTATCGATCCATCCATGCAATAATAATCTGGTGCCAAGGCTCCACATGCAGGGAATGCTGCTTTTCTACCTGCCCAAAATGACAATCTTTCTTTTTCATTTTTACTCAGTTTTAAGCTCGAGCAATTATTTTTTTCACAAATACTTCTTACTTGTTTTAGTAATTCATCTACCTCTGATTCAGTCCCATCCAATTCAACGATTAATAAAAGCTCAGCATCTCTTGGATAGCCTGCTTTACTAAAATTATCTGTAGCTTCTATTAATGCTTTATCCATTATCTCCATACCTGCAGGAACAATTCCACTAGAAATAATTTCAGTTGCCGCATTTCCACCTTCTTCGATAGAAGGAAAGCCTATCAATGCTGCCTTTACTACTTGTGGGTTTTTTAAAATTTTAACTGTTACCTCTGTAATTACTCCTAGCAATCCTTCAGAGCCACATATTAATCCCATTAAATCGTATCCCTCTTGGTCTAGAGTTTTTCCACCAATTCTACAAATAGTTCCATCCATCATAACAATTTCAATACCTAAGATATTATTAGTTGTTGTGCCATATTTTAACGAATGAACTCCACCAGAATTTTCTGCAACATTGCCACCTATTGAGCATGCAAGCTGACTAGATGGATCTGGTGCGTAATAGAAATTTTTATGTTGCACTGCATGCGTTATTCCTAAATTTGTTACACCAGGTTGAGTAACAACACATTTATTTTTAAAATCTATTTCTATAATTTTATTAAATTTTCCAAGACTTAATAGGATTGCATCATTTAAAGGTAATGCCCCACCTGAAAGTCCTGTACCCGCTCCTCTTGGTACAACTTTTATATCCTCTGCATGACAAAATTTTAAAATATCACTTACTTCTTCTGTATTTTCTGGCATCACCACTGCTAACGGTGTTTGTGTGTATGCTGCCAGGGCATCAGTTTCATACGGCTTAATTTCATCCGCATGACTTAAAACATTTTCTGGGTTTATAATTTTTGCAAGATTCTTAAAGATGTATTCTTTTTTAGAAATCGTTTCTTTATTTATCTTTGGCAGAACTAATTCACTCATTAGTCTTAACCTAGCATTTTTTTAATATTTTCCAATGCGTTAGATATGTTGTCTTGTGATGCTGCGTAGCTAAATCTTACATAATCTATTGATGTTTTACCAAAAGCTGTACCTGGAACGATAGCCACTCCAGCTTCATGCATGCATTTTTTAGCAAATTCTGATCCATTCATTCCTGTTCCAATAACTTTAGGAAATGCATAAAAAGCTCCTCCTGGCATACTACATTCAATTCCTGGTAAACTATTAAGTCCCTCGTGAATTAATTTTCTTCTGTTGTCAAATTCCTTCATCATTTCATGAATCGGTTTATCAGGGCCATCCAATGCAGCAATACCAGCAAACTGTGCTGGGGCATTAACACATGAGAAACTATTAATTATTAATTTATTTACATGGAGTATTAATTCTTCAGGCCATACACTCCAACCCATTCTCCAACCTGTCATGGCATATGCTTTGCTCCACCCGTCTAAAACAATCAACCTATCTTGCAGATCAGGATAATTAAAAAATGTTGGCATTTCTCTTCCATCATAAATTTGTCTACTATAAATTTCATCACTAAGTATTGCTACATGTGGATATTTTTTAAGTCCTTCTGCTAGAACATCGACAGTTGATTTTTCAACAAAACTTCCCGTAGGATTATTTGGATTAATCAAAATTAACAATCTAGTTTTATCAGTAATCAAAGATAAGATTTTTTCAGGATCAAATTTTAAATCCTTGTCTTCAGTTAAATCATAAGGGACAGCCTTAGATCCACTATAATTAATCATTGATTCATAAATTGGAAAACCTGGCGTTGGATGAATAATTTCTGTGCCTGGCTCACCAAAACATTGAATAGCAAAATACATTGTTGGCTTTCCACCTGGCATAATTAGTACTCTCTCGGGATCAATATCTTTATTATAAAGTTTTTTAATTTTTCTAGTAACTGATTGTCTGCACTCTAAGATACCATTTGATAAAACATACCCATGATGACCATCATCTAATGCTTTCTTCCCTGCATCCACTATATGCTGTGGGGTTTTAAAATCAGGCTGTCCTAAGCCTAAGTGGATCATTGGCTGTCCTTGAGCTTCTAATTTTTTGGCTTCAGCTAGAATACTAAATGCCGATTCTGTTCCTAGTCTCTCTAAGCTCTTTACTAGCTTCATTTTATTTTTTTAAGTTTTATTTTCTGTAAATTAGTTTTGAACTATCTAATTCTTTTAAAGTCTTACAGCCCATTAATACCATATTTCTATTAATTTCATCATGCATATTTTGCAACAGACGTTCTATACCCGATTGACCTCCGGCACTTAAAGCAAATAAAAACATTTTTCCAAAACTGCATGCCGTAGCACCTGCTGCTAACGCTTTTAAAACATGAGTTCCACGTCTTACACCACCATCTAAAATAATTTCAAGTTTATCTCCAACGGCTTCCCTAATTGCACTAACTTGATCAAAAGGAGACCTTGAACCATCTAATTGTCTTCCACCATGATTTGAAATCATAATTGCAGTACATCCAATATCTATTGCTTTTTTTGCATCTTCAACTGACATTACTCCCTTAAGAGCAAATGGGCCGTTCCATCTTTTTACACAATACTCTGCATCTTTCCAATTCATAGCTGGATCGTATTGCTCGTTAATATATTCAATAACTGATTTTGAAATATTGGTTCCTTTGTCTGTTTTGTTTTTAACATTAGATAATTCAAATTTTTTATGAGTAAAATAATTAAATACCCATTCAGGTCTCATCGCAAAACTTAATAGGCTTTGCAGAGTAAGTTTTGGGGGGGTGGTAAATCCAGTTCTATGATCTCTTTCTCTGTTGCCAGCAACCAAAGTATCGACTGTCAAACACATGCCATCAAAGCCTGATGCTCTGCACCTATCAATTAAATCATCTGTTATGGATTGATCTTTGTGAATATAAAGTTGAAACAATTTAGGTCCATTTGAAATGGTTGAAATCTCTTC
>Ga0307986_10003899_pt1 | contig 10267 bp, 10 predicted proteins | sample EllFjometageno82_FD_203170 | JGI IMG/M metagenome (GOLD analysis project Ga0307986, IMG submission 203170) | Marine microbial communities from Ellis Fjord, Antarctic Ocean - #82 | ecosystem: Environmental > Aquatic > Marine > Unclassified | place: Southern Ocean | collected 2014-10-09
ATCTTTTGAAGCTGGTATTGGTGCTGAGGCTATTCTTTCAATTTTAAAATCAATGGATCTTGAATTAGAAAGAAAAATTTTAATTAGCACTATTAGTGAAACAAAATCTAAAGTTAACGAAGAAAGATCAATTAAAAGACTTAAGTTAATAGAATCATTTATTGATACTGGACAAAAACCTGAATGGATGATCTTAACTGTTGTGCCAGTTATACCACCAGAACTTAGACCTCTAGTTCCTTTGGATGGAGGAAGATTTGCTACCTCTGATTTGAATGATCTATATAGAAGGGTTATTAATAGAAATAATCGTTTAAAAAGATTAATGGACCTTAAAGCTCCAGATATTATTGTTAGAAACGAAAAAAGAATGCTCCAGGAATCTGTTGATGCATTATTTGATAATGGTAGAAGAGGAAGAGTAATTACGGGTACCGGTAAAAGACCACTTAAATCTCTAGCAGAGATGTTAAAAGGAAAACAAGGTAGATTTAGACAAAACTTATTAGGAAAAAGAGTAGATTATTCAGGTAGATCTGTAATTGTTGTAGGACCAGATCTTAAGCTCCACGAATGTGGTTTGCCAAAAAAAATGGCTCTAGAACTATTTAAACCATTCCTATATGCGAGATTAAATAAACTAGGATTAGCATCAACAATCAAACAAGCTAAAAAATTAGTTGAAAAAGAAACTAATGCAGTTTGGGATGCACTTGAATTAATTGTTAGAGAACATCCTGTATTGCTTAACCGTGCACCAACACTACACAGATTAGGTGTGCAAGCATTTGAACCTAAATTGATTGAAGGTGATGCTATTGAACTTCATCCATTATGTTGTGCGGCCTTTAATGCTGACTTTGATGGAGACCAAATGGCTGTACACGTTCCTTTGAGTCTAGAAGCGCAATTAGAAGCAAGAATTTTAATGCTATCAACAAATAACATTTTAAGTCCATCAAATGGCAAACCTATTATCGTACCGAGTCAGGATATGATTTTAGGATTATATTATTTATCTCAAGCACCCTTCCAAACGGATAAACCAGAGGGATATTTTATCAATACTGATGCAATTGAACATGCTCTATCATCAGGACAAATTAAAGTTCATACTACAATTATTTCACGTTTTGAAACTGTAGATGATAAAGGTAATAAAAAATTAGAGAAATACACAACGACTGCTGGAAGGTTTTTATTAGCCAACCTATTACCTAAAAATAAAGACATTACTTTTTCAATGATAGATAGATTGTTACCAAAAAAAACTGTTTCTGAAATTATTGATAGTGTATTCAGATTTTGTGGTCAAAAAACTACAGTTATCTTTTGCGATCATTTAAAAGACTTAGGTTTTAAACATGCATTTAAAGCTGGTATTTCATTTGGTAAAGATGATTTGGTAATTCCAGCAAACAAAGGTCAATTAATTGATGATACTAAAAAATTAATAGCTGATTATGAAAATCAATATGCTGAGGGTTTAATTACTAGAGGTGAAAAATATAATAAAGTAGTCGACGCCTGGTCTAAATGTACAGATAAAGTGGCTGGTGAAATGATGAGGGGTATTTCTGCAACTGAAAGTACTCCAGATGGAATGAAAATTAATTCAGTATTTATGATGGCAGATAGCGGAGCCAGAGGTTCGGCCGCACAAATGAAACAATTAGCTGGTATGAGAGGATTAATTGCAAAACCATCAGGTGAAATTATTGAAACTCCAATTATTTCAAACTTTAAGGAAGGTTTAACAGCATTGGAATACTTCAACTCAACTCACGGAGCAAGAAAAGGACTAGCTGATACAGCCTTAAAAACTGCAAGTTCAGGATATTTAACTAGAAGACTTTGTGATGTTGCCCAAGATTTAACAATATCTAAAATAAAATGTGACAATCCAGGATTTATTGAGCTAGGTGAAATTTTAGAAGGTGGAAATGTAGTCGTAAGTTTATCTGAACGAGCTCTTGGTAGAGTAACCGCTTTTGATGTAAAAAATCCAATTACTGGTGAAGTTGTGATCAAAAAAGAAGTTATGATCGATGAATCTGGTTGTGATAAAATTGATGCTGCAGGTGTAAAATTTATTAAAGCTTATTCCGTAATGACGTGTAGTTCTAAAAAAGGTGTTTGTGCTACCTGTTATGGTCGTGATTTATCTAGAGGTAAAATGGTTCATGTTGGTGAAGCTATTGGTATGATTTCAGCACAGTCCATTGGTGAGCCTGGAACTCAGTTAACCATGAGAACCTTTCACGTTGGTGGTACAGCCTCTGTTAAACAAGAGTCTCAAATTGTCACAAAATCCGGAGGTACTTTAAAAATTATTAACTCTAATTTATTAGAGGATTCTAAGAAAAATTTGATTGTAATGGGTAGAAATACTCAACTTTCTATTGAAGATGATAATGGTCTTCAAGTAGCTGTTTATAAAGTGGCTTATGGTTCAAAATTATTTTTCCAAAATGGTGATAAAATTAAATCAAATGAAAAAATTTGTGAATGGGATCCATACACTACACCAGTTATTGCTGAAAAAAGTGGAATTGCAGGTTTCGTTGATTTGATTGATGGTATTTCTATTCAAGAAACTACCGATGATGCAACGGGTATTTCCTCTATATCAGTCGTTGATTGGAGAGCACAATCAAAAAATACTGATTTGAAACCAAGAATTACTTTAAGAGATGACAAGGGTAACGTAATTAAAAAAGCTGATGACAATGAAGCTAGATACTACCTAGTTCCTGATTCAATTTTATCTGTAAAAGATGGTCAAAAAATATTTGCTGGTGATATAATCGCTAGACTGCCGAAAGAAACTACTAAAACAAAAGATATTACAGGTGGTTTACCTCGTGTAGCTGAATTGTTTGAAGCAAGAAAAGCTAAAGATAGTGCAATTATTGCTGAAAATGATGGACAAGTTTTATTTGGTAAAGAAGTAAGAGGTAAACAAAAAATTTCTATTCAACCAGAAAATGGCGATCCTTCAAATTACTTAATTCCAAAAGGTAAACATATAAATTTTAATCAAGGTGAAAAAATTAAAAAAGGTGAGTACCTATTGGATGGACAGCCCTTGCCTCATGATATCCTTAGAATTTTAGGTATTAAAGATCTAACAGAATATTTTGTTAACCAAGTGCAAGAAGTTTATAGATTACAGGGTGTAATCATTAACGACAAACATATCGAAACTATCTTAAGACAAATGCTTAAAAAAGTTGAGATTAAAGTGTCTGGTGATTCGACTTATTTACCTGGTGAAATGATTGATAGAATTAAATTTGATGATGCTAACGAAAAACTTATTGCAGAGGGTAAAAACCCTGCCTTAGGAGAAAGAGTTTTAATGGGAATTACTAAAGCGTCACTTCAAACTGAATCATTTATTTCAGCGGCTTCATTCCAAGAAACAACAAGAGTACTTACTGACGCTGCAATTAAAGGTAAAGTTGATCCATTAAATGGCTTAAAAGAGAATGTTATTGTTGGTAGATTAGTGCCAGCTGGAACTGGTCATATTAAGAATAATTGGAATAGAAACGCCATAGAAGCTGACAAAAAATTTTTAGCTGATCAAGATAAAAAAGAGCCCGTAGAAGCTGCAGAACCTCCAGTAAATTAATTAAAAAAGCACGTTTAAATTGTAGTTTTAGTTTGACAAACTTAAATTAAACAGTATTTTGACGGTGTTTTTGGTTGGAATGTAGTACCTGCTTAACGGTACTAAACGCTGCCACAAAATAACCCGTCAGTTATTTTCATTCAAAAATAAATTAATTAATTATTTAAAATTTATGCCAACTATTAATCAGTTGTTAAGAAAGAAAAGAACCAGACCAGTTGCAAGAAACAAAGTTCCTGCACTTGAGAGACAGCCCTTGAAAAGAGGTGTGTGTCTTAAAGTTTACACAACAACTCCTAAAAAACCAAACTCTGCATTAAGAAAAGTTGCTAGGGTTAGACTTTCGAATGGTTTTGAAGTTACAGCTTATATTGGTGGTGAAGGTCATAATCTTCAAGAACACTCTGTGGTTTTAATTAGAGGTGGTCGTGTAAAAGATTTACCTGGGGTTCGTTATCATATTCTTAGAGGAAATTTAGATACTCAAGCAGTTGCAGGGAGAAAGAAACGTAGATCTCTATATGGAACTAAAAAAGGTAAATAATTATGTCTAGAAAAAAAACACAACCAAAAAAAGTTGTTACTCCAGACCCAATATTTAAATCAACTATTATTCCAAAATTGATTAACTCCATTATGTACGATGGAAAAAAGGTTGTTGCTGAAAAAATAGTTTATGAAGCAATCGAAAAAATTAAATCCAAAACTAAAGAAGAACCAATTAATGTTTTTAATGAAGCAATAAATAATATTAAACCTACTGTAGAAGTTAGGTCACGTAGAGTTGGTGGAGCAACCTATCAAGTTCCAGTTGAAGTTAAAACTAAACGTGCTCAAGCACTTGCAATTAGATGGTTAGTTGATGCTTCAAGAAAAAGAAAAGACAAACACATGTCTGATAAGATTTTTAATGAACTGTATGATGCTTATGAAAAAAAAGGATCAGCAGTTAAAAAAAGAGAAGACGTACATAAAATGGCTGAGTCGAATAAGGCTTTTGCTCATTTTAGGTGGTAAAAAATTATGGCTAGAACGAACACATTAGACACATATAGAAATATCGGGATTATGGCTCACATTGATGCTGGTAAAACCACTACTACGGAAAGAATTTTATACTACACTGGAAAAAGTCATAAAATTGGTGAAGTGCATGATGGTGCCGCAACAATGGATTGGATGGAGCAAGAACAGGAAAGAGGAATTACAATTACTTCAGCTGCAACTACCTGTTTTTGGAACGATCATAGAATTAATATTATTGATACTCCTGGTCATGTAGATTTTACTATTGAAGTTGAAAGATCACTAAAAGTTCTAGATGGTGCTGTATGTGTTTTTGACGGTGTTGCAGGTGTTGAGCCTCAATCAGAAACGGTATGGAGACAAGCGGATAAATATAAAGTTCCAAGAATTTGTTTTGTAAATAAATTAGATAGAACTGGTGCTGATTTTTATAGGTGCGTAGATATGATTAGAGATAGACTTGGCTGCAAACCTTTAGTTTTACAAGTTCCAATTGGTATGGAGGCAGATTTATCTGGGGTTGTTGATTTAGTTAAAATGAAAGCACAAGTTTGGAAAAATGAAGCTTTAGGTGCTGAATGGGAATACAAAGAAATCCCTGATGATTTAAAAGAAATTTCTCAAAAATACAGAACTGAACTTGTTGAAACTGCGGTTGAACAAGATGAAAAACTAATGGAAAGTTATTTGAATGGTGATGAAATCAAAGAAGAAGATTTAATTAAGTGTATAAGAAAAGGAACATTAAACTTCAGTTTTGTTCCAATAACTACAGGCTCTGCGTTTAAAAACAAAGGTGTTCAGCCGTTACTTGACGCAGTTATTAATTATCTTCCAAGTCCAATTGATATTGGCTCTATAAATGGAACTAAACCTGGAACAGAAGATGTTGTCGAAATGAAATTTGATGATGGAGCTGGTTTTTCTGCACTAGCTTTCAAGGTTGCTAACGATCCGTTTGTTGGATCATTAACTTTTATTAGAATTTATTCTGGCACGATTAAAACAGGAACAGCTGTCTACAATACTTCTAAAGAAAAAGAAGAAAGAGTTGGTAGAATGCTTTTAATGCATGCAAACTCTAGAGAAGACATTAAAGAAGCGAATGCAGGTGATATTGTTGCTCTAGCTGGTCTTAAATATACAATAACAGGTCATACTTTATGTGATGAAGTTAATCCAGTTTTATTAGAACCAATGGAATTTCCTGAACCAGTAATAGAAATTGCTGTAGAACCGAAAACAAAAGCTGACCAAGAAAAAATGGGTGAAGCACTAGCTAGGTTAGCAAAAGAAGATCCTTCATTTCGAGTAACTTCAGATGAAGAATCTGGTCAAACAATTATCAAGGGTATGGGTGAATTACATTTAGATATTATTGTTGATCGAATGAAAAGAGAATTTAATGTTGAGGCTAATATTGGCGCCCCACAAGTTGCTTACCGTGAAACTATTCAAAATGCTTCAGAGTTTGAGTACACACACAAAAAACAAAGTGGTGGTGCTGGACAGTTTGCAAAAGTTAAGCTTTTAGTAGAACCTCAAGAACCAGGTAAAGGCAGAGAAGTGGACAGTAAAATTAAAGGTGGATCTATTCCAAAAGAATTTATTCCAGGTGTTGAGAAGGGTATAGAAACAATATCTGATGGTGGAATTTTAGCTGGTTTCCCAATGATCGATTATAAAGTTACAATTTTAGATGGATTACACCACGATGTTGACTCTAGCGTTCTTGCTTTTGAGTTAGCTGGTAGAGCTTGTTTTAAGGAAGCTTGTACTAGAGGTGGATTAAAACTATTAGAACCTGTGATGAGAGTTGAAGTAGTAACTCCTGAAGATTACATGGGTGATGTCATTGGTGACTTAAATAGTAGAAGAGGTCAAATAAGTGAGCAAGAAAGTAGAGGAAATGCAACTGTAATAACAGCAATGGTTCCTTTAGCTAATATGTTTGGATATATAAACAGTTTAAGATCAATGTCTCAAGGAAGAGCGCAATACTCAATGTTCTTTGATCATTACTCTAAAGTCCCACAAAATGTGCAGGATGAAGTAACTAAAAAAATTGCTGGATAATTATTATGGATAAACAAAATATTAGAATTAAATTAAGAGCCTACGATAATAAAATTTTAGATGCTTCTACTGAAGAAATTGTTAATACTGTTAAGAGAACAGGTGCTACAGTTAAGGGTCCAATACCACTACCAACAAGAATTGAAAAATATACGGTATTAAAAGGACCTCATATTGATAAAAAAAGTAGAGAACAGTTTGAAACGAGAACGCATAAAAGGTTAATTGATATCATTGAACCTACGCCCCAAACTGTAGAAGCTTTAATGAAACTGGATTTAGCATCTGGTGTTGATGTGGAAATAAAAATTTAATTATGACTGAAATAGCTTTAGTAGGAAAAAAAATAGGTATGACCAGAGAGTTTTACAAAACTGGTCGTTTAGTACCTGTTACTGTAATTAAGATGGAAAAAGCTAGAGTTATTAGCGTAATTGAAGAAGATAAGCGTGGATACAAAGCTGTGCAATTAGGATTTGGTAATATTAAAAGTTCAAAACTGACAAAAGCTATGAAGGGCATGTATGCAAAGAAAAATACAGAAGCCAAGAAAAAATTAAAAGAATTTAGAGTAAAAGACACTGAGGTATACAAGGAAGGTAACGAATTTGGTCTAGAGATATTCAATGAAGTTAAATTTGTGGATACTACCTCTAAAACTATAGGTAAAGGTTTTGCTGGAGCAATGAAAAGGCATAATTTTGGTGGTTTAAGAGCTACTCATGGTGTTTCAGTTTCACATAGATCTCATGGCTCTACAGGTCAAAGACAAGATCCCGGTAAAGTGTTTAAAGGAAAAAAAATGGCAGGTCATATGGGTGACAGAGTTAGAACAATGCAGAATTTAGAAATTATTAAAACTGACTTAGAGAATGAATTATTATACGTAAAAGGTTCGATACCTGGTTCAAAGAATTCAGAAATATTAGTTAAAGAGTCAGTTAAGGTTATTAATAAAATGACTATTAAAGAAAAAATTGCAGCTGCTGAAGAAGCTAAAAAAACACCAGATAAAAAGAAAAGATAATGAAAATTGATAAAATAAATTTAGATGGGAAAAAAGGTTCTATAGAAGTTTTAGATAAAATTTTTTCAGCAAAAATTAATAAAAAATTAGTAGATAACGTTTTATATAAAACTAATGCTAACTACAAAGGTAGACACGCAAAAACAAAACAACAGAATGAAATTGCTGGATCTACTTCTAAAATTTATGCTCAAAAAGGAACTGGTGGAGCTCGTCATGCTAGTAGAAAAGCACCTATATTTGTTGGCGGTGGTGTAGCGCATGGTCCCAAAGGTCAATTGGCATATAAAAAAAGGAAACTTAATAAGAGTGAAAAAAAATTAAGCATAGCTTCACTGATTACTGAAAAAAATAAACTTAATAATTTATTAATATTTAGTGATTTTGCAAGTGAGATTAAAAAAACTAAAGAGATGCACATAATCATTAAAAAATTTGAATTAAATCATTCGTTGATAATTCTAGATAAGATTTCAAAAAAAAAAGTTGAAAAATCAATGAGAAATATTCCAAATGTTAAAGTTACTGACATTAACCACTTTAGTGCCTTTGATATTATTAAGTTTAAAAAAGTTGTGTTTACTGAGAGCTCAATAAAAGAATTAGAAAAGAGGTATTCTTAAAATGGATAAAATACATTTATACGATAAGATTTTATCACCAATGGTCACTGAAAAGACTACAAATCTTTCTGAACAAAACAAGATTGTATTTAAAGTTCCAAGAGAAGCTAATAAAACTAATTTAAAAAAAAATATTGAAAAGATTTTCAAAGTTAATGTTATTAAGATTAATATTATTAATAAACAAAATAGAAAAGTTGTTAAAAGAGGTAAAAAAGTTAATGTTCAGGGATATAAGAAAGCAATTATAACTTTAAAAAAAGGTCAAAGTATTGATCTAACAACAGGAATTTAAATAATGGCATTAAAAACATTTAAACCATATACAAAATCTTCTAGAGGCACAGTACTTGTTGATAGAAGTGGTTTATGGAAAGGCAAACCTTTTAAAATGCTCATTGAACCTAAAAATTCGATGCGTGGAAGAAATAACAACGGTCATATTACATCTAGAAATATGTCAGGTGGTGGACATAAGAAAATGTATAGACTTGTAGATTTTTATAGAAAAAAGTTTGATGTGCCAGGTACTGTTGAGCGTATTGAATATGATCCGAATAGATCATGTTATATTATGCTAATTAAGTTTGAAGATGGAACACATTTTTACTATTTAGCACCACAAAAAATTAATGTTGGTGACATTATTGAAAATGGATCTGCAAAAGAAATTAAAGTTGGGAATTGTATGCCGTTAAGAGACATTCCAGTTGGTGTAAATGTTCATAATGTTGAATTGCAACCAGGTGGTGGTGGAAAAATTGCTAGATCAGCAGGTACTTCTGTAACTATAAGTGGTTTAGATGGAAATTATTCATTAGTTAAAATGACTTCAGGTGAAGTTAGAAAAATAGATTCAAGATGTATGGCAACTATAGGAGTTTTATCTAACCCAGACCAAAAAAATATTAAAATTGGTAAAGCTGGAAGATCGAGATGGCTTGGTAGAAGACCTCACACTAGAGGAGTTGTGATGAACCCTGTCGATCACCCGCATGGTGGTGGTGAGGGTAAGAGTGCTGGTGGAAGACATCCAGTATCTCCAACAGGCCAAGGTGCAAAAGGATTAAAAACAAGAACAAATGCAAGAACTGATAAATTTATAGTTAAAAGAAGAAACAAAAGAAAGGATTCTAAAAAATAATGGCTAGATCAGTGTGGAAAGGTCCTTTTGTTGAAGAAAGTTTAATTAAAAAAGTTGAAAAACAAAAATTAGACCCAAAAAAAATGCCTATTAAAACTTGGTCAAGAAAATCAACCATAATTCCTGAATTTATTGGTGTTAGTTTTTTAATTTATAATGGGAAAAAATTTATACCAGTTACTATATCAGAGGACATGGTGGGTCATAAACTTGGTGAATTTTCACCTACTAGAACATTCTTTGGTCACACACCAGCTGATAAAAAAGCTAAACCAGCAGAGAAGAAAAAATAATTATGAATAAGAAGAAGAAAATTAATAGAACTAAAGTAGACACAGTTAGATCGGTAAATAACAATATTAGATCTAGTGTTAGAAAGCTTAATCCAATTCTTAAAGCAATTGTTGGAAAAAAAGTTGATGTTGCTATTAGAGAATTACAATTTTCTGCCAAAAGAATAACTAGAGAGATTAGAAAAACTGTTTCATCGGCTATAGCTAACGCTGAAAATAACAATCAATATGATATTGATAAGTTAATTGTTAAAGAAGCTTATTGTGGAAAAAAAGTTGTTATGAAGAGATTTAGACCTAGAGCAAAAGGTAGGGCTGCACCAATTTTAAAACCATATTCAACAATTACAATTATATTATCAGAAGCAAAACAAATGGAGAGTCATGGGACAAAAAGTTAATCCAATAGGTTTTAGACTTGGTGTGAATAGAGGCTGGGAC
>Ga0307986_10003901_pt1 | contig 10262 bp, 10 predicted proteins | sample EllFjometageno82_FD_203170 | JGI IMG/M metagenome (GOLD analysis project Ga0307986, IMG submission 203170) | Marine microbial communities from Ellis Fjord, Antarctic Ocean - #82 | ecosystem: Environmental > Aquatic > Marine > Unclassified | place: Southern Ocean | collected 2014-10-09
CAATAAAATTTAATAAAATTGGCAAAAGAACATTAGTTTCTGATTTTCTACTACCTGGAAATAAGGATATAATTTTTTTGTCTTTAGAAATTAAGTTATCTAATGTTGTAATTACATTATCTTTTTTTTCAATTAAGGGATGACCAACAAAAGTATTCTTAATATTTTCTTCATCAAAATATTTTTTTTCAAAATTAAATAATAAAAGCATATGATCAATAAACTTCTTAATTTTTTTAACTCTACTTTTTCTCCAAACCCATACCTGGGGAGCAACATAATGGATGGTCTTTATGTTGTTATTAATATTTTTGACCTTTTCAGCAACTCTTAGAGTAAAATCAGGACTATCAACACTAAATAAAATATCAGGATTAAATTTTATAATCTCATCAACAGTTTTGTTAATTTTTTTTCTAATTTTAAAGATATTAAATAGTACGCTAGTAAAACCAAGGTATGTAATGTCTTTCAGATCAAAAATAGATTGAATTCCTAATTTTTTAATATGTATTCCCCCTACTGACAAATATTCAATATCAGGATTATCTATTTTAAGTTTTGAAATAACTGTTGAAGCTAATTTATCACCAGAGGGCTCACCTGTTAAAATAAAAATTTTTTTCATATAATTTTAATAAAGATCTTATTTTTATTAGCAAAATTTATACATTTAACCTTATCTAAGAATATATTTTTATTAGATTTTAAAACTATTCCTTTTAAGCCATATTTTTTACAATCTTTTAGAGTTTGAAGACCAATAGTTGGTAAATCCATTCTTAAATCTTGTTTTTTTTTAGGTAGCTTAATCAATATTCCTTCTGATTTTTTTTGTAATCTTGATAACATTTTTTTTGTTCCCTGTCGGTCTTCAGTTGCTAAAATAGTGTTATCTTTAACAATGACTGCTTGAATGTGATCTAGGTTATTTAGTTTGCTGAAGTAAGCAATTCCCTTTTTAATAGAACTATTATCACTCATATTAGGTTTTAACTTAGTATAGTTTCCATTTTTAACAGTTAGTTCAGGATTAAAAAAGATAGAACTAATAACCCTTATATTTTCATTATCTAAAATTTTTATTATAGCTTTGATAATTGCTGCATCACCTAATTTTGCAGCTCTAATGATGCTAGGCATATAATAGACACCCTTAAGGTCTAATCTTAATGTTGAAAATTTTGGTTTTGCAATTTTACCAGCAAATAAGACTTTTTTTGATTTTTTTTCTTTAATCAAATCTATTATTTTCCCAAATCTTCCAATACTTATTCGATGAGAGTTTATATCTTTTTTAAACTTATTTTTTTTTGAAAAATCAATAATAAAATATTTTTTATTTAATTTTTTAATCTTTTTTAGAACAGCGTCTGAAAAATCAGTATCTCCTAAAAATAGTCCAATCATTTTATTTTGAATATGGTGTGCAAATGGGTCTCTTTTTATCTTTCTCTAAAAAATTAACTACCTCTAGTACAAGCTCATTCTTTTTAAAATCTTGATCTAAATTAATAAGATTTTGAGTTAAATTTTCATCCTTAAAAATTTCTTTATATGCATCACTTAAATTCATAATTTTTTTATTTGGAATATTTTTTCTTCTTAAACCTATTAAATTTAATCCTTGTAGTACGCTCCGATTACCATGGGCTATCCCATACGGTATGATATCTCTTACAACGCCACACATTCCTCCAATCATTGCTGATTTTCCAACTCTAGTGAACTGTTGTACAGCTGAGTTTCCACCAATTATAACATTACTTTCTATGTGAGCATGTCCTCCTAAAGGAACATTGTTTGCTAAAATAACATTATCTTCAACTAAGCAATCATGTGCTATATGTGAAGAAACCATAAATAAACAGTTATTACCTACTTTAGTTAATCCACCCCCACCCTCTGTACCAGGGTTAATAGTTACATATTCTCTAATTTTATTATTATCACCTATTTCAAGATTTGTTTGTTCACCATTAAATTTTAAATCTTGAGGATCATTTCCAATTGATGCAAATGAGTAAATCTTATTGTTTTTTCCAATTTTGGTATATCCCACAATACTTACATGAGCTTGAATTACAGAATTTTCTGCTATTTCAACATTGGGACCTATTATAGTGTAAGCACCAATACTAACATTAGTACTAATTTTTGCTTTGGGATCTATAATTGCTGTTTTGTGTATCATTTATTATCTTTTAAAAAGTCTCTAATATTTTTTGCTGGATATCCCATCACTTTTGAGTTGTCTGAAATATCTTTTATTACACCACTACCGCCAGCTATTTCTACATTATTACCAATTGTTAAATGACCAGAAATACCAGCCTGTCCACCAATTCGAACATTATTACCAAGGATAGAGCTACCAGCAATTCCTACCTGTCCAGCTATAATTGAATTTTCACCAATTTTAACATTATGAGCAATATGAATTTGATTGTCTAAAAATGTATTCTTACCAATCACGGTATTTGACATAGAGCCTCTATCAATAGTGCAGGCACATCCGATTTCAGAATTTTCTCCGATGATGACAATTCCAATATGTGGATATCTTAAATTTTTTTCATTAATAGGAAAAAAACCAAACCCATGCTTGCCAATAACGCAATTATCTAAAACTGTAACATTGTTATCAATTAAGGTATTTCTTATAATAACATTTGATCCAATTGAGCAATTGTCTCCAATTAAAACATTTTGTTCAATAATAGTATTATGACCTATTAAACAGTCAGATCCAAGAGTAACGTTATCACCAATTAAAACATTTTTTCCATATTCAACTTTATCTTTATATTTTGTTTCGGTTATATCTTTAGCTGTATAATCAAAGTTATCATTAATTGAGCTAGGATAAAATTTTGATGTAACTCTAGAAGTTGAAACTAAAACATTCTCAACGACTAATGGTATGCAACTTTTTGGTAATTCTTCCTTTAAAATATCAGTAGTTATGCAAAAAGAAGCTTTAGTATTTTTTGCAACATCTTTATATTTTTTAGAATGAAAAAAAGTAATTTCATTTTTTTTTGATGTAAATAAATCTTTTATATCAATTACTTTTTGATCATTGATAATTTTAAAACTATCAAGATTTATTAACTGTAAAATATCCGAAATTTTAAAAGGGCCATTATTTTTAAAAAAAGGATTAATCATCAATTGCTTTTACCAAAGCAAATTAACCTGTGTTATCAAGATTTGTTGCTGATTATTTCTTATCAACAATAGTTGCAGACCATTGAGCGTCAGCCATTTTTTTTCCACCAACAAAAGCATCTCCCTTGTACTTCCAAACTCGACCATGTGTTCTAATGGCTTGTATCTTTAATTCTAATTTACAATCAGGTATAACAGGACTTCTAAATCTTGCTTTTTCTATACCCATTAAAAAAACTAACTTATTATTATATGTTTCTTTATCTAAACCATGAGCTGTTAATGCAGCTGCAGCTTGACCAAAAGCCTCAACTATTAAAACACCTGGCATAACAGGATTATCTGGAAAATGACCTTGTACAAAAAAACTATCTTTTTTAACATAAACAATAGCTGTAGCTGAAGACAATTTTTCAATATTATGAAGTTCATCAATCAAAAGCATGGGCTCTCTATGTGGAAGCAAGTTTGTAATAAGTTGTTTATTAAGAAATTTTTCTTTCATCTATTTAATCTTAAACTCTTTAATATCTGCATTTACAATTTTAATAATTTCATCTGTGATTTCTACTTGTATGTTACCAATTACCAAATTTTTTTTTTGTAGAATAATAGAAATTTCATTTTCATTAGAAAATTTTACTAAAATCGGATTAATCAATTTTAATAGCTTATTTGTATTATCAACTTTTAACTTATTAAAATTTGTAATTATTTTTTTTCTACTTGTTTTATAACTTTTAATTTCAGTTTTTAAATCATCAACTTTTTTTGTAAAATTATCCTCAGAAATAATATTTTTTTGCGAAATCAATTTAGTTTCTTTTTCTTTAAATTTTTTTTCTTCTTTTTTTAAAAACTCTAAATTTTTATCATTTAAATTATTTAATTGTTTTAAGATTGAGGAACCTGCTTTTGATTTTGAGATAACTTTATTCATATCAATAAATGCTATTTTTTGTTCTGCGTATGTAAAATTTGTAAAATATAATAAGATTATGATAGATAAAAATAAATTTTTCATTAAAAAGTTGTTCCTAAGTTAAACCTAAAAGATTCTGTTAGATCATTTTTACTCTTAGTAATTGGTTCTGTTAAAGAAAAGCTCAAAGGACCAATCATTGTAAAGAAATCAATTGCTACTCCAGCTGACGATCTAATCTTACTTCCATCTTCTAAAGATGAATTGTAGTCAATTCCCCATACATTTGCTGCATCAAAAAATATAGAAATGTCAAGATTTTGAAAATTTGGCATTATTTGAGGTAGAGTTGTTGCCACATTAATTGAAGTAGCATAATTTCCACCAATATAATCTGCTCCATCTTTTGGACCGATTTTACCAGCTTCAAATCCCCTTAACTTACTCGATGGTAAATATAATCTATCAGAAAGCTTAACATTTTTACCACTTAGTGAGTTAGTATTTTTTGCAAAAAAACCAAAAGAAAAAACATTTTCATCTAACCATTCATTATATACTTTATAATTATATGCATTCGTTAAAGTATAACTTTCACTTATTAAAGGAATATTTTGTCTTAAACTACTAATGTAGCCTTCAGAAGTTTTATATTTTTGATTTCTTTTGTCATAGATAAATGTTTGATTAAATAAAATATCAAAATATGAACCTTCTTGTTTTTTCATACTAGCAGAAGCGCTACTGTCTGTTTCTAATTTTTCAACAAAAGTAGAAATTCCTGTATTCCAGTATAAATCATCATAAAATTCAAACCCACTACCGACACTAAATCCTGTTTTATTAGATTTATATCCAAAATTTTTAAGTTGATCTACAATTCGGCTTTCTATTGATCCATTTAATGATCTATTTGATCCTTTATAATTTGGGTTATTTAAGGAAATTATACCTTTTAAAGTATCAGCTCCAAGCGAAATATCAGATGAAAATTCTATCCCTCTTCCAAGAAAATTATTTTCTGAAACACCAAAGGCAACAGTTCCACCGTCAGTACCGATACCTGCACCTGCCATAATCTCACCTGTTGCTTTTTCTTCAACAGTAATATTAATTATCTTTTTATTTGCATTATCACTATCAATAACTTCAGATTTAACATTACTGAAGAAATCAAGTGATTTTAAACTATTCAAAGTTTTATTTTGAAGTAACTCATTGAAAGCATCTCCCTCATCTACAATTAAATTGTTTCTTATTACATCTTCACGCGTAATGTTGTTGCCAAATATATTAATTTTTTCTACATAGAATTTTTCTGACTCACTAATATTAAATGTAAGATTGATTAGATTATCTTTAAAATTTTCCTCTACTGTAGATTTTAAAAATTCAAATTGTTCCTCTAAAGCAATTTTATCAATTTCATCTAAAATTTCATTAATAGCATTTAGTGAATAATATTTTCCTTTAAGCTTTTTAAACACTTTATTTAAATGTGCAAAATTATCAGGCTCATAATCATTTGGAAGGTTAAGTTCGAATTCATTAAAATAGATTTTTTTTCCAGGTGAAATATTATAAACTATTTCAAATTCGTCATTACCAAGGTAATTAGCAAAAGAAGATTCAATAAAAACATTGAAAAAACCTTTGTTTTTATAAAAATTATTTAATAATCTTTTATCATAATTAATGAGATCTTCATTTAAATATTTTTTACCAGAAATAAACTTCCAAAATCTATACTCTTCACTGAGAATAACATTTTTTAAAGTATTATCTTTAAATTTTTTATCCCCAATAAAAGAAATTTTTGAAATTTTAGATTTTTTACCAAGTTCTATGTCATAAAGAAGGTCAATTTTATTATCACCTAAATCTTTATAAGACGAAGTAATATTAGAAAAGTAATACCCCATATCTTTAAGAAAGTTTAATATAACAATTTCATCTTTTTTAATTAAAGCCGAGTTATAAGAAGATCTATTTTTTAAAGAAATAACTTCATATAAAGATTCTTCAGTTTTTTTCCTTTTGATTCCCTTAATGAAGACAGTTTGAATTATTGGATTTTCCAAAACATCAATAATTAGATTATTGTTTTCAATTTTAACTGTTATGTCTTTGAAGAATCCAGATTTATATAAATTCTTTAAAATTTCATTTATAGAATTTTCGTCTAAATCTTTGTTGTCTTGAATTTCTGAAAAAACTAATATTGTTTCATTCGAAATTCTCTCATTTCCATTAACAATAATATTTTCATAATTTTTTGAATAAGCCGAAAAAACTAAAAAAAAAGAGAATAAAATAAATTGAAAAAAAAATTTTAACATAGCGAGTTTATACACTCATGGTGTCAATTTTTAAACTTACATAATCACTTAAATTTTGAATTTCCTCAATATTTTTAGGCTTTATTGATTTAAATTTGTTGAATTCAGCAATATTCAAAATTTTTAACAATGTATTTGATATATCAGTAAATTTAATCTTATTATCTAAAAAAAGTTTCACTAATTTATCATTTGCAGTAACAATTATAGTCTCAAATAATGAGTCTTTTTTATCTAAATTATTGAGAATTTTAACCACTGGAAACCTGATGTTATCAATTTTTTTAAGACTTAAATTGTTTAAAACATCTAAATCAATATTTTTAGATTTAAGTCTTTTATTAGTATTAAAATAAATAGAATTAAATATTGGAATACTCATGTTGGTATCATGAACTAAAAGTTTTGACAAACCATTATTAAACTTAACTATTGCGTGCAAATAAGATTTTGGATGAGTTAATATTTCAAGTTGGTTATAATTTAAATCAAAGATCTTTTTTGCTTCAATAATTTCAAAAACTTTATTCATCATGGTAGCAGAATCAATAGTAATTTTTTTTCCCATAGACCAATTTGGATGATTTAAAGCATCTTTAATAGAGATATTCTTAAATTTTTTTAAAGACAATGTTCTAAAAGGGCCACCTGATGCTGTTATATAAATCTTTTCAAAATTATTTTCTTTATTACTATTTAATAATGACCAGATTGAAAAGTGTTCAGAATCTACTGGTATAAAATTTGTTTTATATTTTCTCAAATCTTTTTTAATTAAATTCCATCCACAAATAATGGATTCTTTGTTTGCAATAGCAATAGTTTTAGTAAATTTAATAATGTCTATAGTAGGTTTTAATCCTTGAAATCCTGAAATTGCACACATCGTATAATCAATTTTTTTATTTATATGAAAAATTTTATTTAATGAATCAAAGTTTTTAAAAACTTTAACTTTAGTATTCTTTAAAAGTTTAGTTGCAATTAAAAAAGAGTTATTATCAGTAAGAATTATATTCTTAACATTAAAGAACTTCGCTTGTTTTATTAATTTTTTATAATTTTTGTTTGCAGTAAGTAACTCGATCTTAAAGTTTTTTTTATCACCTTTAATAATTTTTAATAAAGATAAGCCGATAGATCCGGTAGATCCAAAAATTGCAATTTTCTTCATATTAAATAACTATAAACAAATAAATTCCAAGTGGAATTGCAAAAATTATTCCATCTATTCTATCTAAAATACCTCCATGACCGGGTAGTAAATCACTAGTATCCTTGACTTTAGCTTTACGCTTTAGGAGTGAAATAAATAAATCTCCCAACTGTGAAATTAAGGATATAATAATTGTTATTAAAAGAATGTTTAATAAGCTTTGATCAATTTGACCTTTGTAAAAAAAAGGTATCAATAATATTGAGAAAATAAAAGAACCAATGGATCCTGAGATTGTTTTATTGGGGCTGATTTTAGAAAGTTTTTTACCTTTAAATATTTTTCCACAAACAAGCCCCCCTATATCTGAAAGTATTGCAACCAAAATTGAATATAAGAGGTAAATTTTAAGATTAGAATACTCAGATTCTATAGCAAAAATTAAATAAACTAATCCTGATAAATAAAATAAAGATAAGGTTTTGTATGTGAATCTAAGGAATCTATGCTTTAAAATATTTTTTTTTAAAATTTTTGATATTATTGCATAAAACTCAATCCATGAAATTATTGCTATAACGATTAAAGAAACTATCATTATGTACGAGTAAAAAAACATTCCGATTAAGAGAGAAATAAGAAATAATGAAGTTATAATTCTTTTTTTAAGATTTGAGTTCATTAAATTGATCCAAAATTTCTTTTAATATCCTTAAATTTTTTTAAAATTTTATTAAAATCTTTACTTTTAAAGTCGGGCCATAATTTTTTTTCAAAAAATATCTCTGTATAAGATAATTGCCATAGTAAAAAGTTACTTAATCTGTGAGTGTTACCCGTTCTTATTAATATATCGGGGTTTGGTAAATGTTTTGTATAAAGGTTATTATCAATATTTTTTTCATTTAATTTAATTTTTTTTTGTTTAATTTTTTTAATAGTATTGATTAATTCAGTTTTCGAACCGTAGTTTAAAGCAATATTAACTTGTAATGATTTTTTATTGATAGTTTTTTTTTCTGACAGTTTTATTAATTGTTGAAGTTTTGTAGGTAATTTGTTTATTTCTCCAATAAACTTGAGCTTAATATCTTTTTCAATAATCTCATTAACCTTCTTTCTTAAAAAGGTTTCTAATAATTTAAATAGGTAAGTGATTTCATTTTTAGGTCTTTTCCAGTTTTCTGAAGAGAAAGTATAAAGAGTTAAAACTTCAATTTTGTGGTGAATGCATTGATTGATAATTAGATCAACACTATTTAAACCTGCTCTATGACCTGCATTTCTTGATTGTTTGTTTTTTATGCCCCATCTACCGTTTCCATCCATGATGATGGCAACATGTTTAACTGGGTTCATATTGTCATTATTTCTTTTTCTTTGGCTTCAACTTTGGTGTCTATAGTTTTTATATGCTCATCAGTAAATGTTTGTATTAATTTTTCATTTATTTTTTCTTCATCTTCACTAATTTCTTTGTCTTTAACTAAACTTTTTAAATCATCATTAGCTTCTCTTCTGATATTTCTAATTGAAATTTTGCACTTTTCACCCATAGATTTAATCAATTTTTTAATCTCCATTCTCCTCTCTTCATTTAAATCTGGCACAGGTAACCTAATTAATTGACCGTCAATTTGAGGATTTAAACCTAATTCTGATTTTTTTATTGCAGTATCTACAAGTGGAACATTATTAAGGTCCCAAACTTGGATATTAATTGTTCTGGCATCAGGAGTGGTTATGCTGGAAACTTGGTTTAATGGCATTGCTTGACCATAAACTTCTACTTTAACAAGGTCTAGCATTGAAGCATTTGCCCTACCAGTTCTTAATGAAGTTAACTCTTTTTGAAAAACCTCAATGGTTTTATCCATCTTTTGACTGTATGTTTTGTCATTAAACATCTATTCACCTATTTTAATTCTAAAGAAATCATCAATCTTTAAGTCAGGTATATTAAGTTCTTTTACAATATCTTGCACTTTCTTTTTGGGCTCCATAACCCAAGCTTGTGTTAATAAAGCATTTTCCTCTTTAAATTTATTCATTTTACCTAAGCTAATTTTTTGTGCAATCTCCTCAGGCTTGCCTGAGTTTTTTAACTCTTCCGTAACAAGATCTTGTTCTTTTTGAAGTAGATCTTTATCAATCAAATCTGAGCTCAACGCTAAAGGATTTGATGCTGCAATATGCATTGAAAGTTGTTTACCAAAAGCTTTAACACCTTCACTTTCGTCTGTAGTCTCAAGTGAGATTATAACTGATAATTTAGATAAATTATCTTTAACTACTGTATGTAGATAATTAAAATTTTTAGAACCTGGTTGGTTAAATGTCTTAGCTTTACCAACTGTTATCTTTTCACCCATTTTTGCGATTAATGCTACTAGACTATCTTCAACCGTTTCACCATTTTCCATTTTTGATTTATTAAGCTTTTCTAAATCAGATGAATTTTGATTATTCAATTCACTTAATTCTTTTGCAAAGGATACAAAATCATCATTTTTAGCAACAAAATCTGTCTCACAGTTAATTTCAATAACTGATATTTTGCTTTCATCACCTGAAGTTGCAATAACACCTTCTTTAGCATCTCTTGACATTTTTTTTGAAGCTTTAGAAATTCCTTTAACTCTTAAGATTTCTACTGCTTTATCTAAATCACCAC